>Ga0206678_10000800_pt1 | contig 20244 bp, 19 predicted proteins | sample M180m12015metaG_FD_155453 | JGI IMG/M metagenome (GOLD analysis project Ga0206678, IMG submission 155453) | Ammonia-oxidizing marine archaeal communities from Monterey Bay, California, United States - M1 80m 12015 | ecosystem: Environmental > Aquatic > Marine > Intertidal zone | place: USA... | reverse complement strand
GGTGGAGTACGCGGATAGAGCGGAAGTTAAGGTATTCGTGAAGGAACTGGCTGCCCAGGAATCCTTCAATGAGCGTGAGTTACTGACCGTTTTCAGACATGCGGAATACAAGCAGAGCATTATCGATGCGATAACGCGCCCTGCAGAGAAAACGCTAACCTGGGCGAAGTACCAGGACATATTTCTCACAGAACGAAGAATCGTATCCGGTATTGAGTTTATGGAAAAGAACCGGATTGCGCTTCAGGCTGCATATGAAACCTATGGCGTGTCGCCGGTTATCATCACCGCCATCATCGGCGTTGAAACCATGTATGGAAGCATCTCCGGTGACTACCGTGTTTTGGATGCACTCTCTACGTTGTCTTTCGACTATCCAGAGAGGTCCAAATTTTTTATGCGTGAGTTAGGGGAGTTCATCTTGTTGGCGCGAGAAGAAAAAAAGATGATTACAGAGTTTAAAGGTTCATATGCGGGCGCCATGGGTATGGGCCAGTTTATTCCAAGCAGCTATCGCGCCTATGCGGTTGATTTTGATGGAGATGGTTTTCGCGATATATGGAATAACCCCACCGATGCTATCGGTAGCGTCGCCAATTACCTGGCCAAGCACGGGTGGCAGCGTGATAAGCAGATCACTTTTGAGGTCAGTGCAGCGAGCGTACCGGCTGAAGTATTCAATGTATCGTTAAAACCGTCCAAATCAGTCGCGGCGCTAAGAACGCTTGGAATGGTCGATGATTTAAAGCATCTTGATCCAGCACAGGTTATTTCCCCAATGCGGCTGAATGGAAAAGATGGTGAGGAATTCTGGATTGGTCTGAAAAACTTTTATGTCATCACTCGATATAATCATAGCAAGCTCTACGCAATGGCGGTTTTTCAGCTAAGTGAGGGCCTCCGCCAGGGTTCTGGAGCGGTCGCTACCCGGTAATCATTCAATGGTGTCGCTAAGGTTTTTTATTGTTGCCGTCGTTCAATGCAGCCTGCTTTTGGGCTGCACTATGCCACCAATTATTAAGCCGCCGGGTGCTAAACCCAAATTTGGTCCAAATCAGTATGAAGTATTTGGTCAGGTCTACGAAATCATGCAGGAGAACGTGGGATATCTCGAGATCGGGGTAGCCTCTTGGTACGGGAAGAAATTCCATGGTCGCCTGACCGCGATGGGCGAGACCTACGATATGTTTGGGCTAACGGCTGCACACAAGGCACTTCCATTGCCGACTGTTGTCAGAGTCACTAATCTTGACAATGGTCAGAGCATCATCGTTCGTGTCAATGACCGGGGGCCTTTCCATGATGATAGGCTCATTGATTTGTCCTGGGGTGCTGCCAAGGCGCTAGGTTTCGAAAACCAGGGAACAGCACCGGTCGTGGTTGAAGCGATGGATGAGGTGAACCACCCTGAGCTTGGGAAGTTAAAACATCAGGAATCGTACTATCTGCAGGTCGGCGCATTTATAGCCCATGCCGGCGCGGTGAAGCAACTAAAAGACGTTAAGCTTGCAGTGCCAGAAGGAGTGCCAGTACGTATTCTCACGAGTGAGATAAAAACAGGTATGTTATATAAGGTCTGGATTGGGCCGCTGGATAATTCGGAAGAAGAAAGCATGGTAGCGCTCCGGATTAGCGATCGAAATCTGGGCAAGGCCCTTAGGGTCACAGTTGAATAAAAAGGTAATGGGAAGGAGGCAAAGGGTGTCCAAAGGGATAAAAATTTTCGTCGCCGGTGTGTTGTTTGTTATGGGGCTCGGAGTTCAGGCCGCCCCCGCGATCATTCCAGCGCCGCCGCAACTAGCCGCGGAAGGATACTTGCTGATAGATGCCGCAACAGGGACTCCCCTGGTTGAATTCAATGCAGACCAGCGACTGCCACCGGCCAGTTTAACCAAGATAATGACGAGCTATGTAGCGGCGAAGGAAATCGATCGAGGCATCATTGCCCTGGATGACGAAGTCGATGTGAGCGTTAAGGCCTGGCGGATGGAAGGCTCACGAATGTTCATCCAGGAGGGGACAAAAGTTCGTCTGGAGGACATCCTGCGAGGCATTATTGTTCAATCTGGAAATGATGCCAGTGTGGCGTTAGCTGAACACGTGGCCGGCAGCGAAGAAGGGTTTGCTGACGTCATGAACCAGTATGCCCAGCAACTTGGAATGACAAATACAAATTTTGTCAACGCAACAGGCCTGCCCGATGAAAACCATTACACCACAGCGAACGATCTCGCCAGGCTTACGGTTGCGTTGATCAATCAGTTCCCGGAACACTACAAAATTTACTCGGAAAAATACTTTACTTACAGTGAGATCAGGCAACCGAACAGAAACCGATTGTTAATGCGTGATAGTTCAGTTGATGGCGTGAAAACAGGCCACACTGATGCCGCCGGTTATTGTCTGGTGGCATCAGCAGTTCGCGGTGAGGTGAGATTGCTTTCCGTGGTGATGGGTGCCTCTTCCCAGGAAGGCAGAGCGGCTGAAAGCCAGAAGTTGCTTACCTACGGATTCAGGTATTTTGAAACTGCTCACCTGTATCGTGCTGACGAAGCCTTAAGGCAGGTCAGGGTGTGGGGCGGCCAGCATCAGACTGTAAATCTTGGTCTTTCCGCTGATGTTGTGATGACTATTCCAAAAGGTATCCGGGATGAACTTCAGGCGGAGATTCAGATTCAAAATGAGATTCACGCGCCTATCGAAAAAGGTGATGAACTAGGGTCCCTTACTATCAGTATGCCAGATAAAGAGGATATCTCTGTACCGTTGACCGCGTTAAACGGCGTTCAGCAGGCAAGATTTTTTGCCAGGATATGGGATTTCATCCTCCTGTTTTTCGTCAACATTTTGGGTGGCGATCCTCTTGAGTACTGACCTGACTTTAAAAACGTGACTTTAAAAACGTGACTTTAAAAACGTGACAGATCCTAAAATAACATTTCCTTGCGACTATCCGATCAAGGTAGTAGGCGACGTGACGCCGGAGTTTCACGACCAGGTTTGCGATGTGGTGGCAAAGCACGATCCGGCAATGACAGCTGACAGAATCTCCCAGAAGACCAGCAGGAAAGGCAACTTCGTTTCGATATCATTTATGTTGGTTGCCCAGAGCAAGGAGCATCTGGATGCGTTGTTTGCTGATCTAAAAGAAATCGAAGCCGTCAGGCTGGTTCTGTAGCATGGGCCAGCCGCTTGTTGTTAAAAACCTTGGCGAAAAACCTTACGCCGAGACCTGGCAAGCAATGAAAAGCTTCACCGATAGCCGGGACGAGTGCGCGGCCGATGAATTTTGGTTCGTGCAGCATCCACCCGTTTATACCCTTGGCCAGGCAGGGAGAGTCGAGCATCTGCTGGCGCCAGGTGATATCCCTATTGTCCATTCCGACCGGGGGGGGCAGGTGACATACCATGGTCCTGGGCAACTGGTGTGCTATTTACTGCTGGATATCCGGCGGTTGCAACTGGGGGTCCGCGACCTGGTGACTGTTATCGAACAATCGATTGTTCAGCTGATTAATTCTTACGGGGTTGCCGCCGAAGCAAAGCCCGAGGCGCCGGGGGTTTATGTTGATGGCAGGAAACTCGCGGCGCTTGGACTGCGTATTCGGAAAGGCTACAGTTATCACGGGCTTAGCCTGAATGTCGACATGGACCTTGGCCCCTTCTCGAACATTAATCCCTGCGGCATTGAGGGCCTCGAGGTAGTCGACATGAAACGCCTTGGCATTGATCGTCCGATGGCAAAGATCATGGAAGAACTGACGGATATTCTGGTCCAACAAATCGGGTATGATGGCGATCCCTGATTGAGAACGCTCTAATGGTCGACAAGAATCGCATGGTCCCGGGAGAGAAGCTGAGAGGAGCGGACAAGGTTCGCCGAATTCCTGTCAAAGTCATCCCTGCGACTGCCTTGCTGCGAAAACCTGACTGGATTCGGGTCCGTATTCGTGCCAATCCGGAGATCACGCGGATCAAGGATATTCTCAGGCGGAGAAAGCTGGCGTCAGTCTGCGAGGAAGCCAGTTGCCCCAATTTACCCGAGTGTTTCTCACACGGAACAGCGACGTTTATGATCATGGGTGAAATCTGTACCCGGCGTTGTCCTTTCTGCGATGTTGCACATGGCAGCCCGAAAGAGCTGGACCAGAATGAGCCTGGCCAACTCGCAGAAGCCGTGCAGGAAATGGGCCTTAAATATGTCGTCGTGACATCAGTGGACCGCGACGACCTGAAGGATAGCGGCGCGGCGCATTTTGCGGAATGTATCTCGAGTGTCAGGTCGCTCAATCCGGATACGACGATTGAAGTGCTGGTACCGGATTTCAGGGGACGCATGGATATTGCGGTCGAAATACTGTCAGCCACGCCACCAGATGTGTTCAATCATAATCTTGAGACGGTGCCGCGATTGTATAAAAAGGCGCGGCCAGGGGCCGATTACAAATGGTCTTTGGAGTTGCTTCAGGCTTTCAAGTCGCAGAACGCAGATGTCCCCACCAAATCAGGATTAATGCTCGGTCTGGGGGAAACCAATGACGAAGTCATCGAAGTCATGAAGGACCTGCGTGCGCACAACGTAGAGATGCTGACGCTGGGGCAGTACCTGCAGCCCAGTCGTGACCATCTTGCTGTCGAACGATTTGCCCATCCTGATGAGTTTGATGAACTTGCGCGAGTAGGGAGTGAATTGGGCTTCCACCAGGTGGCAAGTGGCCCCCTTGTCAGGTCTTCTTACCATGCGGACCTGCAAGCTACTGGAGAGTTCGTCGCTCGGAAGTAGCAAGCCTGTGGCAATCCTTGTGGCTCATGAGCGCTGATCACAACGAGATCAATTTACCGATGCAATACTTGAAAAGGGTCTCATCGACGTGGTGGGATTGCTTCCGACCGAGTAACAGATCATCTGTCCAGAATACTCTGTAAACCACTACCCCGGGTTATTCTGAAATCGTGGTTATACGGCCTCAAACATCAGATGTTTGAGGCCGAAGTTTTTTGTATCAAACTTTTGCACTATGAGCATGTTGCTGGTATCAAATAAGGCAATTCCGTCGTGGAACCCGTTGATAGCCATCAGCTTAGTGCCCGGTATATTCGCCAGCCCATAAGGCGTCTCAATACCATAGCGTTCCGTGATGAACGTACTCACCATTGCATAGTTCAGGGCCTGTCGACGTGTCAGTGTCATGGTCATGGTAGAGATTCTGCAGGAGTAGCATCGACCTGCAAAGTCGGTTCTGTATCCATTTTATCAATTCTGTCTGTTACATTCGCTTATCTTGGCTTTTATGGGCTCGCACGGGTCTGGCAACGGCACCCCTCAAAGTGTTATGGCTGGAAGCTTCTGTTGTTGCTGGCGAGACGCTGATTAAAAAGTTTGCCAACGGCGAACGGGGTGTTGGGCAGGTTTCGCTGGTTCGGTAGACTACCGGTCTGAGTTCAATAAGCAAGAGTTGCTGGGCCTGCCATCCTTCCCCAGTTAAGTCTATATATTTCAATAAGTTAGATTCGACCATTTTGGCGTAGAGTTTTTGCCTGACACCTATAGAACACAGCTTGTTCTTGATATATGATGCGCCCGCGTGAAAGCGCCTCCTCTCCAGGGTTTTCTCGAATTTGCACCCACTCAAGGCTGCCCCTGGACACCCCAAATTGACTGAATTGAACACGAGCCATTGTGATGACTGACTTAACGAAATATCGAAATATTGGCATTTTCGCCCACGTAGATGCTGGCAAGACCACTACGACAGAGCGGATCCTGAAATTGACGGGAAAGATCCACAAGTTGGGTGAAGTTCACGATGGCGCGGCAACAACTGATTTCATGGAACAGGAACAGGAGCGTGGCATCACGATCCAATCCGCTGCAACCACAGCATTCTGGAATGATCACAGACTCAACATTATCGACACGCCTGGCCACGTAGACTTCACGATCGAAGTCTATCGATCATTAAAAGTGCTTGATGGTGGAGTTGGTGTTTTTTGTGGTTCCGGCGGCGTTGAGCCCCAGTCTGAAACCAACTGGCGCTATGCGAACGACTCGAAGGTTGCAAGAATTATCTTCGTCAACAAGATGGATCGCCTCGGTGCAGACTTTTACCGTGTCACGGCTCAAATTGAAAAGGTTCTGGGCGCGCACCCGCTGGTCATGACACTGCCTATTGGCGAAGAAGACGATTTTGTCGGCGTCGTTGACTTGCTCACCAGGAAAGCCTGGATCTGGGACGACTCTGGCGACCCCCAGAGTTACCATCAGGAAGAAGTGCCGGCCGACATGGTTGACAAAGTTGAAGAATATCGTGAGATTCTGATCGAAAGCGCACTCGAGCATGATGACGAAGCCATGATGGTGTATCTGGAAGAAGGTGAAGAGCCAGAGATGGATACGATCAAGGCATGTATCAAAAAAGGAACGATTAACCTCGATTTCTTCCCGACTTTCTGTGGTTCTGCATTCAAGAACAAAGGGATTCAGTTAGTACTGAATGCTGTTGTCGATTACCTGCCAAACCCTACGGAGGTAAATCCTCAGCCAGAGGTTGACCTGGAGGGTAACGAAACCGGTGAATTCGCTATTGTCGATCCAGAAGGGCCGCTACGCGCCCTTGCTTTCAAGATTATGGATGACCGATTTGGTGCACTCACGTTCACTCGCATTTACGCCGGTAGCATTAAAAAGGGCGATAGCGCACTTAATACCTTTACTGGGAAAACCGAACGAATTGGTCGTATCGTCGAAATGCACGCTGATGAGCGAATTGAAAGGGATTCCGCACAGGCAGGGGATATCGTGGCGTTGATCGGTATGAAAAACACCCGAACCGGCCACACGCTATGTGACCCCAAGCGCCCCGCAACACTGGAACCTATGGTGTTTCCGGATCCCGTTATCTCAATCGCGATCCACCCCAAGGACAAGGCGGCATCAGAGAAAATGGGCGTTGCGCTTGGCAAGATGATTCAAGAGGACCCTTCATTTAGAGTTGAGACAGATGAAGAATCCGGTGAGACCATCATGAAAGGCATGGGTGAACTGCACCTGGATATCAAGGTCGATATCCTCAAGCGAACCCACGGCGTAGAAGTTGACGTAGGCGCCCCACAGGTGGCTTATCGTGAATCTATCACGCAAAAACTGGAAGATAGCTACATCCACAAGAAGCAAACGGGTGGTGCTGGACAGTTTGCGAAGATTGATTACATTGTTGAGCCCGCGGAAGCAGGTACCGGGTTTGAATTTGAATCGAAGGTGACTGGCGGAAACGTCCCTCGTGAATTTTGGCCGGCTGTAGAAAAGGGTTTCAAGATGAGTATGGACGCGGGACCACTGGCCGGTTACCCACTGCTTGACGTGAAGGTAACGCTGGTTGATGGTGGTTTCCACGCTGTTGACTCTTCTGCCATTGCCTACGAACTGGCGTCCAGAGCAGCCTATCGTCAGAGCATGCCGAAGGCTGGTCCCCAGTTGATGGAACCGATTATGAAGATCGATGTGTTTACCCCGGAAGAGCATGTCGGTGACGTTATTGGTGACCTGAACCGCAGGCGCGGGATGATCCAGGGTCAGGACTCTGCGTCCACCGGCGTCAGGGTTAAGGCAACTGCTCCTCTGGCCGAGATGTTTGGTTACATTGGCGATCTGCGAACCATGACTTCAGGTCGTGGCCAGTTCTCTATGGAATTTAGCCACTATGCTGGATGTCCGAACAGTGTCGCTGAAGAGGTTATCAAGAAGGCTAACGCCGCCTGATAAGCTTGACCGCGCTAAATCGATTCTTCAGGGAAGCGATAACTACGGATGGTTAACTGAAAGCGGAAGCTTTGTCGTTTTGAATAACAGGATCGAGTTTGCAGCGATATAGTTTTTGATGCTGTTAGCGCTGCTTTTTTAAAACAAAGTGAGTAGCTGGCCTTTTTGTTCGGGTCAGACGTTAAACCGAAAGTGGATGACGTCCCCATCCTGGACAATATATTCCTTGCCCTCAAGGCGTAAACGACCGGCGCCCTTGGCGCCGCTTTCCCCGTCATACTGAATGTAGTCTTCGTACCCGATCACTTCGGCTTTAATGAAGCCTTTCTCGAAGTCAGTATGGATAATGCCAGCGGCCTGCGGTGCAGTTACGCCGTTTCTGACAGTCCAGGCCCGCGCTTCCTTGGGTCCTGCAGTAAAATAAGTCTGCAAACCAAGCAGTCTGTAGCCGGCCCGGATCACCCGATCCAGACCTGGTGCTTCCATACCCAGGTCACCCAGGAACTCGGCCCTTTCTTCATCGTCCAGTTCCGCTATTTCTGCTTCCAGTTTATTGCAGATGACGACGAGCTCTGCGCTTTCTGTCTCTGCAATTCCGCGAACTGCATCCAGGTGAGGATTACCTTCAAAACCTTCTTCATCAACGTTCGCGATATACAACACAGGTTTCATCGTTAACAGATGCAGATCCCGAAGGGTGTCCGCGTAATCGTCGGGCGTTGCAAAAGTCCTGGCTGGCTGACCCTCATCAATATGAGCCTGCAGACCCTCCAAATATCCCACCCTGGCAATTTCCTCCTTGTCGCCGCTCTTGGCTAATCTTGAGACTCGATTGATTCCATTCTCCAGGGTTTGGATATCGGCTAATTGCAGCTCGGTGTTTATCACTTCGATGTCTTCTTGCGGATTCACCTTATTCGAAATATGAGTGACATTTTCATCTTCAAAACAGCGAACAACATGAGCAATGGCATCAGTTTCGCGGATATTCGCGAGGAACTGGTTCCCAAGCCCCTCACCTTTTGACGCGCCGGCGACCAGACCTGCAATGTCGACGAACTCCATCGTCGTGGGAATCACCTTTTCCGGAGAAACAATGCTGGCGAGCTTGTCCAGCCTTGGATCCGGCATCGGGACGATGCCAGAGTTCGGCTCGATCGTGCAGAACGGAAAGTTTTCAGCCCCTACGCCCGCTCGCGTCAACGCATTGAAAAGCGTCGATTTACCGACATTGGGTAAGCCTACAATCCCACAATTAAATCCCATGATTCTCTCTCTTGATGGCAACCAGCCGGTTGGTTACACGTTGTGCAGTTGTTGCATGGCTAACTGCCAGTCGCCTGCTACAGCACACGGTATGGTAGCAATGGCATCTTCAATACAATGTTCAATCAGCTCACGGTCCTTTGCCGAAACCTTTCCTAGTACATGGCCGGTCACGCCGGTCCTGTCCCCAGGGTGACCAACACCAATCCTTAATCGGTTAAAGTCGGTGGCACCGGCGAGGCGGTTGGAAATATCTCGGAGACCATTGTGGCCTGCCAATCCGCCTTCCTGCTTGAATCTGATTTTGCCAGAGGGGAAATCGATTTCATCATGAGCAACCAGAATTTCCGCGGGTTCGATTTTGAAAAAATTTGCCAGTATACCGATGCTTTTACCCGACTCATTCATGTAGGTATCGGGTACGAGCAATCGAACCTCAATGCCATCGACGTTAATCAAAGACGTACGGCCAATGAATTTTTTTTCAGGTTTAAAGGACGCGCCGTATTTTTCTGCCAACCTTTCAACAAACCAGACACCCGCGTTATGGCGGGTATAGGCATATTGGGCACCGGGATTACCTATCCCGGCGATCAGCTTAAGCGGCAGGGGTGAACCTGTTTGGGTTAAACCTGACATCGTCACACCCCGGCATAGTCACACAAGGTTACGAGGTTACTCGTCCTCGGGTTCGTCATCGCCTTCCGATTCTTCATCCGGGGCGTCTTCAGCAGAAGCAACTTCTTCATCGAGCTCTTCAGCCCGCTTGGGAGCGTTAACGGAAACCACCACATGGTCGTGATCTGCACCCTGTTGCAAAGACTGTATAGATAGCTCTTCAGCCAGTTTGAGGTCGCTCATGTGGATAGCGTCACCCAGATCCAGGTCCTCGATGTCGACTTCAATATACTCCGGCAGGTCACCTGGCAGACAGCTGATCTCGATAGAAGTCATATTGTGTGAAACGTTTCCGCCTCCCTGGCGGACACCTAAACAACTGTCTTCGTTCAGGAAGTGTAACGGAACCTCTACAGTAATAGCCTGGTCCATCTGGATGCGCAGAAAGTCAGCATGCATGATGCGGTCTTTCGCTGGATGACGTTGTAGGTCTTTCACGATGGCCTGCTGGCTGTCGCCGTCGGCGTTGATCGTAATGATGTGAGAAAAGAAAGCCTCGTTCTCACAGGCTTTGTGTATATCCTTGTGCGCAAGGGTCAACGACAGTGGGTCTTTACCTGCACCATAGAGGATAGCTGGAATCATGTCTGCATTACGACGAAGGCGGCGGCTCGCACCTTTCCCTTTGTCTGTACGCAGTTCGGCATTCAGTTCGAAATCTGCCATTTGTTACTCCTTAGAGATTGGCGCCACACACACTGCGACCATGTGCTTGGCGGGTTATGCACGAAAGTGTGCTTAAAACAGTACTTAAAACAGTGTTGGTTGGATCCGCTTCTTGAAAAGCGCGCTTAAAGACTCTTCATTACTGATTCGCCTGATAGATTCAGCCAACTCATCGGCAACGCTTAATTGCCGAATTTTTGGTGATGCCGATGCGTCCTCTTTCAGGGGAATCGTGTCAGTCACGACAACCTCATCGAGCACCGAGCTATTAATATTTTCAATTGCCGATCCTGACAATACCGGATGGGTGCAATAGGCAACCACTTTTTTTGCGCCGCTGTTTTTCAGCGCCTTAGCCGCCGCGCACAGTGTCCCGGCTGTATCAACCATGTCGTCGATCAGAACGCAGGTTCGACTATCAACGTCACCGATGATGTGCATCACCTCAGACTCATTGGCCTCGGGACGTCTCTTGTCAATGATGGCAAGATCAGTGTCGTTCAACTGTTTTGCCATCGCCCGCGCCCGAACGACTCCGCCAACATCCGGAGATATGATCATCAAATCCTCGTAATTCTGGCGCTCAATATCTAGCAACAGTACCGGTGTGGCGTAAATGTTATCCACCGGAATATCAAAAAAACCTTGAATCTGGTCTGCATGCAGGTCAATTGTCAGGACTCTGTTTATACCGGCACTTCCCAACATGTCAGCCACCACCTTCGCAGTAATGGGTACCCTTGCCGATCTCACACGACGATCCTGCCGCGCATATCCAAAGTAAGGGATAACCGCGGTGATCCGCGCAGCAGATGCTCGTTGCAGACAGTCCGCGATGATCATCAGTTCCATCAGGTTATCGTTGGTCGGTGCGCAGGTTGGCTGTATGACGAATACGTCCTTACCGCGAACATTATCGTGTATCTCTACAGCGACTTCACCGTCACTGAATTGCCCAACATGGGCCGCTCCAAGGTCCATCCGGAGCCTGTCAACAACACGTGTTGCCAACTCCTTGTGCGCATTTCCAGAGAAAATTTTTAGTTCAGCCACTACTTTTCAGACCTTTCTTTTTTTTCAGATCTTTCTTTTTCAAGAAAGAAGTATTTGAAATATGGCTGGGGTGGCAGGACTCGAACCTGCGCATGCAAGGATCAAAACCTTGTGCCTTACCGACTTGGCGACACCCCAAAGTCTTAAATTCATTTTCCTGAGTATGACCGCCGTTGCGGGGCTGCCATTCTACCAAGGCCGACTCTACATCACCATGCTTGAGTCTTGGAACGAAGCATGAATTCGTTCCAAACCAGCGCCTCAAATCCATCTAAATAGTGACTGACGGAGGCCGAAGCCGTGAAAAAAGGGCGCTATTGTGCTGTTCGTAACAGCCGCTGTCAAATCTGGTTTGCCGTTCCTTTTACTGTACTGCGTTGCCACTGGTGAACCTTTAGCCGGAGGCGTACATCAGGATGGCTCAGGACCATCAATATGGGGCCGTTATTATCCGAATCCAGGATGCTGATAGACCAATCATCCTGCAAAAATGCTCCTTCAATCGGTACCATGTCAGAACCCTGCAGCCCTTGCACCCAGTAGGCCAGCCGCTTCCAGGGCAACCGGAAGGAATCGCCCTCAATAACCAGGTCCTGGTCAAGCGGATAGACCTGGGAACTACCACCCGTGTCAATAACCAGTTGATTACCGATGGCCCGGATATGGACGTCCCCGATGCCCAGCGGACCATTCAGGTGAATATCGCTGGAATCACCCCGTTGCTGCCAGTCTATATTGACGACTCGTGATCGCCCACCCTCCTGGATCGATAACTTCCCGTTAAAGCGCCAATACGTAAGCTCAAGGTCTGTCGGGTCATGTGGGGTGGCGCACGAAGCCAACAAAGAAAGAAGGGCTAAGGCTGGGAGGTATCTGCGCAACTATTCTACTCGAAACCGTTGAATGACGTTCTTGAGGATCTCGCTTTCGGGAGCAAGCTCCAGTGCTTCCTCCCAGACCTGATTCGCTTCGCTTTTGTCGCCAGCTACCCATAGTACTTCGCCAAGATGAGCTGCGATTTCATCGTTTCGAAACATATCATAGGCTCGTCGGAGATAGGTTAGTGCCATTTCAAAATTGTTGAGGCGGTATTGCACCCAACCCAGGCTATCGATGAAAGCAGCTTCATCAGGTTTGATTGTTAACGCCTTTTCAATCAATTCCAGTGCTTCTTCATGCCGGTTGGTCTGGTCGGTCAATGTGTAACCCAGCGCATTCAGCGCATCTGCGTTACCCGGGTCCAGCTCAATGACTCTGCGCAAATCCGCTTCCAGGATGTCCAACTGCCCGAATCTCTGACCTGTCATCGCCCTGTAGTAGAGCAACTCGACGTTTTCTGGTTCCTGTTGCAGGATTGCATCAAGGAAGTCCAGAACTTCCTGTTCCTGGCCCCGGTCAGCCAGTAGCTGCGCTTCGATGAAAATAAGCTGCTGCCTGTGCTCGGGCTTCTGGGTACGCAAGTTGCCGAGATGAGCTCTCGCTTCTTCCCAGAGGCCCTCATTAGCAAGTAAAGATGCAATCCTCGCCTGGGCCGGAATGAACTCATATCCTTCCCCTGTCTGGGCATATGCCTGAAGGGCGGCCGTGGTATCTGAACGCCTTTCGGCAATCCCTCCTAAATAGTAATGCGCTTCCCCTGAGCGCCGATTCCATCGCACCATCCGCTCCAGATGTCCCTGTGCCTGCAAATCATCTCCCTGCTCAAGTGCAATCAATGCCAGCGCAAACAGGACATCGCCGTCATTGGGTGACACATTCAGCGCATTGTTGTACTGAACTTTCGCTGCTTCAAGGTCTCCCTCCTCGAACAACATCCTGGCCAGAATAAGTTGCAGTCTCCGGTCGGGCTGCGGAACGGCAACTATTCCTGTGAGATAGGCGATCGCATCGTCCTTGCGCTGCATTGCATCCAGAATCCTTGCTTTCAGAACGATTACATTCGGTTTTTCAGAGACGGCTAGCAGTTCTTCAGCAATGGCCAAGGCCTCAGGTAATTGATCACTGTGTTCCAGCAATACCGCTCTGGAAAACAAAAGTTGTTCGTCTCCCGGGTGCCGGTCCAGCATCTCTGTGATCGCCGCCAGAACGGCTGCTCGTTGCTTCGGCGCCAGGTCTGCCGCTCGGTAGGCGAATACATCAAAGCTCGCCTTACCGCCCAGTTGCTTGACCGCTTCCATATGCCCAATCGCCGGTTCAAGTTTACCCGCACGTAGCAGTAGATCCACGGCGTGGCGGCGCGCGTCAACGTTTTCGGGGTCTACCTCCGCCCAGATGAGGGTCGTCTCGAGCGCCACGGCGTATTTCTTCAGATACAACGCCAGCCTGGTTGCACGGGCAGCGACGCCCGGGTCACGTGTTTCGACCACTGCATCCACGTATTTATCCAGGGCAATGTCATATCGGGAGCGATACCCTGCGACTTCCGCCACCAGTAATTCGTACAAAGAATCGCCTGGAAAGGGGGCAACCGGATAATCATCCGGGTCTGGCCGCGGTTTTGGCTGGGCGGGTTTTGCCACTGTTGGCTCCGGTGTACTAACCGGCACTGGTTCAACTGGTGCGCTGGAACACCCGGTAAGCAGCGCGACCAGGATAGAAAGCAGCCAGAAGCGGAGTGGCACAGGCAGGGTCCGAAGAAATGAAGATCGTCTGATGTTATTCACCTTTTTGTTACTGGCATTCACATTCATCCTGCGAATCGTAGTTTTACAGTGTATTCACTGTGTCAAGCAACGTACAATGATCCCTGGCCAATCGGCCGCTTCCCTTGGACACCGGGAGGCTCATAATTTCGAAGACTGGGTCCTGACTCACGGTTAGTGTACCTGCTAACGCAAGGGGTTCATTTTACTACACCGGGTACCTATGAATCTGCTCATCATTGGCATAAATCACACCTCCGCGCCTATAGAACTCAGGGAAAAGGTCGCATTTACGCCAGACCAGCTTGAAGTTGCGCTTAACGACATCTTAACGCAGGCTGGATTGCAGGAAGTCGCGATCTTGTCTACCTGCAACCGAACTGAGATTATTGCATCGGGAGACAACATCCAGTCTCTCAGAATCACCAACTGGCTGGCTGATTACCACCAAATTGATCCTGCAGACCTTGAGCACAGCATCTATATTCTAACTGACAACGAAGCGGCTCTTCATGCCATGCGCGTTGCCAGTGGGTTGGATTCCATGGTCGTCGGTGAACCACAGATTCTAGGCCAATTTAAAGACTGTTTCGACCAGGCACGTCAGTTCGGCACGTTAGGTGGTGAACTTGATCATTTGTCACAGACCAGTTTTCGAGTGGCCAAGAAGGTGCGCACGGAAACTGCGATTGGCGAGAGCTCTGTTTCTGTTGCTTCTACCTCGGTCACACTGGCGCAACAATTGTTCTCAGATCTGTCGGACTGCAACATTCTTATTATTGGCGCCGGGGAAACCTCTGGACTGGTAGGCCGGCATCTCGTCAGTGCCGGTATTAATCACATTACTGTCGCCAATCGCACCCTTAAGAATGCCCGGCGACTGGCGCATGAACTTGGCGGCTCAGCAATCGACCTACAAAGTATTCCTACAAAACTACCCGAGACGGACATCGTCATCGCGTCAACAGCCGCGCCGTTGCCAATCCTGGGCAAAGGAACCGTAGAGCGTGCCCTTAAACCCAGGAAGCATCGGCCCATCCTGATGGTTGATTTGGCGGTACCCAGGGACATAGAGCCGGAAGTCAGAGAGTTGCGTGACATCTACCTTTATAGCGTCGATGACCTGCAACAGATCGTGGATACCAACATTAATAGTCGTCAGGAAGCGGCGAGGGATGCAGAAACCATTCTGACCGAAGAAATTTCCAGCTATCGCACCCGGCACCAAACGAAAGGGGCAGAAGAAAAACTTGTCAGGTTTCGCGACCACCACAACAACATCAAGACCGAGGAGCTCGAGCGAGCCGTCGCAAGGCTTCAGAAAGGTGCTGATCCAACTGAAGTGCTCACGCAGCTTGCTAATCAGCTGACCAACAAGATAATACATATCCCGAGCGTGCAGCTTAAAGCTGCTATCGATGACGACGCGGAAGACCTCGTGGACATCATCTCTACCCTGTACAACCTGGACGACAACGTTGAATAAGTCCCTGAAGTTTAAACTGGATCAGCTACTCGACCGATACGAAGAGTTGGGAGCGCTGCTTAGTGACGCCGATGTGATCACCGATCAAAACCGGTTTCGAAGTTTTTCGAAAGAGTATGCGGATATTGAACCTGTGGTTATTTGTTTCAGGGAGTTTGAATCACAGTCATCAGAACTCGAAGACGCGCAGGTGATGTCAAAAGATCCCGACAATGATATCCGGGAAATGGCAGAAATAGAGATTGGTGAATTGGAGGATTCTCTCGAAATTCTCGACACCAGACTACAGAAACTCCTTCTTCCAAAAGACCCGCGCGATGCAAACAACGTCTTCCTTGAGATACGGGCAGGAACTGGTGGCGATGAAGCTGCGATATTTGCCGGTGACTTGTTTCGCATGTACACCCGTTTTGCAGAAACACAAAACTGGAAGATGGAGATACTAAACGAACGTCATGGTGATCATGGCGGCTACAAGGAGGTCATAGCCAGAGTCGATGGCAAGAACGCTTTCGGCAAGATGAAATTCGAATCCGGTGCGCACCGGGTACAGCGAGTCCCGCAGACCGAATCCCAGGGACGTGTGCATACATCAGCCTGTACAGTTGCGGTTCTGCCTGAGCTCGATGATATTGAAGAGATTGAAATCGAGAAGAACGATTTAAGAGTCGATACTTATCGCGCGTCGGGAGCGGGTGGGCAGCACGTCAACAAAACTGATTCTGCCGTCAGGCTGACCCATTTACCTACTGGTATCGTGGTCGAATGTCAGGACGAACGTTCTCAGCACAAGAATAAGGCTCGGGCGATGAGCCTGCTTCAGGCCAAGCTGATGGACAAGGCGCAAACCGAGCAGTCCAACGAGCAGGCGGAAACAAGACGTAGTTTGGTGGGAAGCGGTGATCGATCAGAAAAGATCCGCACTTACAATTTTCCCGACGGCAGGGTCACCGATCATCGAATCAACCTGACCATTCACCGTTTACCCCAGGTAATGACGGGTGAGTTGGATCCTATCGTTGATCAGCTGATTATTGAGCATCAGGCAGACCAACTTCGTTCCCTTGGCCAGGAAGATGACTGAGACGATCGGAGGGCTCGTCAGCCAGGGTAAACAGCAGCTGGGCGATAGTTCCGACACCCCCCTGCTAGATAGTTATCTGCTGATTGGCGAAGTTCTGGCGAGGCCGCGAGAATGGCTGATCGCGCATGCAGAAGAAGCCGTTTGCAGTGTCGATCAGATACGGATTCAAGCGCTATTCGCGCGAAGACATATCGGTGAACCTGTGGCCTACATCAGGGGGTATCAATCTTTCTGGCAGCGGGATTTTTGCGTGACCCGTGATACGCTGATCCCACGACCAGACACCGAACTTCTGATGGAAATCACCCTGGCCCGGTTTGATCAGCAACCAATGAAAGTAGTGGACCTGGGAACGGGCACGGGCGCCCTGGCTGTGAGCCTTGCTGCGGAAAGACCGGGCTGGCAGATACTCGGCACTGACATCAGTGAAAGTACCCTGGCGATCGCGCAAAAAAATGCCGGGACACTCGCGAATGTCAATTTTCTTCCGAGCTCCTGGTTCACTCATATTGAAGATCGGTTCGACCTTATTATCAGCAACCCACCTTATATCAGGAATACAGATCCACACCTTCAGGCATTAAAGTTTGAACCCGCGGGAGCACTTAACGCCGGGGATGACGGGCTTGATTGCATCAGGCAAATTATCAACAACTGCCATGAGCACCTGGTGCCCGGGGGCCACATTCTGCTTGAACACGGTTATGATCAACAAGAACCGGTCATTCAACTGATGGTAAATGCCGGTTTAACCGAGGTGCAAGGGTTCAGGGATCTCCAGGAACAGCCACGCGCCGTGATAGCAAGGAGCAACGACCTTGAAGGATGATCAGTTACTAAGGTATGCCAGGCATATCATGCTTCCGGACATCGACATCGAAGGTCAGGAAAAGTTACTCGCCGCGCGGGTCCTTATTGTTGGGCTTGGCGGTCTTGGCAGTCCCGTAGCTCTTTACCTGGCGGCTTCAGGTGTAGGGTCGCTAACGCTGGCAGACTTCGATGTCGTTGACCTTTCCAACCTGCAGCGACAGATTATTCACTCGACGTCGAGTATTGGGGAACCCAAGACCGTATCGGCGAAACGCCAACTCCATGAGGTAAACCCGGATATAGAGATTCGACTTGTTCAGCAAAGAATGAGCCTGGCGACCCTTGAAGATGAAGTTGCTCTGGCGGACATTGTCGTCGACTGTACCGACAACTTTGAGGTCCGCTTCGCGATCAACGACGCCTGCCTTAGGCAGCAGACAACTCTGGTATCTGGCGCAGCTGTTCGACTAGAGGGACAGTTAATGGTTGTCGATGCCATTAGCAAGGATATGCCTTGCTATCGCTGCCTCTACCAAAGTGCTTCTGAGGGTGCGCTGAACTGCTCTGAAACGGGTATCGCCGCTCCAGTTGTCGGTGCTATTGGCACCTTGCAGGCGCTGGAGACGCTGAAGTTGATCGTTGGAATCGGCGAGTCGCTCGCAGGATATCTTTTAACGTTCGATGCGCGCTACATGGATTGGCGAAAACTCAAGCTGCCGCAGAATCCGGATTGTGAAGCATGCACCAACTTTAGGGGTTATCGTACTGAGTCAGGAGTATGAGTAGCCAGGGATTTCACGGTCATCAGGCTATTTTCAGTTTCGGTTGCTGACATGCCGCTGGCATCACCACCGTTCAGTACGAGACCGGTTTCCGATCCTTCCTCGGCCGACGGTTACTCCTTGTTTTCTGCGCCAGCGATAGCGATGCCCACCAGTCTCGCAACTACGACGGCGAGATAGAGCTGGCCAAGAATTGCCTGAAAGGATGCGATGATCCTTGCAGAGCCCAGTGTAGGTGACAGATCTCCGTACCCCAGTGTTGTCTGTGTGACCAGGCTGAAGTAAATAAGCTCCTGGAGTACCATTGATGTGGAATGTGCATCACTGGTATCAAGGACAATTTTGCCACCAAAAGCAGATGGTTCCAGAACAAGAATAGCGTAGTAAATTAGCGTTAAACAGATGCCGAACAACAGGTAGAGAACAATCGATGCATAGATAACTTCCCGGTTGACAGTGCGAACTGAAAGCAGCCGTTGGTAAACTATTCGCATGATGTAGCCCAGGAAGATGACCTGCAGTGCACAATAAGAAAGTAGCTGTGCTTCTGGTGACAAAGCGGTCGCAAGCATCCATTTCGTTGTTAATGTTGGCACGAAGATAATCGCGCCGATCAACAGTTCCGTCCTGTCACGCGCGGCCAGATATGGACTGGAGACCATGGTATAAAGCTAAAGAGCAGTCTTGAAACCGTCGACTACCATTCTGCTGTCGCCAGCGTGGGTATAAATAACAGTAGTACCAGACTGATCAACAGAGCCTGACAGTTGACAAGGTTATTGTTTGATTTCATCTTGCAGTTCCCTCGGGTTCGAGGTTCGCCGCGGTGCGGCTGGTCCAGTCTCTCATCTTATTGCCCTTCGGTGAACAATACGGATTGTATCGCAGTTGCTAGAAGTATCCAGCGTCGGTCTAGAGCAGCCTTTGATCTTGAAAATTTTCGGTTCCTCTAGTGAGGTCTATTTCAACCAGAAGAAGTGGGGGGGCCAGGTGTTGATCGGGAGAATTTGTTGTTTCTTGAACCCTATAGTTCGGAGGTTGTTTCAATAGTAGAATTACTCTAGCGTCGAAGCTCCCGGCCGACGAAGTGTTGCGCCACAAGACTGCCAGAATCACGACACTGGCAATCAAGTACGCGTCAAAGCTAGGATAGAAGTTTTCTCAACCTATAATCGATAGGGTTTGCGCTGATGACAGACAATACTGAAATCATCTCCACCCGGCAAAAAAACTACACCCTATTTCTACTCGTGCTTGTTTTTACCTCAAGTCATGTCGATCGACAAATTATGGGTATCCTCGGGCAACCCATCAAAGAGTCGTTGCAGATTAGTGACACCCAATTGGGATTGTTGACCGGCATTATGTTTGCCGTTTTCTATGCAACCCTGGGTATGCCGATGGCCATGTGGGCAGACCGTCGAAACCGACGCAATTTAATCTCTTTTTCAGTCTTTTTATGGAGTGGTATGACAGCGCTGTGCGGCGCAGCTGCATCTTTCACACAGCTCTTATTACTACGCATTGGCGTGGGCGTGGGTGAAGCCGGGTCGAATCCTCCCTCGCATTCGATAATCGCCGATCTTTACCCAAAGGAGCAGCGCGCAACCGCCATGGCAATTTTTGGTACCGGTATTAATTGGGGAATACTGATCGGGTTTCTCGTCGGTGGTTGGATCAACGAATGGTATGGATGGCGAACTGCCTTTGTTGTCGTCGGCCTCCCGGGCATCTTTTTAGCCTTGCTAGTGCGCTTCACCCTGAAAGACCCGCCGCGAGGTTATGCGGATGCAAAGGGACAAGAGCTACCAAAATTGAAGCCGCCGCCTTTTTGGAGCGTGGCCAAATTCATGTTGTATAACCCGGTACTCCGAAACATTGTCGCAGCAGGCACATTGGCTGCGTTTACTGGCTATGCGTCGGTCATTTGGGTGCCCATTTATCTGGTTCGTATTCATGGTATGGGGACGGGTGAGGTTGGCACCTACCTCGCCCTTTTTATTGGCGTTGGGGGCGCT
>Ga0206678_10000799_pt1 | contig 20255 bp, 17 predicted proteins | sample M180m12015metaG_FD_155453 | JGI IMG/M metagenome (GOLD analysis project Ga0206678, IMG submission 155453) | Ammonia-oxidizing marine archaeal communities from Monterey Bay, California, United States - M1 80m 12015 | ecosystem: Environmental > Aquatic > Marine > Intertidal zone | place: USA... | reverse complement strand
TTTAATCGAGTCCGCCGATGGCACCGCTGTCGTCAAGACTGGCGCCGAAGGCGTGTTTTGTGGGGTCGACCTTCGACAGGGCTTTGCGTTTGCCCTTAAAGCTCGCGATGGTCACGCCAGGGCAGCGGAGACCGCAGCTGAGTGGATGCTTGACCGTTTGGGTTGCGTCGAACATGCTTCTCCGAAAGTTCTACGGAACTGGGCTGGCACAAACGTAGGAGAAATCCGAATCGCTTCTAGGGGGCGTTGAAGTGGCGGCTAACTCTCAGTTATTGGTTGAACTTGAAGCTCGGTTGGATCCTGAATGTATTCAATCCGATGTTGACGTGATAGGAGCCTACGCTCAGGACCGAGCAGTTTTTGAAGGAGCTGGTAGCGCCGCGGTACTTGTCATGCCTCGCTCGACGGCGGAGGTCGTAGCAACAGTCGAGGCGGCTAAATCGGCAGGGGTTCCGATTGTCCCTCGGGGAGCCGGAACGGGTCTGACCGGCGCGGCTAACGCTACCGATGGGTGCATTTTGCTGTCTCTTCATCGCATGAATCAGATTTTAGAAATCGATGTCATAAACCGAATGTGTCGAGTTCAGCCAGGGGTTATCAACTCAGATTTAAAAGACGCAGTCGCCAAGCACGATCTTTTCTACCCTCCAGATCCGGCATCGTTCGAAATGTCATCGGTCGGAGGCAACGTGGCAACCAATGCTGGTGGGCTGTGCTGTGTGAAGTACGGAGTTACCCGCGATTATGTCGTCGGTCTCGAAGTGGTTGTCGCTAGTGGCGCAGTAATTCGAACGGGCCGTCGGACACTTAAATCTACGACCGGTTTAGATCTGACAGGCCTTTTTGTTGGGTCAGAAGGTGTTTTGGGGGTTATTACCGAGATCACATTGAAGTTGGTGCCCACTCCCCCACCTCCTGCAACAGCAGTTGCCTATTTCGATCAGCTACCACATGCAGGCGAAACCATCGTGGAGGTTTTTAAGCGGGGATACGAGCCGTCGATGATGGAGATCTTGGATCGGGCCAGTCTCCGACAGGTAGACGCTGTCTACAACATGGGCCTAGATGTCGAAGCTGCCTGCCTTCTCCTGATTCAAACGTCAGGTGATCAAGCGGTCGCTTCAATCGAAGCTATTGCGAATATTTGTCGGGCGGCAGGAGCGACGTATGTAGCGCACGTCGACGACCCCGCAGAGGGAGAGATGCTGGTTGAGGTTCGACGACGGGTGTGGCCTGCGTTCGAACGCCTTGGGAAAGCGATGCTTCCCGAAGATGTCGCCGTGCCACGTCAGCATTTACCTGAGTTGATGGCTGGCATCGTTGCTATCGGAGAGCGGCACCAGTTAGAGCTACCCACTATCGGTCACGCTGGAGACGGCAATATGCATCCACTTCTTATCTTCAATGGCGAAGATGAGAACGAAGTTGGGCGAGTAAGAACGGCGTTTGCTGAGATAGTGAAACTCGCGCTCAGCCTGGGTGGAACTATTGCGGCCGAACACGGCGTTGGGACACTTAAGCGAGCATTCGTGTCTGAAGAGATAGGTCCGACTGAACTTGGGGCCATGGAATCAATCCGAGCGGCGTTAGATCCTGACCGTCGATTCAACCCAGGTAAGAAGCTTTAACTTATTTAAGATCTGGTCGCAGCATTACTCTGCCGGTGGTTTTTCGACCAGACAAGTCCACCAGACCGCCCATAAGTTCTTCTAGGCGTAGCTCTCTACTCACCAGCGGGTCCAGTGTTCCGTCGCTCACCATCTCCCACAGTTGGGAATAGCACTCGTCAAGCACTTCGTCCATGCGGCCCTTGTATCCGCCCATGTGGACACCTACTACCGAGTAGTTCTTTACGAGGAGGTGGTTGGCAGGAGCGCTAGGAATGTCCCCGCTCGCGAATCCGACCACCAGCAGGCGACCTTCCCATGCCACGAGACGTCTCGCTACGTCGAAGTAATCACCACCAACTGGGTCATAAATCAGGTCGCAACCTCTGCCGGAGGTCGCATCCATCACTTTTTCGTAGAGGTCTTCAGAGTTGTAGTCCACAACCACGTCCGCCCCAAGTGATCTGCAAACCTCAACTTTGTCGCTTCCTCCCGCAGCAGCAATAACGGTGCAGCCGTGCACTTTCGCCATTTGAACGGCCGCGGATCCAACTCCTCCCGCGGCGGCGAGAACGAGAACCGTTTCTCCTGGCTGCATGTGTCCTCGCCTATGGAGGGCTGTCCATCCAGTGCCATATATAACATTCATCGCCGATGCGATAGGCAGGGATACATTTGCGGGCACGATGCGCATCTCTTCGCCGCGCACGATCGCTTCTTCGGCATACCCACCCCATCCAGATGTGGTCATCCCAAGCACGCGGTCACCTGACTCGAGATCACATTCGGGTCCAACCTCAACGACCGTCCCAGCCACGCTCATACCCGGCGTAAACGGGGGGTCTAGGCGGACTTGGTATTGGCCCTGGCATTGCAAAATGTCGGCGAAGTTCAAATCGCTAGCCGACACCGCAACTCGTGCCTCTCCTACGCCCGGAGTTGGCGATTCGATCTCTTGCAGCGAAAGGACATCCCACGGGTCGCCTAGTTCACTGAGTCGCCACGCTCTCATGGGGCCTCCTTGGAGATTCGTCTGGATGGCACCGTACCAACCAACTTCTTGCGCTGTGGGAGTAAGTTCGAGTCATGACTAGCTCCTCGCATGAGATCGCAGTTGTTGGAGCTGGTGTTGCCGGGGCGTCGGCGGCGTATCGCTTAAGTGAACTCGGGTTCAAAAGCCGAGTGTACGAAGCTGAAGGACGCCCAGGTGGGCGGATGGCAGCCACTGTGATCAACGAAGCCATATTTGATCATGGGGCACAATTTTTTACCACGCGAGGCCACAAATTTCGCTCTGCGGTGGATACCGCAGCATCTGACGGGGCGGTCAAAGTTTGGACGCACGGCTTTGATGAACCTCCAGATGGTTACGAACGATGGCGCGGCGTTCCTGATATGACGGCCTTGGCAAGTTGGCTCTTATCCAAGGCTGATGTCACGGTTCATTTCGATCAACCCGTTGACCATCTCAAGCATCTAAACGCCTCTGCAATCGTCCTCACCCCGCCGGTTCCTCTGAGCCTCGCCCTAGCACAGCGTTCCAATCTCGAACCGCCGAAAAAGCTTCTGAATAAATTAAGAAACGTGGAATATAAGCGCACCATTGCGGTGCTTTTTCCCTTGGAAGAACACCCCGAGAGCCTCCCAAGTCATGGAGGTATTCAGTTCCTAGATGACCCTGCACTAGCTTTTATCACCGACAACGCCACCAAAGGGGTGAGCGACTCTCCAGCGGTAACCGTTCATCTGTCAAACGACGCAAGTTTGGCTCTTTGGAACGAACCTGATCACGAGCTAACCGAGTTCGCGTCCAAACACCTTGAGGCCAATATTGGTGCCTTCGTTTCGCTCGGCAGCGTGGTGAAACGTTGGCGTTACGCCGGGCCGGTTCAAGTCCTCGAAGAATCAGCGTTCGTGTGGGGTAAGCGACCTTTCATTGCAATGGCCGGAGAGACGTTCAACGGTCCCAAGGTCGAAGGTGCTTTTGACTCCGGTAGATACGCTGCCGAAAAGATCGCTGAGTTTCTCTCTTGAGGAGCGACCTTGCGGGGAGGGACGTCCAAAGGTGAGCCGAGACGACCACATAGCTGGCCTGGAGGTGGGGCGTCTAACTCCAGTTGACATCGAATACTTTTTTAGAACCCTTCCACCCCGCGTTCCCAAGAGAGTGAGCGAGGATCACCAGGCTCTTCTTCATCGGCTTCACCTGCGTCTACACAATTTGGCGGTATATCTGGGCGACCCGTTAGCTGTTTCGCTCGATCACAACGATGTCAGCAGCGTCGTGTCATCCATTGGTGAGCGGCTTGAGCAGATGAAGCGACGCGAATGGCGCGCGCGCATAGAGGGAATCAAAGTTGTGCAGCACCTACGTCTTGAAATCGGGGAAATCTCCGCTGACCTCTACGAAATGTCCACCGGATGATTCTGTTTGCCAACGCGGCCTAACGTTGGGGTTCGAAAGGGGTTCGCTATGTCACTCACATCAGGTGATCATGAAGAAATTCGGCAATTGTTAGCTCGATACAACTTCGCGATTGACTTTGGAGAAATCGACAGTTGGGTACAGACATTCACCCCGAATGGAGTGTTCAGTTGTTTAGGCATGTCGGAGGACGCTCCGTTGGGAGGTACTCACCGGGGCGCTGACGCTCTTCGAGCCTATGCCGAGACTCATTTTTCGATCAATCAAGGCCGAGCTCGGCACTGGAATTGGAATCTAATCATCGAGGGGGACAACGATGCAGCAACTATGCAGTGTTACCTCAACGCGTATAGCGCGGGGCAAGGCGCCTCCGCTCTATTCCGAGTCACTGGTGTGTACAGAGATCGACTGGCACGCACCGATGACGGTTGGAGGTTCATCGAGCGCGAGGTCACCATCGACCCGGCGTAAATGACGGTTTGAGATGGTCACAACCTCGTTGACATACCCTTATGTAAAGACGTTAGAGGGGGCGCTGTGTCGGTAACTGAAGCTTCAACAGGTCTGATTCCTGTGCTGGATCTTCAAGCACTAGTCGACGGCGACCCTGACGGTATTCGAGACTTGGCGTTGGAATTACGTCAGGCCTTAGAAGAGATCGGGTTTTTCTCCATCGTGAACCATGGCGTGCCATGGGGTTTGGTTGAAGACATTTACGAAGCCACCCAAATCTTGCATGCCCTCCCTCAGACAGAAAAAGACGCGATCACGATGGATCGCACACACGGTGGATACCTCGGGATGGGGGCCGGAACCTCATATGCAAGTGAGATAGCTGGAGAGGTCCGAAAACCAAATCAAAATGAGGCGTTCTTCGTTCACGAAGGCGGGTACAGGGAGAGCAACCAATACCCCGACCTCGCCGGCTTTAAAGAACTGACCGCTTCCTACATTCGTAAAATGGAGGGTTTAGCCGACTCGTTAATGACGGTACTGGCGTTGTCGTTAGGTCTCGACGCTAGTTTTTTCGCGAAAGATTTTGACGTTCCAAGCGTCACTCTCCGCATGTCGCACTACCCAGTAATGCAGTACGCCGACAATGAGTGGGGGCTCGCTCCTCACACCGACAGTTCTATATTCACGTTCCTGCCTGTTAACGACACGCCGGGTCTTGAGGTTCGGCCAGCTGGATACGACTGGATTCAACCGTCGGTAATTCCGTGTTCATTTCTGGTCAACAGCGGCGACATGTTGAAACGGTGGACCAACGGCCTGTACTTATCCACGGCTCACCGAGCCAGCAACTTGTCCGACATTGATCGCTACGCCGTGCCCTTCTTCTATGGAGCGAGAGACGACGCCGTGGTGGATCCCGTTCCCACGACGGTCTCCGAAAGCAACCCCAGCCGATATGAGCCAATCACTTACGGTGACTACCAACGCTGGTTCATCGACCGCAATTACAAAAAAATGACCGGTCAATCAGCCTCTGAGACTCCGCCATAGCGAGAACCGGTCATCAGGCACGACAGAACTTTGTCTAGATCGTCTCGGTATCCATTTCCGCCCAAGTCACAGACAATGCGACATTTAAACATCGCTCTCTTCCGATCATCTTCTGGACACTTGGGTTTATCGTAGGGCCGGTGACTATGGACTTTCGTATCTTTACCGAACCACAACAAGGCGCCACTTACGCTGATTTGTTAGCCGCAGCATTAGTAACCGAGAAGGCGGGTTTCGACGCTTTCTTTAGATCAGATCATTGGCTCACTATGGGCGAAAACGACGGATTGCCTGGGCCGACTGATGCCTGGGTGACATTGGGCGGCCTAGCCAGAGAGACAACAAAACTTCGCCTTGGAACTCTCGTTAACTCGGCAACTTTCAGACTGCCAGGGCCTTTGGCAATCGCAGTTGCTCAGGTTGATGAAATGAGTTCGGGCAGAATCGAACTCGGTCTTGGAGCTGGTTGGTACGAAGACGAGCACTCTGCTTACGGAATACCGTTTCCCGCCCTGGGTGAGCGGTTTGAAATTCTAGAAGAACAACTAGAAGTCATAACCGGGTTGTGGTCAACACCCTCAGGGGAGCGGTACAACTTTCGGGGTCGGCATTATTCTTTAATTGACTCTCCGGCCCTCCCTAAGCCTCACCAAATGGAGGGTCCACCGATCATTATTGGTGGCGGCGGACCGCTGCGAACTCCGCGATTGGCGGCTACCTACGCCAATGAATTCAATCTTCCTTTTCGATCGATTGAAGCATTCCAAGAACAAAAGAGTCGAGTAGTTGCAGCTTGCGAAAAGCTCCGCCGTGATCCTCAAGAATTGACGTACTCAGTAGCACTAGTCGCTTGTGTGGGAGGCACCGAATCTGAAGTTTCTGCGCGAGCTCGGGCGATTGGGCGCGACGCTCACGAACTGCGAGAAAACGGGCTAGCTGGCACACCTGATGAGGCACTTGAAAGACTTCAGAAGTGGAACGAAGCAGGAGCAGAGAGAATTTATCTTCAGGTTCTCGATCTTGATGATCTAGATCACATTGCTTTAATGGGTCGAGAATTTATAGGGAAACTATGAGCTTGCTGTGGTCAGTCGTGCGCTAAGGAAGCCAAAGGCGTAGCTGTCAGACATTTAAGGTCGTTTTCAGATCGTACAAGCAGTGTTACTCAAGCACCCCGGCGACCGCTAACTCGGCCACGCGGTCCGCGTCGTACCCAAGAATCCCTTCGAGAACCTCGAAGGTGTGCTGACCGTAGCTGGGTCCCGCATCGGTTATGTCGTCACGAGATCTACTCATTGAAAACCGGGTGCCCTCAACCCACATTTTTTCGTTTGTCATGTGGTCAACGTGACGAAAATGTTGGCGATATTCAAGCTGCGCATCTTCGGCTAGGTCGTCAGACATTTGCACTCGGTGTGCGGGCACCCCTTGTTCCTGAAGCAATTCTTGGGTTTCAGCACCAGAGCGCTGCGACGTCCACAGGCCAATGGCATCGTCGATTTCTTCTCGGTGTGCGCGTCGTTCTTCGTAACCAAGATTGACTAGTTGCTCTGAGAGGCCCATGACTTGGCAGGTCGCAGCCCACTGAGCGTCATCTTGGCAAGCGATAGCGACCCACTTGTCTTCGCCAGCAGATGGATAGTTGCCGTGCGGGAACATCGAAGGGTGATCATTGCCCACTGGTTGCGGTTCGCGGCCGTTGATTCGGTAATCAAGGATCGCTGGAGTCAAGAAGTGCATCGCTGCCTCGGCCTGCGAAACGTCGATGTATTGGCCTTCGCCGGTGCGGTCGCGGTGATCGAGGGCGGCCATAATGGCGGCTGTGAGGAATCGTGGGGACACATAGTCGGTGTAGGCGCCCATTACTCCGGCTGGGTCCCTATCTGGCCATCCAGTCATCGCGTAAAACCCTGACATCGAAGCTCCCATGGTGCCAAAGCCAGCCAAGCTTGAAAGAGGCCCATCCTGACCGAAAAGGCAACTGCTGGTCATGATGATTGACGGGTTGATTTTTTTTAGGTCTTCGTAGCCAAGTCCCCAGTTCTGCATCGCTTTTGGCGAAAATGATTCACACACCACGTCGGCCCACTTAACGAGATCCAGAATCACCTCTCTGGCTTCGGGTTTTGACATGTCGAGGGCGAGCCCCATCTTTCCCGCGTTCATATTTTGATAGAGACCACCGTTGTCGGCTCCACCTTCGTCATTGAGAAATGGCTGTATGGTTCGCGCTGTTTCAACTTTGTGTGAAGACTCGACGCGAACCACATTGGCGCCCCAGTCGGCAAGCACTCTCGTTGATGCTGGTCCCGCCATTACCCATTGCAGGTCGAGGACGTTGACATCTGAGAGGGGTAATGCAGTTCCATCCGAAGTTGTTTTGGCGGATTGAGTTTGCAACTCGCGTGCAGGTGCGTCGCGTAACTCTTCATTCCCTTCACCTAGAAGAGGCGGTGGCTCCTCAATAGCCAGTGGTGTCGCTGACATCTTGGCTGAAGGGCCGGGGAAGGTGACACTTCCTTGGTTTGGGATGTCGATGTCTCGCCAATAGTCCCGCTCCGCGTAGTGGGGTTCCTCTGCGACGTCTCCGACGTTGGCAATGGGCACTATCAGCAGGCGGCGCGTCAACGCTTCGCTGAGTAGTTCTCCTTTTGCTCTGCTGGATGTGAAAGCCGCAGCCACGTCTTGAATACGGTCGTATTCCCCCATGGCAATTTTTCCGGTCATCACTCCCTCAACAAAATTGACCCATGGGATTTCCAGATCGCTGTCTTCGCACTCTCCCTCTTCGTGAATCCACTCGAATAGTCGCTGCCCAAAGGGTCCGATCGCTTCACCGAAAAGAATCGTTGCCGAAACAAAACCATCGGCGGCGGGTGAACGAAGCCGAATTTTGAATGGGCCCAGTTTTGCCCCTCCGCTCATTCGACCGGCTTCTTGCGCGTTGTAGAGATGGGCTAGCGAAACCGACTGTGTCGCAGCAGTCAGGGCTTGCTGGGCTGAAACGTCGATGTGTTGTCCAACACCAGATCGGTTGCGTTCATGCAGTGCGATAAGCGTCGCTGCTCCAGCCTCTGCGGAGGCATGAAGGAAGGATTGGTCAAGCGGGATTCGAAGAGGTGCCCGATCGTCATCCCCTTGTAATCCCATCTGCATTCCTGCAGCAGCGACCGTGAGGTCCGTCGCCTGCCACGTCGCCTTAGGGCCTTTCTGCCCGTATCCGGAGATAGATGTGACGATGAGTTGAGGGTTGAGAGCAGAGAGATCTTCGTAGCTAAGGCCACGTCTGGCCATCTGACCGACATCAGAGGATTCGATGACGATATCGGCGCCCGCTGCGAGGGCCTTGAACTCTGATTGTCCTTCTTCTGAATCTAAGTTGAGGGTGATGCTCCGTTTTCCTCTGTTGTATGACCAAAACCACAAGGACGCTTCTCGGTTATCTTCCTGACCGTCCACGAATGGTCCAACCGTGCGAGAACGGGATCCGCTTGGCGGCTCTACGAGAATTACTTCTGCTCCGAGGTCTGCGAGCATCATGCCCGCCAACTGGCCACGTTCATCTGTTAGATCAAGAACTCGATATGTCGAAAGCACGCTGTTCGACCTTTCCCTGGTGTGGAAACAAGCTAGCGCCCGTTAGCGAGTGTTCATTCAACGCCGTGAGCGCCGGGGCCCGTGTCGGTCAAGTGAGTTAGAGTGCGAAGTCTTGGCGGGCAGCGTTGACCACTCAAGGTAAAGGTGGGCAACGTAAAAAGTGCTTGGGCCACAAATTTCCGTCTCCGAAAATGAACGTCCTTCAATGGGGGTACATATGTCCGATTTCGCTTACAGCACCACGGTCGAAACCGCTGCGGCCATTACTTCGGGTGAGGTGTCGAGTCGAGAACTTCTCGAGGCCGCATTAGCTCGTGTGGGACGTCTTGATGGCCCCATCAATGCGGTTGTTGCTCTTGACGCCGAACGTGCGTTAGAAGCCGCCGATCAAGCAGATTTAGCTGTCGCTCGTGGCGATGAACTTGGGCCGCTTCATGGGGTTCCAATCACCATCAAGGACAGCTTTCAGACCGCTGGCATTGTCACAACTTCGGGGGCTCCCGAACTCGCTGATTTTGTGCCTGATAAGGACGCAGATCCAGTCGCTCGCTATAAAGCGGCGGGCGCCATCGTCTACGGCAAAACCAACCTGCCAATCTGGGCCGGTGATCTCCAGTCCTACAACAAGGTTTATGGCACTACCGCCAATCCCTACGACATCGAGTGCACGCCAGGAGGATCTTCTGGTGGCTCCGGTGCATCTCTAGCTGCCGGTTACACTCCGCTGGAATTGGGCTCCGACATCGGTGGGTCCATTCGCATTCCGGCACATTGGTCAGGCGTATGTGGGCACAAACCTAGTTACGGGATCGTGTCGGCGTTAGGTCAGATCCCTGGAATGCCTGGAACTCTCAGTCAGGCCGACATCGCTGTGGCGGGTCCAATGGCTCGCGATGTTGGCGACCTTGAAATGGCGCTTGACGTGCTCGCTGGTCCTGATCAATGGAACCAACTGGCGTATTCGCTTTCGTTACCACCTGCGCGTCACGATCGAATCGCCGATTTTCGTGTCGGAGTATGGATCGATGAAGACGCTGCGCCAATCAGTTCGGAGTATCGGGAGCTTCTGATTAACGCTGCGTCGGCGTTAGAGGACGCTGGATCTGTCGTGGATTACGAAGCGAGACCACAGTTCACTTTCGAAAAAGCCGTCGACACATTTCAGCACCTTCTTTCTGCCGCTGAAGCTGGCACGTGGACTTTGTCTGAGATCGAAGAATTGGCGTCCAGCAGCGAAGAACCTGAAGGCGAGCTCGGTATTTGGTATGCGACGATGCGGCACCGCGAATGGTTGAGTTGGCACGAACGACGTCTCCAGCAACGGAACAAATGGAACGAATTTTTCAAGACTTTCGATGTGGTGTTGCTACCGGTGACACTCAGCGAAGCCATCCGCCACGACCATTCGCGTCCGTTCACTGGCAGAACCATTGATATAGATGGGCAAACGCGCCTATATACCGATCAGATCAAATGGATGGGTCTGACCGGCGTGTCATGGTTGCCCGCGACGGTGGTGCCAATAGGTCAGATCGATGGGAAACCCGTCGGTGTGCAAATTGCCGGACCGTTCCTTGAGGATCGCACAACTTTGGCTGTAGGTCGCTTTTTGCAAGACGCTCTCGGAGGCTTCCAACAACCCCCAGGTTTTTAAACGCTTTCTTTGTCAAGCGCAGGAACCTTGAGTTAAATATGGCCACCTTGGCCACCATCGACATTAATGGCTGCCCCATTTACGTAAGAGGCAGCGTCAGTGCATAAGAAAGCGATCACGTTCGCTACCTCCTCCGCTGTGCCGTAACGACCGACCGGCACACTTTTAGAATTGTTGGCGAGAACTTGCTCTGCAGAACTCCCGGACGCTTCCGCCACTTCTCCTGCTGCTCGATCCCACATGGCCGTGTGGATCAAACCCGGAAGTACCGAGTTCACGAGCACCCCGTCTCGACCGTACTTCCCCGCTAGTGCTTTGCCGGTGGCGACCATGGCAGCCTTAGTCGCGGCGTAGTCAACCAGTGCGGCACCAGGATATTTGGCTGCGCCGCTGGCAATCATGACGATGCGTCCCCACTTTTGAGATCGCATACCAGCCAGAAAATGTCGGGTACATCGAACTGCTGACATCAAATTGAGTTCATGAAGCTGAGACCAATCTTCGTCTGTCATGTATTGAAAGTTGCGCGACGGGGAAGCCCCGACGTTATTGACCAAAATGGATACCTCTCCGCGCCTGCTGACTTCGGAGAGAAATTCTTCGACCGATTCTCGATTACCCATATCGGCCACATGCCCATGTATCTGACTCCCGCTGTCCGATTGAGAGTCCACGAGATTCTCAACGGCGTCTTTACTACGGGCACAAAACTCAACTTCGGCGCCTAGCTCCGCTAACAATCGAACGGTGGCCGCCCCTATTCCTAGGCTGGCGCCCGTCACCACGGCCCGACGTCCCTTCAGATCAAGTTGCATCACGCTCTTCCCCATCCTTGAATAATCCCTATTCCAGCATCTTTCCATCGGGAAGCCGCCGATGCATTCACAAGTGACCGAGTGAGACGCGGACGCGTCTAGATTTGCCGAACCATGTCTGTTCAGTTGCCCGACCAAGCCGAAGTCATAGTGATCGGTGGTGGCATTATCGGTGCCAGCATCGCGTATCACCTGACCAAGCGCGGCGTATCCGACGTTCTACTTCTCGAGCAGGGACAGTTGACCGGGGGCACTACCTGGCACGCCGCTGGATTGGTTTCTCAATTGAAATCAACTCACTCGCTGACAAAGCTGGCGACCTATTCAACACGGCTCTTCGAAGAGTTGGAAGATGAGACGGGACAAGCGACCGGATACAGGGCTCCGGGCTCAATTTCGGTGGCTTCAGATTCAGAACGCTGGGAAGAAATGCGTCGAGGCATTTCGATGGCGTCAACTGTAGGAGTCGACATTCGAGAGATAGGAATGGACGAACTACGGGAGATGGTCCCCCTTCTTCACACCGATGATCTTGTCGGTGCGTTGCACATTCCCAAAGACGGGCAAACATCTCCTGTCGACACCACCATGGCTTTAGCTAAGGGGGCTCGCAACGGCGGGGCAACGATTGTTGAGGGGGTCGCTGTCACTCGACTACTGACAGACGGTGATCGTTGCGTCGGCGTTGAAACTGAAGACCACCAGGTCATCAAAGCTGAAACCGTAGTGATGGCGGCCGGCATGTGGACTCGACATTTAGCCGAAACCATCGGTGTCAAAGTGCCGTTACAGGCATGCGAGCACTTTTACATCGTCACCGAACCATTGGAGGGCGTAGAGCGGGGAATGCCGATTGTTCGTGATCCCGGCAATTACACCTACTTCAAGGAAGAAACCGGGAAGATCATGGCGGGGTTTTTCGAGCCTCAGGCAAAGATCTGGAATCTGGACGGCATTCCTCGAGATTTTTGCTTTGGCACCCTCCCTGAGGACTGGGACCATATCGGACCGATTTTTGAAGCCGCATGCCGACGCATGCCTTCTTTAAGCGAAGCCGGTTTACAACTCTTCTTCAACGGCCCTGAAGCATTCACCCCCGATGGCACTTTTTATCTCGGTGAATCACCTGAAATCGACCGCTGTTTCGTCGCTGCAGGATTCAATTCTGTTGGCATTCAAACCGCTGGGGGCGCCGGCTGGGTTGTCGCCGATTGGATCGTCGATGGATATCCGCCGATGGACCTGTCCGGAGTCGACATCCGTCGGGCTTTTCCTTTTCAAAATGATCCGTCCTACCTCCGGGAACGAATCTCTGAATCCTTAGGTCTTCTCTATGCAATGCACTGGCCATTTCGCCAGTACGAATCAGCACGAGGAATTCGGAAAAGCGAACTGCACGACGTTTTGGCTGCCGCTGGAGCGGTCTTCGGCGAAACAGCTGGCTGGGAACGCCCAAACTGGTTCGCGAACGACGGTCAACCTCGCAAATACGACTATTCCTACGGCAAACAAAATTGGCATGAGAACATGCGAGCCGAGTGTGATGCAGTCCGAACAGCAGTCGGACTTTTTGATCAAAGTTCCTTCGCAAAATTCTCTTTGAGTGGGCCCGATGCACTTACCGTCCTTGAAACGATGAGTGCGAATTTAGTCAACGTCCCTCCGGGTAGAGCGGTGTACACCCAGTGGTTGAACGAGCGAGGTGGCATCGAGGCAGATTTAACCGTCACTCGAGTCGACGAAGACGATTTTTTTGTCGTGACCAGTGCAGCGTCCCAGACCCGCGACTGGGCGTGGCTGAGGCGAGCTTGCCGGGGATACGACGTGCGTCTCTTCGACAACACGAACGACTGGAGTGTTCTAGGGGTCATGGGTCCCAACTCACGACAATTACTTCAATCCCTCACCGAAACAGACTTGTCCAAGGATGCGTTCGAGTTCGGAGCCATGAAGTCCCTCGTGATCGCCGATGTGACTTGTCGGGCGTTACGTATGAGCTACGTGGGGGAACTCGGCTGGGAACTTTACGTTCCCGCACGCCAGACCGAGGCTGTGTACCGGGCAATAACTAGCAGCGGAGAACCATACGGTCTTCGGCACGCAGGATTTCATGCAATGAATTCGCTTCGCCTTGAAGCGGGCTACCGGCACTGGGGGCACGACATCTGCGACGAGGACACGCCTCTCGAAGCGGGGCTCGGGTTCGCTGTCGCTTGGGACAAACCCGGCGGCTTCACAGGACGCGAAGCCCTCCTGAGTCAAAAAGGTGCCCCGAAACCAAAACGACTGATCCAATTTCGAATCGAAGACGCTGACTTGATCAGCTACCACGACGACCCCGTCTTTCGCGATGACATTTACGTTGGTCGCACGACGGGCGGCATGTGGAGCCATGTCGAAGATCGATGTCTAACAATGGCGTACCTATCTAATCCCGAAGGCGTAACTCAGCAGTGGTTGGATAACGGTGAATGGGAAATTGAAATTGGGACTCGACGACGCCAGGTGACTCCGAGCATCCGAAGTTTTTATGACCCGACAAATCAAAGGGTCAAAATGTGATTGACAATTTCTCTGTCGAGGTGGAGGAGGTCGCGACGAAATGAAAAACGAAGTTCAGGTAGCCATCGTCGGGGGCGGAGCCATGGGCGTAGGTTTGCTCTACCACCTTGCTCACGAAGGGTGGACCGACACCGTTCTTTTGGAGAAAGGCGAACTCACCTCAGGCTCTACATGGCATGCAGCCGGTCTGGTTCCTCACTTCATCGGCAGCCTCAACATGGCCAAAGTGCACGTGGAGGCACCACTGCTCTATGCACGACTCGAAGAAGAAACCGGTCTGACTGCAGGGTGGCATCCGACTGGAGCGATCCGTTTAGCTCTAAACGACACCGAAGTCGACTGGTTTCGCTACGTGCAAGGCGTATTGGACCTGGTAGGAGTGGAAAGCCACCTCTTAAGCCCAGCGGAAATAGTTGAACACCAACCACTCCTCAACGTTGACGACGTGAAATTAGGCTTTTGGACACCAAACGACGGATGGAGCGATCCCAGCAGTTCCACAAACGCCATGGCTCGAGGCGCTCGTCAACTGGGGGCCGACATCGAGCGACACACCTTGGTGACCGAAATGCGACAATTACCTGATGGCAGGTGGGAAGTCGTTACTGACAAAGGTCGACTGATCGCAGAACACGTCGTAAACGCGGCAGGCTGTTATGCACCACAACTCGGCGAAATGGTCGGATACGACGTACCTATAGTTTCAGTGATTCACCAATATTTGGTGACCGAAGCCATACCTGAAGTCGCCAAGTTGGACTTTGATTTGCCCGTCATTCGCGACCCTCGAGCGTCGTGCTACTACCGACGCGAACTCGACGGGCTCATCATCGGGCCTTACGAACGCGCCGGTGCCAAGACGTACGGAGTTGACGGCATCGACTGGGGTCTGCATTTCTATTTAACTCCACCGGATCACGATGTATTGATGCCTTGGCTTGAGTTGGCAGCTCAACGAATCCCAGTTTTTGCCGAAGCTGGCATCCGAACCACAATTTCGGGCCCCATCACCCACACCCCCGACTCGGGTTACCTCATGGGGCCCGCACCTGGACTCAAAAACTATTGGGTCTGCGCCGGCGCTTCCATCGGAGTGACTCAAGGACCCGGCGCCGGCAAGTACTTAGCTCAGTGGATGGTTCACGGCCAAACTGAAATCAACGTCGCCGAGATGGACCCACGACGTTTCGGTCCACACACGTACCCAAAGGGGCCTTTTGCTGAAGCTAAAGCAATCGACGAATTCCACGAGATGTACCAGGTTCGATCTCCTGGCGAAGAACGCTTCGCTGGTCGCCCCGTAAAGACCACCCCTGTTTATGATCGTTTCCAAGAACTTGGTGCCCAATGGATGGAGATATTTGGTTGGGAACGACCTCAATACTTTGGACCGCTCGAACAACACACATTTCGACGTTCTAACGCTCTAGATGCTGTCGGCGACGAAGTTCGAGGAACTCGGGAAAGGGCGGGTATTGCCGACCTCACAGCATTCACCAAAATTGAGGTAACGGGACGAGACGCAGCTTCGTTACTGGAACGTCTATCGGCCAACAAGTTGCCGGCCAAAAACGGTGGTATCCGCCTTACGCACATGTTGACATCTCAGGGGGGCATCGAATGTGAGATGACCATCACTCGGTTGAGCCCAGATCGCTTCTATTTGAACAGTTCGATCATGGGTCAAGTTCACGACCTCGATTGGCTCACCCAGCACGTTCTGGAGGGTGAATCGGTGACTATCCGGGATATGACTAACGAGCTAGCCATCTTGGCAGTCAGCGGACCTCGATCAAGAGACATCATTCAACCGCTCACCGAAACAGACCTTTCGAATGGAACCTTTGCCTGGCTCAACGCCCAAGAAATTCAGGTAGCGGGTGTTTCGTGTATCGCCTTAAGAGTGAGCTACGTCGGCGAATTGGGTTGGGAGCTTCATCACCCCATCGATTCAATGCTCACGCTTTACGACGCCCTCGTCACATCCGGTGAGCCTCATGGATTAGTGCACTTCGGTAGCTACGCAATGAACGAAATGCGTATCGAGAAGGGCTACAAGGCGTGGGGCTCAGAGTTGACAACCGAAATCACCCCGGTCGAAGCTCGGATCGAACGTTTCGTCGACCATTCAAAAGATTTCATAGGTAAGGACGCAGTCGTGACCCGTTCCAAAGAACAACTATCAATGGTTCTGGTCTACTGCGAGGTTGACACCAAAGACACGGAGTGTCGAGGCAACGAACCGGTGTACTTGAACGACAAGCTGGTAGGCATCACCACAAGTGGTACGTGGAGTCACACCTCGGACAAAAGTCTCGCGTTTGCCTACGTCATTCCTGAGCTAGAGCAGGCCGGATCTCGCTTCGACATCCAAATCATGAGCGAGCGGCGCGAAGCCGTAGTGCTAGACGCTCCTGTTGTTGATCCCCAAAACCAAAAACTTAAAGGGTAATTCATGGCAACCGGAAGTCCCTCGCGACGAGCTGGAGGGAGAAGCGCTCGAATCGCCAAACGCTCTGCCGAGGTTCCCCGAGAGGCCCGCGCCGTGCAGCCTGGAATGCCGGGTGGCGCATATCGGCCGCTGGCTCAAGGGCAGATGACTCAAATTTTTGATGCGTCACTGACCCTGCTCGACGATATTGGAATGGGTCAGGCAACTCCTGAGTTCATCGATTTAGTCACATCAGCTGGTGGGATCTTTGACAAGGATGAACGTCTCCACTTCCCAAAGTCGATGATTCACACCACTATCGAAAATGCTGCAAAAGAGTTCACCCTCTACGGCTTTTCACCCGAATATGACGTGCACATCGGCGGGCAGCGGGTCCACTTTTCTACAGGAGGTGCCGCCGTTCTCATGCTGGAGCACGAAACCTCGACCTTTCGCCATAGCTCGATAAAGGACGTGTACGAAATTGGTCGGGTCATTAACGCTCTCGAGCACATCCATATTTACGTTCGGACTGTGGTTGCACGCGACATGGAAACATCCAGAGAACTCGACCTCAACACGGCTTACGCGGTTATGGCGAGTACTACCAAACCCATCGGCACTTCGTTCTTTCAACCCGAACATGTGCATGAAGTGGCACAAATATTCAACATCGCATTGACCGGCGACCCTGACGCCGACGAGTTTCGCAAGCGGCCGTTCTGTATTGCCAACAACACTTTTGTCGTGCCGCCCCTCAGATTTGCTGAGGACTCAGCGTTATGTATGGCCGAACAAGTGCGTGTAGGTATGCCAATTAATTTGCTATCGGCTGGACAAGCTGGTGCAACCTCTCCCGCGACGCTGGCGGGTTCACTCAGCCAAGCCCTCGCAGAATGCCTTGCGGGACTTACTTGCGTCAATCTGCTGTCACCGGGTCACCCATGCACGATGGGTATGTGGCCCTTCGTCTCAGATCTTCGTACCGGCGCTATGTCTGGTGGGTCTGGAGAAGAGGCGGTGCTCAACGCCGCGGCAGCCCAACTCATTAATTGGATTGGTTTGCCTTCCGGCGTCGCTGCTGGAATGACGGACTCGAAGCTGCCTGATCAACAAGCCGGTCACGAAAAAGGAACGACCGTTACTTTGGCGGCTCAAGCGGGCGCCAACGTGGTGTTTGAATCAGCCGGCATGCTGGCTTCACTTTTGGCTTGTTCACTCGAAACTCTCGTGATTGACAACGATCTTTTGGGTGCGGTGGCTCGCACCATCAGAGGAATTGAAGTCGACAACGATTCCCTAGCAATTGAGGTCATCGATGAAGTTGTCAAGGGAGCAGGCCATTTTCTTGGTCACGAACAAACTCTTCGCGTCATGCAAACGGAATACATATATCCAGTTGTTGGTGACCGATTAAGTCCCGAAGACTGGGCTGATGGAGGTTCGTTAAACGTGCGGGCACGGGCCAGCCGACGAGTTGCGGAAATTCTTGCTCTTCCACCTCCCGCACATATCACCCCAACAGCGGAGGCTTTGATCCGGGATCGGTTCCCGATCCATCTGGAGCTTGCGTAATCGTGTCAGCATCTGAACATCGGCGTGGCCTGTTCCTAGCCTCCCTCGGCGTCGCAGCAATCATCCCTGACGCGACCTTTGTTCGACTCGTTGATGCCCCGAGTTTGACCAACGCCATGTGGCGAACTGGCTTATTGGGAATTTCGCTCACTGCATTTCTTACTGTTCGCTATCGACGTGCTCTTCCAGCACTTTTGGTTTCACTTGGCCGATGGGGAATGATCGCCAGCGTCTTATCGGGGTTGGGAACAATTTTGTTTGTCGTCGCGGTCGATCATGCACCCGTCGCCAATGTCTTGTTGATTCTCGCTTTGTCTCCTTTTTGGGCAGCCATATGGACGCGGCTAGTGGTCGGCGTCACTGTGGCTCGTCGAACCTTGGTGTCTATGCCATTCGCATTGGTTGGTGTCGCTGTAGCTGTCGGCGCAACTTCCGACGGGCTTCTCGCAATAGGAAACATTGTCGCCCTTTTGTGTTCCCTGGGCTTGTCCGCAAACTTGACGATTATTCGAGTCCACAAACATTTGGACATGGTGCCAACCACCGCTTGCGGCGGGTTCTTGGGGTGCGGCGCCTTAGCTTTGGCCGGTACCGATGCGACACTTCAAGCCGGCGACCTTGCCCCTTTGTTGTTGTTGGGTCTAGTCATTTTGCCCCTCGCTATGGCGTTGCTCACTTTGGGGGGTCGCCTACTCCCCAGCCCTGAGACCGCGCTTCTTCTAACAGGTGAAACCGCGCTCAGCCCGCTGCTAGCGGCATGGGTCATAGGCGAGTCGATCTCTGGTCAGGCTTTCGTTGGCGGTTCCGTGGTCCTCGCAGTGTTAGTAGTTCATGCCACGTTGGGGTTACGCGAGGTAGCGGCTACCAGATGACCTGCGCGATGTCTATACCCGATTCCCCTGCTACGACGTACAACAGATACGTTCGATTGTCTTCTACGTACAACGCTGGGTCTCTCAGTTGGTTCAGGTAACCGTACGCCACACTCCTGATGGACGGTTCTAGCGGCGCGTCAACGCCTTCCCAACTTCGCTCAGGGCGTAACACCTCAATTTCACCTTCGTTCGACCATTCCTTCCATCCCAGCTCACGGTCGACCGTGGAGAGCAAGATGCGTTCCGGCGTATCACCTACTCGGGTCCAAAGAACGTGCAGGGTGCTGCCGCGAACCGCTACTGCTATATGTCGCATATCTCGTTCAAAAAGAACGGGACCTTCATCAAAGGCCCCTACCCCGTCCGACGAGCGGTATACCTGGCCGGGCATCGCGATGCCATAACGAATGTCGTCGTAGTCGAAAACTCTCAGATATGGGCGGGCGAGAGGCTCGCTTCTCGCACCGAAACTGATGCCATCGAGCGACCCGCGTAAGTTGCGTCGCTAAACCATCAAGTCCGTGGAAGTACATGATGATTCGTTTATTGCGGTGATCGACGTGCACGTCTGGCGAAGCAATGTGCGCAGTTGTGATTTCCGTGTTGATGTCGTGAGGAAGGGAAGTCCCCATCGCATCCAAGTGCTGTTCAATCGTCGCTAGTTCGTCGTCGCTAACGTCGGGTGGTTCGGTCAGAAAACGGGATTCGGAAAGGTGCAGACAACCAGGCGGATGGATGTGCCACGGGCCGGTGATTTCATCCGCGTATGCCAGCCGAATGTAACTGCCTTTGTGGTCAGCGAAATACAGGTAATAGCGGCCAAGAAGCGCAGCTGCCCAATCGGGAACTTTGATGAGCGATGGGCCTTGGATGTTGTGCCCAATGCTGTGATGAGTTTGAGGCGAGACGATTGGTCCATCAAGCAGTCTGATTACCTCCATCGAGCCGACCATAGGGCAATCGCATAGCTGACGATGCCATCATGGCTACCTGTGAGCATCGAACGTCTACACGCAGTGATCCACGAAGGCGAAGGACCTGTCGCTCTGTTAGTTCACGGAGCCTTGGGAAGCCGGTCGTATTGGCACGAAAATATTTCCGCGTTGCAGGAGGTTTGCAGGCCGGTTGTTTTGGAGTTGTGGGGGCACGGTCTCTCGCCAAGTCCAGATGATTTGGCCCGTTACGAGCCCGCCGGTTACATATCGGAG
>Ga0206678_10000798_pt1 | contig 20268 bp, 15 predicted proteins | sample M180m12015metaG_FD_155453 | JGI IMG/M metagenome (GOLD analysis project Ga0206678, IMG submission 155453) | Ammonia-oxidizing marine archaeal communities from Monterey Bay, California, United States - M1 80m 12015 | ecosystem: Environmental > Aquatic > Marine > Intertidal zone | place: USA... | reverse complement strand
ATCTTCACTTTTACAAGCAGCTTACAGAGGAATACAAGATGCTAAAGCTATGGTTAGGTATATGCGTATGACTGAAGCAACAGGAAACGCTCATGGAATTGATCCTGATAGAATTGTATTAGGAGGACAAGGTACTGGTGCTTATATTTCTATAGGATATGCTACTTTGGATGACCCCGCAACTGAATTAATGTTACCTAAGTTTATTAACTTTAATACTACTCCTCCAAGCCCGTATGTTTACCCACCATTCTTTGGAAATCCTGATGGAACTGATTCTGCTTGGCTACCAGCTGCTGTATCACCTACAGGTCAAGACGAGTTGTGGAATATTCCTAACAACCCAACTTATAGTAATGATATAAATTTAGCATTTAATTTAGGTGGTGCTATTGCTGATATTTCCTGGTTACAAGCAGGTGATGTTCCTATGGTATCTTTCCATTGTGAAAATGATCCTTACGGACCAATTGATACAGGTGATGTAATTGTTCCTACTACAGGTGATTTTGTTGTTGAAGTAATGGGTAGTAGAACTGTACAAAATTATTCTAATCAATACTTAAACAATGATGTATTTGCACTTGCTGGTATATCAGATGTTTTTACAACTGCAGCTAACTTAAATAACGGAGGTCTTGAAGGTTTGTATGTATTTAACACTCCTGCTCCATCAACCACACCAAATGCTTTTGGTGAATTAGAAGAGCAACAAGGTTCTCCTTGGGATTGGTGGGATAATATAACATATGGAATTCAAGCTGAAGCTGTAAATGGTATCCCTGGACTAACTAGTCCAGCTTATTTTGAAGCAAATGCATTATTAGGAAACCCTGATATGTCAGCAGCAAAAGGGAATGCATATCTAGATACTATCCAGGGATACTTAAACCCTAGAATGTATGAAGTACTTGACTTAGTAAATGATGTACCAGTAATTATTAGCTCTTTAGATGAAGAAATTGAAGCTACAACAGCTATCTTCCCTAATCCAGCAAAAAATACACTTAACATTACAAGCTATAACACTAAGGTTAATTCTGTTGAAATTTATAACTTAAATGGACAACTAGTATTAAATAAAACCTTAAATACTTACCTAAGTCAAATAAACATTAGTTCATTAACTTCAGGAATCTATATTGTAGATATTAAATCAGAAAATACAACTATTAAAAGAAAACTAATTATTGAATAATTAGAAAAAACAATAAATAAAAAAGGGAAGCAATTGCTTCCCTTTTTTGTTTTGTAGCGTGAGGGAGATTTGAACTCCCGACCTCAGGGTTATGAATCCTGCGCTCTAACCAACTGAGCTACCACGCCAAAATTTTAAGGGTGCAAATATATTATTTTCACTTATTATAGGATGTAATTTATTACATTTTTAAAATATATTTTTCAGAAATAATTTATTACTTAAAATAAGGCTATATTTGCCGACAGCACATTTAATTTATATGTCATATTTAACAAAATACGCCTTAGAATTCCCAATAAATTCATCAGTGAATATATTGTACAAACGCCTTAGCACTCCAAGTGGTTTAGCTGAATGGTTTGCTGATGATGTAGTGATAAAAGATAAAGTCTTTACTTTCTTTTGGGATGGAAGCGAACAAGATGCTAAATTATTAAAATTAAAAACAAATCAGTTTATTAGGTTTAAATGGGAAGATAATGACACAAAAGAGGATTATTTTGAGTTCTTTATTCAAATAGATGAAATGACTTCAGATGTGTCTTTAATTGTTACCGATTTTGCAGAAGATGAGCAAGATCAGAAAGAACAATCTCAACTCTGGGAAAAACAAATTAGCCAGCTGAAAAGAGCAATTGGTTCATAATTTTTAATTTATTTTCTTTATGAAACGGCTACACCTTTTCCTAATAAAATCATTTTTAGGTCCTTTTATCGCAACATTCTTTATTGCCATTTTCTTATTGTTGATGCAATTCTTATGGAAATATATTGATGACCTAGTGGGTAAAGGATTGGAGTTTACTCAAATTGCAGAACTTATCTTTTATGCTTCTGCACGCTTTGTACCAGTTGCCCTACCTATTGCTATGCTACTTGCATCCGTAATGGTATTTGGTAAACTAGGTGAAAATTACGAATTAGTTGCTTTAAAATCTTCTGGAATTTCATTGATTAGAATTCTATTTCCGCTCACTATTTTTGTCATAATTATAAGTTATGGTTCTTTTCTATTTTCAAATTATGTAATGCCCATTGCAAACCTGAAAAATGGAAGTATGATTTATGACATTCAGAAGAAAAAACCAGCACTTAATATTAAAGCAGGGATATTTTATAAAGACATTGAAGGGTTCAGTATTAAAGTTGCTGAAAAGGATGCTGACGGAAAAACCTTAAATGATATTATCATTTACGATCATACCGCTAAAAATGGGAATGATAAAGTTATTATTGCCAAAAGTGGAATAATGCAATTGACAAAAGATGAAAAGTTTTTAGAACTCATTTTATACAATGGTCATTCTTACATTGATATTTCTGAAAATAAAAGAAAAAGGAATAACCCCTACCGAACTACTCATTTTAAAGAAGATTTAATCCGTTTTGATTTATCAAGTTTTAGCACGATAAATAATAGTGAGGCCTTATACAAAGGGCATTATGCCATGCTAAGCAATCAGCAATTAGCAACTGCTATTGATTCCTTAAACATTAATTTTGAAGAAAGAAAAGAAACATTTATTAAAAATATTACTGATAAATATAACTCTAATTCGCAAGCAGATAGTTTAGTGGTTTTTGAAGACTTTACTACTATAAAAAAGAAACAGCAATATGATATTGCTATAAATAAATTACAAACGCTAAAATCGATTGCAAAGTCAAATAAAAACGATTTAGAATACCGTAAAATTATTATTACAAAACACAAAATTGAATGGCACAGAAAAATTAGTTTGGCAGTAGCTTGCTTACTTTTATTTCTGATAGGTGCGCCATTGGGAGCAATCATTCGTAAGGGAGGATTTGGCTTACCCATATTAGTTTCAGTATTTTTTTTCCTTTTCTACCATGTATTAAGCATGATAGGTGAAAAATCAGCAAAGGACTTAAGCATGCAAGCTTATGAGGGCATTTGGCTAGCGAATATGACATTTTCACCTATTGCTTTATTTTTGATTTACAAAGCTAAAAATGATACTCAATTAATTGATTTTAGTCCTTTACTAAAAAGAATTAATCAATTCATTAAAAAGAGAAAAATACAGTAAATCTTAGTATTTTCGCCCCATAAATTTACAATATGAGTTTCAACACTATAGAAGAAGCAATTCAGGATATTAAAGCAGGAAAAGTCGTTATTGTTATTGATGATGAAAACAGAGAAAATGAAGGTGATTTTGTTGCTGCTGCCGAAATGGCAACTCCTGAAATGATTAATTTCATGGCAACACATGGTAGAGGTTTAATTTGTACTCCATTACTTGAAAGCAGATGTCAAGAATTAGGGCTAGAACTTATGATTGGAAAAAATACTGCTGCCTATGAAACCCCATTTACTATTTCAGTTGATTTAATGGGGCATGGTTGTACTACTGGAATTTCAGCATCAGACAGAGCCAAAACAGTAAAAGCACTTGTTGATCCAAACATCAATCCTGATGAATTAGGAAAACCAGGACATATCTTCCCCTTAAAAGCAAGGAAAGGAGGCGTATTAAGAAGAGCAGGACATACTGAAGCTGCAGTTGATTTAGCACGCCTTGCAGGATTAGAGCCAGCTGGAGTTATTGTAGAGATATTGAATGAAGATGGCTCAATGGCCAGAACACCAGAATTGCATAAAATTGCTGAAAAATTTGATTTAAAGTTCATCACGATTAAGGATTTGATTGAGTACAGAGTGAAAAATGAATCTCTTATTACTGAGGAAGCCGACATACAATTACCAACTGATTATGGTGATTTTAAGATGAAAGCCTACAAGCAAACAACTAACGGACAATTACACTTAGTTATTTATAAAGGAGAGTGGGATAAAGATGAAGATGTACTAGTAAGAGTACACTCTTCTTGCATGACAGGCGATATATTTGGGAGTTGCAGATGCGATTGTGGGCATCAATTACAATCAGCTTTACAACAAATTGAAGCTGAAGGAAAAGGAGTTTTAGTCTATATGAATCAAGAAGGAAGAGGAATAGGATTACTTAATAAATTAAAGGCTTACGAATTACAGGAAAAAGGTCGTGATACAGTACAAGCTAATGCTTAATTAGTATTTAATTCTGATGATAGAGATTATGGTGTTGGCGCTCAAATACTAAGAGCTATGGATGTAACTAAGGTTAGACTCCTGAGTAATAATCCTAAAAAAAGAGTTGGACTTATGGGCTATGGAATTGAAATAGTTGAAAGTGTAGCACTTGAAATAGATTCTAATATTCACAATGAGTTTTACCTAAAAACCAAAAGAGATAAATTAGGACATTCATTTAAAAAATTAGATGAGTAAAAGTCCTATAATTCTAGGAATAGAATCATCCTGTGATGACACTTCTGCTGCTATTTTAAGGGGGCAAAAAATTCTTTCGAATATAGTAGCCAACCAAGAAATACACACCCAATATGGTGGAGTTGTACCTGAATTGGCTTCTAGAGCGCATCAACAAAATATTATACCAGTTGTGGATGCTGCTATCAAAAAAGCAAACATAAATAAAGAAGATATTACTGCTATTGCTTTTACAAAAGGTCCTGGACTTTTAGGTTCACTTTTAGTAGGAAGTTCTTTTTCAAAATCCTTTGCTTTGGGCATGAATATCCCACTTATTGCAGTAAATCATATGCAAGGTCATATCCTTTCGCATTTTATTGATGAAGGAGAAGAAATGCCAAAATTTCCTTTTTTATGCCTAACTGTTTCAGGAGGGCATACTCAGATTGTACAGGTTGACAGTCCAAATAAAATGGAAGTTATAGGTACAACTATTGATGATGCAGCAGGAGAAGCTTTTGATAAATCAGCAAAAATATTAGGACTTCCCTATCCTGGAGGACCACTTATTGACAAACATGCCAAAACAGGGAACATCCATGCATTTGAATTTGGGAAACCGAAAATAAAGGAATTAGACTTTAGCTTTAGCGGTCTTAAAACTTCTATACTTTATAAGATTCAGAATAATATGCAAAATAACCCTAAATTTATTGAAGAGAATTTGGAAGATTTATGCGCTTCTATTCAGCATAGTATTGTAAGTATATTATTAAAGAAACTAGAAAAGGCAATAAAACAAACAGGTATAAAAGAACTCGCTATTGCAGGTGGTGTTTCTGCTAATTCCTACTTAAGAAGTAAATTGAAAAATCTTGCAAAAACAAAAGGATATCAACTCTATATTCCAAAGTTTGAATACTGTACTGACAATGCTGCTATGATTGCAATTGCAGGTTATTTTAAGTATTTAGATAAAGATTTTGCTGACCAAAGCGAAACTCCTTCTGCTCGATTACCCTTTTAAAAAGTCAAGAGTAACATCAATTGCTTCTTGCAAATCCTTTGGGAACTGTTCCAAATCATAAGGATGAAAACCACCTAATACATGGTTTGCTCCATCAATAATATACAATTGTGTATTTGTATTCCAACTTTTAATATTTTCTGCTTCAGCAAGTAAAACAGTAGGATCATCACTACCATGAACTACCAAATGAGGTACACTAATTTTAGCTACTGCATTTTGAATATTTAAACGCTCAGCATTGCCTGTGCAATTTTCATAAAACTGAAAGTACATGGGCATGTTTTGCTTTGTTCTTCCGTTATAAATGTAGGCCACATTTATTTCCTTCCATTTAGCCAATTTCTCTCCTTTAGGTAATCTATCTAAAAAGTTAGATGGGGAAGCCCAAGCAATTACATTCGCTACTCTCCTATCTTCTGCTGTTTTTAACATAGCGATACTTCCGCCTCTACTATGGCCAAATAATGAAATTCTGGAAATATCAATTTCTCCTTTTAATTCCTCACAAGTTTCTATCCAATCTAACACTAAGGATAAGTCATCCAGCTCTTTGCAAAAGTTATTATTTCCAAATGCTTTCAAGTCTCCAAAATTACTTGGATCATAAATAGTGGTGCCATTAAATGAAAAGTTGAACTTTACAAATACAATATTCTGCTCTGCAAAATGAGTTGCAATTTTATTAAACGGTCCCCAATCCTTAAAACCCTTAAATCCATGACAAAAAACTACTACTTGCTTTGCTTTTTTATTGGCACTAAAAGTAGCATCAATTAAAATTGACTTGCCTGCTGAACCCTCAACAACTATATTATCTAACTTTTGTATCATCTCACAAATATAAAAAAAGCCGAGCATTTGCTCGGCTTTTCTTTTAGCTAATATCTAAATACTACAATCTTTAATCTAGGTTTATCCTCTTATTCACTGTTCCATCATCATAAATGTAAAAGAGTGGCACATTAGTAATTGCCTTACTTTTATGACCTAATGCATCTACAATTTTAAGTAGCTTTCTGTTATTGTTTACTACATCTTCTTCAGTTACTGCTAATACCTGACTCAACACCCTTACACTATCCATAACAACTGCTACTAGCGGAGCATCATTTCCATCTGTTTGAACAGCACCTATATTTTCAACAATATTAAAACCATTGATGGTAGTACCAAATACAGGATGCTTGGAGCTTAAAGGGGCTTTATTAAAATCAAGATAAGTATTATTTACCAAATTAATAAAGAATTGACAAGTACCTGTATTAGGACCTGAATTTGCCATAGATATTGTTCCTTGTACATTACTCAATGAAATATCAAATTCATCCATTATAGCTGGAGGTACAGGTGTACCATCACCCCCTTGAATCATAAAGTTATCAATTACTCTATGGAAAATAACGCCATCATAAAATTTTTGATTAACAAGGTTAACAAAATTACTTACAGTATTAGGAACTATTGTATCATAAAGCATCAAATTAATAGTGCCATAATTTGTATAAATAGCTACTTCTGTTTGTGCCTTAGCCAAAAAAGATAAGAGCATAATAAATAAGGGTAGTAGTACTTTCATAGTTGAAATTTTAATTAGACAATGATAATCAAAAAAACACTTGACCCAACAATCCTTATGATTTACTCCAAGTTATTATCACATCTTAAAAGTATAGAAAATTAATAGTAAGCACTCCTATGTAAGGTTGCTTATTATGTCAATAAAAAATTATTCGACAATCAGTTTCTTCTCTACTGTTCCGTCACTAAACCTATATAATAAAGGCGCATTTTTAGTTGGGTTCGTTTTTCTACCCAATACATCCGTAATGTATAATAATTGCTTAGGTGCTTTCAATTCATCAATACCAGTACTTAAATTCACATTAATATTTACAGAAAAGGTATCCAACAAACAACCGCCATTTGTTAAGGCTGATAATGTAATCGTATAATTCCCACTAGTCGTATATACATGAGTAGGGTTTTCATCAAAAGAAGTAGATCCATCCCCAAAATTCCATATTACACTTTCATAATTAGAAGATAAATTAGTACAACTAATACTATTCCCTATCTGATTATAAGTAAAATCAGCATTAAAAATATTCCAAGTAGCTAAACTATCCAATACTGTACTACTCCCTATTTGTTGCAAACTGTATGCAGTAGCAGAATCAATAGCATTTGGCCAATAACTACTTCCGATTGCACTCTTTTTAAATATACTGGAATAGAAAGTACAAGCTGCCAAATAACTACCATAAATACTTGGGTGACTATTATCAGCAGAATATAAATTAATTGTGCTATCCAAAGCAATTGACTTTTTCCAAGATATACCCACTGGCGCACATGATGCACTATCATTAAAAGCCATTTCTAAATAACTTTCACGCAACCTTTGTTGCATTCCTTGGTAAGTACAAATAGGTGGATAAAACTGGCAATTTTGCTGATCGCCATACTTCCTAGCCCAAGTCATAAAAAACAAAGGCTCAGTACACGAAAAGTTATTTTCTATCATATCAACTAATTGCTCAGCATAAGGATAAGTATCATTAGCAACCTGACCTGGTGAAAAGGATGGTTCTTGACTTTGAGCTTGCAACACCACATAATCCCATTGCTGCTGATTAATTTTATTAAGCGTTTGAGCATTGGTACTGTGCGCACTAAAAGTAGAGCCTCCTGGCGTACTACTATCATGTATTAATGTATCACCAAAGGATAAAGCAATTTGTTTTACCAATTCGGGCAAATCATTATAATAAGTATAGGAATTTCCTACAAAAAGGACTTCTTTTTTTAATTGTCCGAAACTTAAAAATGGAAGGATTGCCAGAAGAAGAAATACTCTTTTCATATTATTCTATTATTAATTGTTTTTCAACTACACCATTTTCATAAATGTAGAATAAAGGAGAATTTTCAGGATGAACTACCTCTCTACCTAATACATCAATAACTTTAATTAGTTTTCCTTTTTGATGAGTTATTACATCAGCAATAGCAGTTGGTGCATTTGTTATTTCAAATTTATCAAAACCTCCTTCAACCCAATGTCCACCAAGAGCATCCCAATCAGCAGTCTCAATAATTAACTGCATAGTAGCTGTAGGGGTTATGTATTGAGCAATCTCAAACGAATTATAATTCCATTGACCTAAATCAGCTGAGTTACCTGTAACTGTTTGTAAAACTACCGTATTACTTCCGTTTGACAGACTAACCTTTAAGCTGTCATTAGGCTGTCCTCCCCATGGAAAATTGTTTTGGAACCAAGAGTAATAATTAATAAAATAAACTTGATTAGCACTTAAATCAAAAATTGGGGAAGTAAGAATAGTATTGAAATCATCTACATCATTAGTACCCACTTGCCCACCTGCAACTAAGCCAGTTACATAGGCAAAATCAGTACAATCACCACTTACATCTCCATCAGGATTATAATTTGTTCCATTATCTGATGTTCCATCAGAAAGTCCTCTTTCCCATATCCCATCACTTGCTGAAGTTATTCCACCACTTACTGTCCAACCAAAATCAAAAGTAAAATCATCATAATATCCTTGCTCTAGGGTAATTGTATTTATTATTGATGTAGAAATATACTCATTGCCACAATAAGTAATATAACCCCATTGACCAGCAATAACTTCATAATTTCCTTCATACACATTATTAATGCTAAAATTACCACTTGCATCAGTAGTTGCATTAAAAGTAAAATCAGAATTATACACAACCACTTGAGCATTTTCAATTCCGTTTCCTGCAATATCTACTACCATTCCTCCAACATTAAAAGCAACTAAAGGCTGTAAAGCTGCATCTAAAATTGTAATTACACCATTAGTCAAACTAGCCGATAAAGTATCTGATAAATACCCTGGTTTTGAAAAGACTACATCATAGGTTGCTGCATTAGCAGTACCACTTATGTACTCCCCTAACAGGTTGGAAGATGAACTATTTGCTAAAGTTGTATTTAAAATTGTAACACTAGCACCACTTAAATTATTTCCGTTAGAAGCATCTGTTATATTCCCCTCTAAATAACAAGCTTGAGTAAACCCCCTTTCATAAATCATTAATTTAGCTGATTGGTTAGTACTACTATTTATCTCAGAAGAAATAATAATTCCTGAAGGTAAAAAAGGATAAGTACCCCAACAACCATCAAAACCATTTCCACTTCCTGAATAAGAATCATAATAAGCTACTTGTATCATATTATTTGGGTGCGTAATATCATGTACAGTAGTACCATCACGATAATAAGAAGTAATTAAAAAATTACCATCAACATGGGCATTATGCGGAATGGATAAACTCCCAGGATTTGACTGTATTCTATCTACTTCCTGAATATTTGAACAATTCGTTATATCATAAGCTGCTAAGTAAGCATCTGAAGTTTCATCAGTAGTAAAAACAAAATCACCATCATCACTCACCCAAGCATTATGTGTGAAATTATTTGGAGTACTATGAGTTCCTAGCGTGCTAGGGTTATTCTTATCACTTACATCAACAACATATAATTCACCTGCATAAATACACCCAGCATACATAGTATCCCCTCTTACCATTCCATCATGAATATAATGCTCATCCCATTCTCCTAAATAGTGAGGAGCAGTTGCATTAACAGCTACATCTAAAAATATAGCTCCATCTGATGGACTACTTCCTGTTGCTGAAGATGCTCCAAAAATATAAGCAATTCCATTTTCATCAATATAAATATTATGTGCTGCCGTAAATTCAACAGAACTTCCATTTGTAGGGTGAGTAAAATTTGTAACATGCCAATAGGTATTCCCTGTCATATCCGATAAATCAACAATTAATAAACCTGCATCAGCCTCAGTAGTTACATAGGCATAATTACCCCAAGTTTTTACATCTCTCCAGGTAGAGTTTATATCCGAAATATGAAATTCTTGCACAGGATTTGCAGGATTAGAAACATTAACACAAGCAAAACCATCATTCAAACCTACCAAAGCATACTCTCCTCCATCTAAAGGATCAACCCAACCCCAAATATCACTTCCTTCCGTGCTTGGCCATGTATAGCTTCCAATTAATCCTAAGTTAAAAGAGTTTTGTGCTAATAATAAATACGGCAACATTAAAAATGCAAATACTATCTTTTTCATATTCTTGTTTTTTTTTTGCAAAGATAAAAGAAATGCCTACTGAATTCAAGTAGGCATTTTATCATCTTATGTGTTCAGTTAAAGCTCTAGTGTTATTTGTCCTGCACTGTCATCATCAGTACTTTCATCTTTCTCAATAACATCATTAGTTATATTTAATTCAATTTCAGTATTGAGTTCAATTACTTTTTCCTCAACAGCCTCAGGCAGTATCTCAGGAACTTCTTCTACATCTACCACCTCAGTGTAAGGTAAAGGGTTTAATAAATTAATTTCTTTTACCTTTTTAGCTGTCAACTTATTCCCCATGGCTTTTGCTCCTTTTATTGAGATAAAGTCCTCCAAGTTAATAATTTCACTTTGACGGTCCTTTCCTTTTTCTTTTACAAAAACGAGTTCAACTTGTGGTCTCCAATCTGTACTAACAACCTCTAATAAACTTTCTTCATGTTCCGTTATAAAACCAAATTTACTACTTGTATTATCAACTAGGAAACGCTTAACATAATAAGCCTTTTTATTCCCATCAAAATAGATAGCTGTAATTGGTTTTTTAGGGTTGTTTTGCTCAATCAAAATCATGTCCTCATCAAAATGATTACTAATATCAAATGATTTTAGCTCCAACTCTCCATTTTGTTTTATCGTCAGTATTTTATCTTCAGCCTTAAAAGCGCCTAAAAGCTCTCCTCTTTTTTCAACATTCAACCTTTGTACATTATCATCAAACCAAATTTCACGAGCCGATAAAGTTGAAATCCCAGCTGATTTCAGTTCCACTTTTCGTACAGGGTTTTTACTAACAATATTCCCCCCTGCTCCTTTTCCTTTTATGGTTAAATCAGCAAAATCAATATCAATTTTTAAGGTTTTAAGTTTTGCTAATTTTTTAAGATGTACAGTAATAGTTTCAGCCTCTCCATTAAGGTTAGCTGTAAAATATAATACTTTGCTTCCTTTATCCGATTTTGCAAGCTGATAATCCTTACTTCTAGTGATGGATGTTACAGGAAAACGTTTCATCATTGTATTTCCTGATTTCCCATCTTTATAAATCATATTGTAAATAGTCCTTTCATCCTTCTTTTTAAAGACTGCACAATGAATAATATCTTTACCAACAAAAACTTTGCTATCTACTTTTACCACCTGCATTACTCCATTCTTTCGGAAGATAATAATATCATCAATATCCGAACAATCACATACAAATTCATCCTTTCTCATGGCAGTACCAATAAAGCCTTCTTCCTTATTTATGTATAGCTTTTTATTGGCTACTACTACTTTGGTAGCATCTATGCTTTCAAAAGTTTTAATTTCAGTTTTTCGCTCTTTTCCAGTACCATATTTCTTTTTCAGATTTTTGAAATAGGCAATTGCATAATCAGTAAGGTTAGCCAAATATCCTTTAATCTCCTCAATCTTAGCTTCTAATTTTAAGAGTTCTTCAGTAGCTTTATTAAGATCAAACTTGGTGATTTTCTTAATCTTTATTTCTGTAAGTTTCTCTACATCTTCATCTGTTACAGCTCTTAATAAATGCTTTGTAAAAGACTTCAATTCCGTATGGATTACTGCAATAATTTCTTGCCAATTGTCTAGCTCCTCAATTTTATGATAAATCCTATTTTCAATAAAGATGCGTTCTAAAGATGAAAGGTGCCATTTCTCTTGCAACTCGTTCAAATTAACTTCAAGTTCTTGTCTTAATAAATCAAGCGTATGATTTGTTGATTGTTGCAATATTTCCGACACCCCTATAAATTTAGGCGTATTATCTTCAATAATACAGGATAAAGGAGAGATAGAAACTTCACAATCGGTAAAACGATACAATGCATCTATTGTTTTGTCAGGAGAAATTCCTGCAGGAATTGTTATGGCTATTTCAACATGTTCAGCAGTATTATCCTCTACCTTTTTAACTTTTATTTTACCTTTATCATTTGCCTTTAGTATCGAATTAATAAGGGATGATGTAGTGGTTGAAAAAGGCAATTCAGAGATGATAAGTGTATTTTTATCTTCCTGGAAAATTTTAGCACGAACCCTGACTTTTCCTCCCCTTTTTCCATCATTGTAATTAGTAAAATCAGCTGATCCTCCCGTTATAAAATCAGGATATATTTTGGGCTTTACTCCTTTTAAAATTTTAATTGAAGCATCAATTAATTCATTAAAGTTATGGGGTAATATTTTTGTGGATAATCCAACAGCAATCCCCTCAACACCATGTACCAATAAAAGTGGGAATTTTACGGGTAAGGTTTGCGGTTCTTTTCCTCTACCATCATAACTAGCTGACCATTTTGTTATCTTTTTATTGTAAACAACATCCAAAGCAAAAGGCGTTAAACGCACCTCAATATACCTAGGGGCTGCAGCTCTATCACCAGTTGCAGTATTTCCCCAATTCCCTTGCATATCTAGGAGCAATTCTTTTTGCCCAATCTGCACCATAGCATCACCAATTGAGGCATCACCATGGGGATGGTATTTCATAGTATGCCCAATTACATTGGCTACCTTATGATACCTTCCATCATCCAATTCCTTAAGGGAATGAAGTATTCGCCTCTGCACAGGTTTTAAGCCATCATTAACATGAGGGACAGCACGCTCAAGTATTACATAAGATGCATAGTCCAAAAACCAGTTTTGGTACATCCCTGAAACATGAATTACTTCCTGTGAATCTTCATTATTTTCTAAAACTATATCTTCTTCCATTAATTGTTGTTTACAATTATTCTATCTAAAACACTACTTATTCTTGCAATCTCCTTTTCACTAATTAGTGTTAAATTAAATCGTTTTGCTATTCTTTTTCCTGTATCTGTTTCTATCTTTAGCATCAAGGTTTTGTTCAAAGTAAAAGGCCTATCAAAAAAGGAATAATCCTTTAGCATAGTATGAGCAATATCTACAAAATCTTTCTTTTGAAAGAAGCCTGAAACAGTACGATAAGAAGTGATATCAATTACATACGGATCAATTTTTATTTTATAATAATAAACACCTGTTACTGCAAAATAGAGAAGTATTGGAACTGAAATAAAAACATAGTTTATATAATATGAAAAATAATAACCTATCCCTGATTGAGGGATTATATACATCAATACCAATGGGAAAAAGATAGTTGTAAAACCAAAGAAGGTAATTAACAAAGTCGCTACTGTAACCTTCTTCCTATTAGTTAATTTTAAATTTATTTTACGCATCAATGATATCTTCTTCAATTCTTAAATTCTCAATAATAAAATCTTGTCTTTCCTTAGTATTTTTACCCATATAATACTTTAACAAATCTTGTATGGTAGTTTCTTTTCCTAAAATTACAGGATCCAATCGCATATCCTCACCAATAAAGTGCTTAAATTCATTAGGTGATATTTCCCCTAAACCTTTAAATCGAGTAATCTCAGCATTACTACCAATATCAGCTATTGCATCTTTACGCTCTTGTTCAGTATAACAATAATGGGTTTTCTTTTTATTACGCACTCTAAATAATGGCGTTTCTAATATATAAACATGTCCTTCTTTAACAAGTTCAGGGAAAAACTGCAAAAAGAAAGTAATTAATAAAAGTCGAATATGCATTCCATCCACATCTGCATCAGTAGCAATTACAATTTTATTATATCGTAAGTCATCTATCCCTGTTTCAATATTCAATGCAGCTTGCAACAAATTAAACTCCTCATTTTCGTACACTACCTTTTTGGTAAGTCCGTAAGAATTTAAAGGTTTACCTCTTAAACTAAATACCGCTTGCGTTTTAATATCACGCGTTTTAGTAATGGAACCAGAAGCAGAATCCCCCTCTGTTATAAAAAGGGTTGAATCAAACCTGTTTTCTTTCTTCTGATCGTTATAATGCACCCTGCAATCCCTTAATTTTTTATTGTGTAAACTAGCTTTTTTAGCACGCTCACGGGCTAGTTTCTTAACACCCGCCATGGCCTTACGCTCATGTTCGGCTAGTTGTATTTTTTGCTGTATTGCATCAGCTGCCTCACTATTTTTATGCAGGTAATTATCCAATTCCTTTTTTAGGAAGTCCTGAATAAAAGTAAGTACAGTAACCCCATCAGGTTCCATTTCGGTTGATCCTAATTTGGTTTTGGTTTGCGACTCAAATATCGGCTCAATTACCTTAATACTAACGGCAGCATTTACGGCTTGCCTAATGTCAGCTGCATCATAATTCTTACCGTAAAATTCACGAATAGTTTTAACCAATGCTTGCCTAAAAGCCCCTTGATGCGTACCTCCTTGTACCGTATGTTGTCCGTTTACAAAAGAGTAGTACTGCTCGGAATATTGGTTTTTACAATGCGTTATTGCCACCTCAATATCTTCTCCTCTTAGGTGAATAATTGGGTATAGCATTTCAGCATCAGTTCTTTGTTCTAGTAGGTCAAATAATCCGTTTTCTGAATAGAATTTTTCACCATTAAAAATTATTGTCAATCCTGGATTTAGGTAACAATAATTCCACATCATTTTTTCTACATACTCATTAATGAAACGGTACTTTCCAAAAAGCTCTTCATCAGGTATAAAGGTAACTTTCGTTCCTTTTCTGCTCGTGTTTTCTTGTATTGGCTCTTCATTGGTAATATTTCCTTGCTCAAACTCTACTAACTTGCTTTTTCCATCACGAATGGAACGAATACGAAAGTAAGAGGAAAGCGCATTTGCAGCTTTTGTTCCTACCCCATTAAGCCCTACTGATTTTTTAAATACTTTGGAATCGTACTTGGCTCCTGTGTTAATTTTTGACACGCAATCCACCACTTTCCCCAATGGAATTCCCCTACCAAAATCACGAACGGACACCTTATTTTGCTTTACAGTAACCTCAATGGTTTTTCCATTTCCCATCACAAACTCATCAATTGAGTTGTCAATTACCTCTTTCAACAGAATGTAAACACCATCATCAGGTGAGGAACCATTTCCCATTTTCCCAATGTACATTCCTGGGCGTAATCGGATATGTTCTTTCCAATCTAGCGATCGGATACTATCTTCATTATAGTTTGCTTCAGCCATTTTTCTCCTTGTTTACCTTCATCATTTTGATAGAAAGCAAATATAAAATACTAATGAATTTATTTTTAAAAAATGAGGGTGCGTTATTAACAGGGTTTTCAACCGAGCAATAGTGGTTCGTTATTGGTTGTCAGTTGTTAGAATTTATAGCATCCAAAAGCTAGAAATTAGACTATTTCTAATAACTATAAACTACTCTTTTACCTCTCTAACAACTATAAACTGACAACTAATAACTATCTTCTAAACATTAAATCGGAAATGCATAATATCTCCATCTTTCACTACATAATCCTTCCCTTCAACTGAAAGTTTCCCGTTATCCTTACAGGCTTGTTCAGACCCTAAAGTAACATAATCATTATAAGCCATTACTTCTGCTCTAATGAATCCTTTTTCAAAATCGGTATGGATTACAGCAGCAGCCTGTGGTGCTTTTGTACCTTCTGTAATTGTCCAAGCTCTCACTTCTTTTACTCCTGCTGTAAAGTAAGTTTGTAGTTTCAATAATTTGTAGGTGGATTGTATCAAATAATGCACTCCTGGCTTTTCAAGTCCTAATTCTTCTAGGAACATTTCCTGTTCCTCTACATCATCTAATTCTGCAATTTCGGCTTCAATAGCTGTTGCAATTAAAAGCACCTCTGCATCTTCATTTTTCACTGCTTCTTTCACTGCTTCCACATGCTTATTTCCTGCTTTTACTGATGCTTCATCAACATTACACATATACAATACTGGCTTTGCAGTAATTAATTGTAAGGTTTCAATTATTTCTAACTCATCTTCATTAGCATCTACACTTCTTGCAGAATTACCTGCTTCCAAATGGGCTATATATTTATCACAAACAGCCAATATTTTTTGCCCTTCTTTATCGCCTGACTTTGCAGTCCTAGCATTTTTCTCACGCAATTTTTCTAAAGCTTCCAAATCCTTTAATTGCAATTCCATGTCAATTGTTTCTTTGTCCCTTACTGGGTCAACTGAGCCATCAACATGAATAATATTATCATCATCAAAACACCTTAACACATGAATAATTGCATTGGTTTCACGGATGTTTCCTAGGAATTTATTTCCAAGCCCTTCTCCCTTACTTGCTCCTTTTACAAGTCCAGCAATATCTACAATTTCTACTGTAGTTGGCATCACTCTTTCAGGATTCACTATAGCTGACAATGCTTCTAGCCTATCATCTGGCACTGAAATGATTCCTATATTAGGCTCAATAGTACAAAAAGGAAAATTTGCTGATTGTGCTTTTGCTTTTGATAAACAATTAAATAATGTTGATTTCCCAACATTTGGTAAACCTACAATTCCACATTTTAATGCCATAATTCTATTTTTTTAAGGTCGGCAAAGATATAATTTAGATGCTATATGTATAGATAATAATTATCAAAATTAAGTAAGAAATAAGCTTGAACAATTCCTTTGTCAACAATCCGTTAATAAAAGCAAACATATTTTGCATTTAATAAATGCCGTACCGCATACTATTCCTATTTTTGCAAAAAATCACACAATCAATATTATGCCAAATATTTCAAAATTAAATGATGTTATTTCTCAAGTTAGGAGGGACATAGTTCGTATGGTTCACGCCAACAGTTCTGGTCATCCTGGTGGTTCTTTGGGTTGTACTGAATTCCTTACGGCTCTTTACTTTCATGTTATGAATCATAATACTGATTTTAGTATGGACGCCAAAGGAGAAGATGTTTTCTTCCTTTCTAACGGGCATATCTCCCCTGTTTTTTATTCAGTATTGGCACGTTCAGGTTATTTTGATGTAGCTGAATTAGCTACTTTCCGTAAATTGAATAGTCGTTTGCAAGGGCATCCTACTACTCATGAAGGTTTGGAAGGTATCCGTATGGCTTCAGGTTCTTTAGGGCAAGGTTTATCCAATGCAATTGGTACGGCACTTACCAAAAAACTGAACAAGGACGATAGCATGGTATATACTTTACATGGTGATGGTGAACTGCAAGAAGGTCAGAACTGGGAAGCATTAATGTATGCTGCTGGTAAAAATGTAGATAACCTTATTGCTACTATTGATTATAACCAAAAACAAATTGATGGTTCTTTGGATGAGGTATTACCTATGGGTAATCTTACTGCTAAGCTAGAGGCTTTTGATTGGATTGTTTTAGAAGAATTCCAAGGAAATAATATTGAGGCAGTTATCAATACTTTGGCTCGTGCTAAGGAGTTGGCTGGTAACGGTAAACCTGTCGCTATCATTATGCATACCGAAATGGGTAATGGTGTTGATTATATGATGGGAACACACAAATGGCATGGCTCTGCTCCTAATGATGAGCAATTGGCTAATGCACTTTCTCAAAACCCTGAAACCTTAGGTGATTACTAAACAATTTAAAATACTAGGTTTAGCTACTCTCCTATTCTTGGGGAGCTTTTCTGCTTTTGCACAAAAAAAGAAGGAACCTGTCAACCGTATTTTATTTATTTTTGATGCTTCTCAGTCCATGTTAGGCAGGTGGCAAAGTGGTCGTAAAATTGATATTGCTAAAAAGCTACTGAGTAATATGGTGGATTCTCTTAAGGGAATGGAAAACTTAGAGATTGGTCTTAGAGTTTATGGGCATCAAAAAGGCTATCCTCCTCAAGATTGTGATGATACTAAACTAGAAATAAACTTCCTTCCTGCACACCTAGTTGCCGAAAGGATGAAAGCAAAACTCAATATGATTCGCGCAAGGGGTACTACTCCTATTGCTCGTTCATTGGAAGAAGGAGCAAAAGATTTTCCTAGTGGAGATGCTCGTAATATCGTTATCCTTATTACGGATGGAAAAGAAGAATGTGGTATGGATCCTTGTGCTGTTTCTCGTTTATATCAAAGGAAAGGGATTATCTTAAAGCCTTTTGTTATTGGAGTTGGGCTTGATGACAGTTGGAAAAATACTTTTGATTGTGTTGGGCGTTATTTTGATGCAAGTAAGGAATCTGATTTCACAAACATATTGAATGTTGTTATCTCTCATGTTATTGACAATACTACTGCACAGGTTAATCTGTTAGATGAAAATGGTGAGCCAACTGAAACCAATGTAAACCTTACTTTCTATAATGATTTTACAGGGGTTGCAAAGTACAATTATATTCATACTATGAATAATTTTGGTAACCCTGACACTATGGTTATTGATCCTGTACTTTCTTATAAGGTAGTTGCACATACCATCCCTCCTGTTGCTGTGGATAGCATTATACTTACTCCAGGGAAACATACTATTATTCCACTATCTACTCCTCAAGGGGAATTGGAAATTAAGATGAATTCTAAAATAAAGTACCAGTATATTGTTCGCCCTGCTGGAATTGATACTACTTTACATGTGCAAGAAATCAATACAGTTGAAAATTATCTTACTGGTCGTTATGATATTGAACTCCTTACTTTGCCAAGAAAAAAGTTTGTTGATATAGAGGTAAACCAAAGCACAAAAACTACTTATACTATCCCTACTCCTGGTATTGCAAACATCCTATTACCCTCCAGAGGTTATGGTGGAGTTTACTTACAAAACAAGGATAAACTCGAGCAGATTTATCATTTTAAAGGAAATGAAATGCAGCACCGCCTTACCCTTTTACCTGGGAACTATAAAGTAGTTTTCAGAGCAAAATCGGCTAAGCAATATATTTATACTAACGAAAAAAGTTTCAAACTTAAATCAGGTCAATCTGAACTGATAAAAATTTATTAATATGGAAAAGAAAGATACACGCTCAGGATTTGGAGCAGGACTTACAGAACTAGGTAGAACTAACCCTAATGTTGTTGCACTTTGTGCTGACCTTACTGGTTCACTTAAAATGAATGACTTTCAGAACGAAAATCCTGAACGCTTTTTCCAAATTGGTATTGCTGAAGCAAACATGATGGGTATTGCTGCTGGTATGACTATCGGAGGTAAAATCCCTTTCACAGGTACTTTTGCTAACTTTTCTACTTCTCGTGTTTACGATCAGATTCGTCAGTCTATTGCTTATTCTGGTAAAAATGTAAAGATTTGTGCTTCTCATGCTGGAGTTACTTTGGGGGAAGATGGCGCTACACATCAAGTATTGGAAGATATTGGTATGATGAAAATGTTACCACATATGGTCGTTATTAATCCTTGTGATTATAACCAAACTAAAGCGGCTACTATTGCTATTGCTGATCATGAAGGCCCAGTTTACTTGCGTTTTGGTAGGCCAGCCGTACCTAACTTCACTCCTGCTGACCAAAACTTTGAAATAGGCAAAGCATTACATTTAAAAGAAGGAAATGATGTAACTATATTTGCTACTGGGCATTTAGTATGGGAATCATTAGAAGCTGCAAAAACATTAGCTGAGGCAGGAATTTCTGCTGAAGTAATAAATATACACACGATTAAACCTTTGGATAATAATGCTATCCTAGAAGCTGTGAAACAAACTAAATGTGTTGTTACAGCTGAAGAACATATGTTGAATGGCGGATTAGGAGGTA
>Ga0206678_10000794_pt1 | contig 20326 bp, 18 predicted proteins | sample M180m12015metaG_FD_155453 | JGI IMG/M metagenome (GOLD analysis project Ga0206678, IMG submission 155453) | Ammonia-oxidizing marine archaeal communities from Monterey Bay, California, United States - M1 80m 12015 | ecosystem: Environmental > Aquatic > Marine > Intertidal zone | place: USA... | reverse complement strand
AAGCAACAGTTATAAACAACCGTTATAAACAACAAAGGCGTTTATCACAGTCTAATGGTGTTACCGAATCCAGGTAAATGAGCAGATGTTATTATTGGCTTTATACTGCCCAGTCTGTCACCGGAGTTGGGGTGTTCGCATAGCCAGTTTCTGTTGGTCATTGATGAGGGATATCTGAATAGGCATTGGCTGCCAGCGAAATCTTCATACCGGAAGCAGCTGGCCTGAGATAGGCGATTTCATCTGCCGCACTTGAGGTCGGTGCTGATATAAGACACAGGTTTTGAAAGCTCGAATCCGTTTCTGGACATCATTTAGGGTTGCCGGTTATTGCAAATTCTGGCGAGTGTTTGCAATAAACTGAATACCAAGTGAATAATAACTGAAGTCGAACTGGCAGAGTTTGAATCGCCAAGACTATGCTGCCTCTGTGATGAGACTGTGTAAGCTACCGCTGGTGTGTTGCCCATGATGAGGGTAAAGGAGTGCCATAGGTAGGTTACAGACAGGTTGAACCCTACGGCAATGATCGGAGTTAGATAACATTGGAGTGTGGAAATGAAGATCGCGGTTTTTGTCGTGCTACTCATACTGGCTTCTGTAACATCGGTCTGGTGGTTTAATCGGCCGAGTCCCATTGAGGTAATCCCATCGACTGATTACCTTCTATACTGGCCAGAAGGCCCCACCATTCAGACCCGTATGGGTGCAGTGACAGGACTTAGCAATGGAGATTCTCTAGCATTTCTTGGGTTGCCTTATGCGCGCCCACCGATCGCTGAGAGACGTTTCAGAAAATCAGAACCTGCAGTCCCGTGGTCCGGCGTTGCAGATGCCACAGCGTTCCCTAACATCTGTATCCAGGATGACCCGCCCGCGTTACTTGGCGATGTGAACCGATTTGTACGAACGGAAGACTGCTTATACTTGAACGTTTTCACACCATCGATTGAGGGTAAAGTGCGACCGGTGTTGGTGTGGATACATGGCGGTTCGTTCACCGGTGGCTCGGCCAATGACTACGACGGTTCTATCCTTGCCGAACAGGGTAATGTCGTAGTCGTGGCGATCAACTATCGACTGGGCATGCTCGGCTTTCTCGACCTCTCTGGTTATGGTGAAGAATTTGATGGTTCTGGGTCTAACGGCATAAGCGATCAGATTGAGGCACTGAGATGGGTGCGCGATAACATTGATAGTTTTGGTGGAGACAAAGGCAATGTCACCATCTTTGGCGAATCTGCGGGTGGTCAATCTGTTATGGCCATCATGGCATCGCCTTCAGCGGACGGGCTTTACCATAAAGCCATTTCACATAGTGGAGGAACGGTCAATGCGCCTGCCGTTGATGCTCGAGGGTTACTGGCGAACCACGTTGGGGTTGTTGAAGAGAAATTGCTTGAGACGTTACAGACTTTAGCCCCGGATGCAGTACTTGCAGCACAGAATACGATCTCCTGGGGTGGCGGAGGTCGCATTGATGGCACGGTTGTGACTCGCAGTATCAAGGAGGCCATTATTGATCGTGGGCGATATGGCGTGCCAATGATTGCCGGTAGCAACCTTGATGAGGGTACGTTGTTTTCCTATCTGATCCCCCAAGTTTTTTATGGGATCATCGGCGAGGCTGTCGCTGACAATATTGTAGAGAACATGGATGGTAAACAGTATGTTGAAGAGCTTAAAGCAGCCTATCCCACAGACGATCGTACACGAATCTTTGAGCGTGTGTGGACAGACTTGTTAGTTCGCGGTGGCGCCAATGCAGCGGCAAGGGCGAGCGCAGCCGGCCCTGGCGGTTGGCTGTATCGCTTTGACCTGCCCGTGCAGCGGTTGCCCGGGGTTGGCGCAACGCATGGTGCTGAGATTGCTTTTACCTTCAACCAGTTTGCCCGTGAGCTACCGGGAACAGCTTTTTGGTATGATCGTAATGATGGGGCAGTGCGTCAACTGGCGAACGCTTGGTCAAACACCGTCATCCAATTTGCGAAAACCGGGGACCCTAATGGAGCTGGGCTGCCGGCATGGCCACGCTACACAGCAGAATCGCGGCAGACCCTGATTCTAGATGGCAATCCTCGTGTGATGAGTAACGTGCATGCTGTGGACCGAACACGTTGGGGAGATACCGAATCATCTTCCTCGGAGTACCTGACATCGACAGGGCGTTAAATTCGTCATCCTCATAGGCCAGCCGCGCCGGTTGCGTGTACCCATCCCGGCACTGGCAGAATCGTTCTTTTCGTAAAGCCCGGGATTACGGGCCGGTTCGATTCCGACCCCGAGTACCAGTCAATATTTTTTGATAATACCAAAAGTGTCTCTTAGAATTTGGTGTCAGTGGCGCCAAATGGACTGACGACCTACACCGTTATTCTAACGTGGACCTGTAAATGGTATTCAGAATTGACCATGCTTATTAGATAGCATGGTCTTTTTCTAACTCACAATTTAGTGATGCCTATCGGTCGTATACTGAGGCCAAGAGTAATGGCAACAAACCAGAGTTTCATAGATATGCAATGCAGGCCCTCCTTCTAGGTGAACTTGTGCTTGGCTGCGAATCACAGTGCCTTTCTGAACATATCAGAGTTTACAATTCTAGGTTAATGTGAGTATATACCCATAATATTTGATGTAGGTGTCCACAGAATGGCAAAACCCACCTGTCTCTGTATTGACCTGCGTACTGCCGCTAACCATTTGACGCAAATATATGACAAGGGTATGTCTGCTTCGGGCATTAGCGCTACTCAGTTCTCGCAGTTACATATGATCCTCAGCCTTCAAGGGCCCTCCCTAAAAGATTTGGCGGCCGCTAGCCAATTGGAACGCAGTACGCTCGGCAGAAACATTAGAGTGCTCGAAAAGATGGGTTTGGTCACCCTGAAGACTGGAGATGATGCTCGAACGCGCACCATCCATCTCTCGCGCAAAGGTAAAAACATCTATAAACGCGCTGTGCCACTCTGGCATGGCGTGCAAGAACAAATGCTGGAACGACTGGGTCATAGCGGTAGAGATCCTTTGGACCGAATTTTAGAAATGCTAACAGCACCCGTTGTTGCAATATAAGGAGAGCCCTATGAGCACTGAGACCACTTATTCAGTCTGCACCATTTGCGATATTGGATGTCAGCTACGCACTGAAGCCGAAGACGGGAAAGTCAAACGTGTGATTGCTCACGATAACCCTATGCTCGCCAGCAATATTTGTTTTAAGGGCGTTGCGGCACCCAGCGTTCACAATCACCCGGATCGTTTGCGGGTGCCTTTAAAACGCGTCGGTGAGCGTGGCGAAGACAAATGGGAGGAGATCTCATACCCGCAGGCAATGGATGAGATTGCGGAGCGCCTGAAAAACGTCATTGGGCAGCACGGTCCTGAATCGTTTGCGGTATCAACATCTGGATGGAACACCCAGACAACACATTCAACAGATCGCCGCTTTATGAACCTGTTGGGTTCGCCGAACTGGATTAGTGGCGTGTCTTTATGTGCTGGTAACACGGCCGCAATAAACAAGTTCACCTACGGCTGGTTTCCGATGGGGGATTTTGGTAATACAAACTGCATCGTGTTGTTTGGTCACAACCCACGCAAACACTCCTGGACGCCGATCTATAATCAGATTAACGCCGCTCGCGCACGTGGCGCCAAGGTGATTGTACTAGACCCTCGTGTCTCTGATCAGGCGGAAGTCTCGGACCTTCACCTGCGTCTGCGCGCTGGCACTGATGCAGCTATGTGCCTGGGCTGGCTTAAGGTGATCTTTGATGAAGATCTGTACGACAAGGACTTCGTAAGAGAGTGGTGCACAGGCTTCGATGAACTAAGAGCACGCGTTGACGAGTATCCATTAGATCGTGTCGAGAAAATCACTGGAGTAGATCGTGAGCTGATCGCTGAAGCAGCGCGCGCTTACGCAAACGCAGATGGCGCTATCATTCCATGGACTCCCATCACTGACATGCAAATCTCGAGTACGTCCGCGATTCGTCTGCATTCTATTTTAAGGGCGGTTACCGGTAACCTCGATGTGGTCGGCGGTGAATCGCTCGGCGGATTCAATCAGAGCTACATCCCAGAATCGGAAATAGCACTACATGAAGAATTGTCGTTAGGGCAGAAGGAAAAGCAGCTTGGATTTGACAAGCACCCGGCCTACACTTATCGCGCGGCAGAGATATTGAAAGGCCCGACAGAAAAGGTTTGGGGTTACCCTTATGCAGACATTGTCATGGGCTGTCATATGGCCAACCCGTCAGAAGTGTTCCGGGCGATGGTGACAGCAGAGCCATACCCCATAAAAGCCTTTTTTGCGCTCGGCAATAACGCGCTTATGAGTTACCCCAATCAGCACCAGATTCTGAAAGCCATGATGAACCAGGACCTCATTGTTGCTCACGAAATTTTCATGACGCCGACAGCCATGCTCGCCGACTACGTGCTACCAGGGGATGTGTTCACCGAACGTAACCATATCGCTGATAGCTGGAGCTGGACGACGAGACTGTCGCTTTCACAAAAAGCCGTTGAATCGCCTGAAGATGCTACCAGCACTTTTCAGTTCTGGTGTGACTTGGCGCAGCGATTTGGATTCGGAAACCGGTTCCCCTGGGAAAATCTTGAAGACATGCTGGACCATCGGCTATCGCGTTCAGGGCGCACGTTTGCCGAGTTTGAACAATCTGGATTCATGGAGATGCAAGCACCGCAATACCGAAAGTATAAAAAGACTGGTTTCGCGACTCCTTCGGGTAAAGTAGAGCTGTATTCTTCTGTGCTTGAAGAGATGGGCTTTGACCCACTGCCATACTACAGAGAAGGACCCTTGCCGACCGAGCAGTACCCGTATGCGGTGTTCTCAGGTGTACGTGAAGACCCGTTTTTTCAAACCGGCCAACGCAACATTCCTGAGCTTCGCTCCCGTTGTCCGCTGCCCAGTATATTTGTGCATCCAGAAGATGCCGAAACCGAAGGCTTGGTCGACGGAGACTGGGTTAAGTTAGAAACCGCCTATGGCGAGGTAACCGCGCAACTCGCCGTTCAGGCTAGTATGAAGCAAGGTCACCTACGCGTACCACATGGTTGGTGGTACCCGGAATTACGCGGCAAAGTGGAGCTTGGTGGGGCATTTCTGTCCAGCGACGCTGTGCTTTGCTGCGATGATGATGAGTTTTTAGATCACGAGCAGGGCATTCCGCACTTCAAAGGCTATCCCGGTCGTCTTCTCAAAACCGAGATGCCTGTTGCCTTTAAAGATGTTCAAGAAGCTTCATGACCAAACGCAGTGAGCTTCGACATCGTGTTCTCGAGTTTAAGGCATCGATCCTATCCTGGATGGCCAACAAACTATTCACCTTCAGGCAAACAGGCGTGGATGGGTTTTTTAAACGCCGGATGTTGAAACCTAAACCGAAAACCCCGGTTGCCAAGGATAGAACGGAAGAATAACTAGCTCAGGGTTTCTACGACGAACCCTTCACGAATTCGTTGGATATGGATGTTCGCTCAAATTTAAGGCGCTGTAATCATGGTGACCCATGAGATGGACAATGACAAGGCTTTAAGCACCGATGAAGTTGACGCCTTTGTCGGGCCGGCTATAGAGCGCAGTGGACCCAGGCCTAGAGGCATTTCAGAGCATTAGCATCTAGTACAGTCGAAGGCAAAGAGTCTGTGATGGTCATTAGCAAAGGTTCTATTAAAACAGTTCATTAAAATCAAAGGGAAACTACAAAGATGGATAACATGATGGGCTTAGGGACGAATTTGACGATGAAGGAAAGCTGACTGATACCGAAGACTGGAAAGCCGGAGAACTCATTCAAATAAATGAGAATCCCTCAATACCTACTGTAAGGATGAGGTTTATAAACTACAGTTTCCGAAGAACGGTTATGTCAGCGGTATTTTTAGTGAGATCCAGCCGCGTTAGTTGCTGGTGGCAGTCGATTTGCCGTGAAAATTGGTTTTAAGTCCATATTCAGTGCTGAGGTAGCTAGTGGCGCGCACATTAATGTGTTTAATTTTTGCTGTGCTCGCCGGCCCCTTGTTGGAAACCCTCGATTCCTGGTTCTCTGGTGCTTGGAGCAAGCGACTGACTAATATGTTTGAATAACCCGTATGCTTAAAGTGCTTGTCAATGGTCGTATTGGGTATTTTAATAAGTGAGGCCTAAAGTACGTTGTTAGCGGCACAGCGTTACACTGGCTAGCTTCATTTCACTTATATGGATATAGCAGGTACGATTATGACTCAAGAATTTAATCGAAGGACGGTTTTAGGTGGCCTCGGCGCGATCGCCACCCTCGGGCCGATTGGTGCTATTGCGTCACAGGATGTCGGTGCGGAAAATCGTTCCACGATTAATTTTTCTGATGATCTGGAGAATATCCGAGCACGGGTAAAACTGGCAGGGACCATCGAAGACGGTGCTGTTCATTATTGGTCTGCTGGGACAATTTTTGGCGTAACGCCAGACGACACCAAGCCGATGCTGGGTTGGACGAATCTACTAAAAATGACCTGGAAGGATTTGGGGAATGGCAGTTATCATTGCCGGAATTACGATGTCGGTTATTTTACCGAACCAGGCAGCGACGAACGGGTTGAAGAATTTAAAAATCCGTTCACGGGTGAGACCAATTATCCCATTGATATAAAAAATGGACCGTTTGATATCGTGTTAGCTCCAGGGCAACACCCGCACCAAATATTTGGTGACGATATTTGGTTCGAGCAACCAAAACACTTCAGATTCAAAAACAAACTGGAACCGGATCAATGGCCCATGTCTTCAACGGGTGAGATTCTGAATTTGCTGTATATAGATGGTTTTCATGGGAAGGTCTCGGACCTTGAGAATGATGACATTGTCAGTGCCCCTTCACAGGTTTCCATACATCACGTTAACCCCTGGTATCCGTTTTTTTTGATGGGAAAGCAGACTGGCGTGAACTATTGGCATGGCCGAGGTGTCAAAGTTTTTGATATGTCAGTCGTCTCGTCGGCAATGCTCGAATATGTAGAAGCAGTCGTACCTGGTTTCCTGGAGAATGACTCGCCTTGGTTGACGCGTACGGATAGTTACCTCAAATATAAACTACTTCGCAAACCCGTTAGTAAGTAATAGGGTTTTGCATGCGCAACAACCTGGGCAACCTTTTAACACAATACTAAAGCAGGTATCAGCGGCTGATCAGAACGTAAATGTGGTGCTTGATACTGAAGAGACGATTATTCAAATCGGAGAAGATGGTGGAATTCCTGTCGTTTGGTTCAAGCCAATGACTCCTACCTGTTTATTCTGATGACGCGAGGCCAGGCCTGGCTGCAACTAGCGCTGGCCGTTAGTTAAGTCGTTTCAGCAGAAAATGTTTTTAGTTTCTTCGAGAGCCCTGGCCATTACCCAATTGTGATAGTTCTTCACGATAATGTTCGATCTGAAGAGATGTGGAAGCTCAACGATTAACATTAGCAGGACCAAAATCCACCTTTCGCTTCAAAATTCCAGATTCCAACAAGCATCAGACCGAGGTCAAGTAAACCCAGTATGTTTTTTTGCGAGATAGAAGTGATGTAAACCACCGACAATTAGGTAATTAAGTGTCGCGTAAGTATCAGGGTCTGTGTTTTTTTTGACCCTATCTCGTAGTAATACTTCCGCTACATGAATTAGTTTGAATTCAGTATATTCGTTTGTTGGTATTTGCTTTCTCTTCGCATTTGTTCGCTGATTAAACTGCTCCTTAAATTATGATGTTGTAATCGTAGCGGTGTATTTTCGATTAAAATAAATCATTTTGGAATATAATATGTGTTGTTTGTTGATCGTTCGGCACGAAGATAGTGATGCAAATTTATCGATGTTAATTTGATCCTATCTAATTGGTTACGGATAAAATATGTCATCGAGGAATCGGATCATGACTTTTAGCGCCGGGGGTGCATTTAGCTCGAAACTGGTCCCTAGCAACCAGTTCGACCCAGAGTCTAAAAATGCATGGGATTTGCCTTGATACTCCCAGTACTGTACGGGCTGACCGGCAGCTTGTAGGGCTTTCATGTAGGTCTTCACTGAGGCTGGTGATACTAGAGGGTCGTTGCTGCCGACAGTCAGTAGTTGGGGTGGAAGTTGTCTCTTCGTAGCGTCGGGTATGGATTTCAATGCCGACAATGCCATATAGATAGCTGGATCATCTTCGACATTGAATTCATCGCCGAGAAAACCTCGACCCATTGCGCCTTGAAACCACCATATTGGATTGGTTTTGTTTTCAAACCCATCGAGTGCTGCTTGGTAAAATTCATAGGGATAGCTGAGTATCGCTGCCTGGACTGCTAACCCGTTCTGCAAGCGTAATTCTTCAACGGACTGCGCTTCCGGCAGATAACTCGGCGTAAATTTTAATGACTTAGGCGAAAATGGTTCGGCACTTATTCGCGTGCCACTATTAACGATCATCGCCGCCAAGTGCCCTCCAGCACTGTCGCCGGTAACGGCGATTCGGGCAGGGTCACCCTTATATTCTTTAATATGTTCTTTAACCCACAATACTGCGCCGAAGGCATCATCGACGATTGCATTCATGGTGGTCGAATTATTATTGTCCGAGAGCAACCTGTAATTGACGTTACAGATCACATAGTTCGAATTGGTCGCAAGATACGCAGCGGATTGATCCATGATCGACTTATCGTTAATTAGCCAACCGCCACCATGAAACATGACTACCACGGGATAAGAATCCTTTCCTGTTGTAGGCGTATAAATGTCCATGGTCAGGTCGAAACCATCCGGTGATGCCCAGAGGATGTCCGGAACCAGCGTGTAATTGTTTGGGTTGTTATTTTCTTTCAGTTCCGGTTGTTTTGAACAGGAAATTGAACCGCAGACAATAAGGACGCATGCGAGGATTTGTAGCATTCGGATAGAATTCGTACTCATGGATGCCAGGCTCGTGGAAATCTCTAGTATACAGACTCAGATACCGAATATGGCTAATTCAGCAAGACATTGCGATCGGGAGCGCTAATTTGGCGATATCCTAAATATTCTCCGCTGATACTCAGTGGCTGGTCCACGCGTATCTTTTTTAATCCATTTGTGAAGGCGGCATTGTCTTTGAAGTGCAGTCATTCAGCTATTGCTCTAACAGGAGCAGAGATTGACAATCTACCTAACGGTTGGTAGGGTGTGTTCTAATTATTTCATAAGGAAGCTCCATGCCTAATTACAGTAGGCTGAATTTACTGCTTAGAGCAGTCATTGGGCTCGTGTTGATTGCTTTGTCTAATGCTTACGCAGCATCGCAAGAAACTGTCGTTGACCTCCAAAACGATGAGATGGACGTCACGCTATTTCGTGGCGCTGCTAACAATTCCTATTTCGCAGTATATTTCAATGCCTTGCCTCATGGGGGGGCTGAGAACGTGGAGATGCAAACCCATGCCATTAATCTCAGGCCAGAGCGTGACGTCACGCTGCACGTTGAAATTTATAACCCCAATGGCACTATTCCTCTGATAGTGACCCCGGGTGGTAATGGCGACACGAATGGTTTTGGCGGTTTTGCACGAAATGTGGCAGCAGCGGCACCCGAGCTAAAAGTCATCATCTATGATCGCCGTAATTTAGGTCAGTCGGAAGTCACGTTTGGAAGCGAGCCGCAAATGGTTGAAGAAGGGGAAGATCTACACGTTCTAATCGAACGTCTGGGTGTGGCCCCAACCGCGCTTTATGGTATGTCTTCTGGTGCTCGCTCCAACCTGATTTTGGCTTCACGCTACCCAGATGATATTGCCGCCCTGGTCATTGCGCCACTGACCGGTGGCCCTTACGCAGCGGTTCGTTTATCAGAGGATTATTTTTTTAAATACCTGCCCGGTAAGAAACTCTCCACCAGGCAGCACCTCAGCGATTTACCCCTAACAAATATGGAAGCGGTGGCAAAAACCGAGCTGTGGAGCGCTTACCTGGCTCGTAATACAGTTGAGAAACGGGAACGTTTCTTTAATGCCGAGATCGACGATTTCCTCGCAGCGATGAAAACGTCTGGAGAACATCTGCTGGCTACGCGCTACCAAACGGCGCTGGGTATGAAAGACGAAGAACTGGCTGCGCTCAAGGTACCTGCTACACTGATCCTTCACCATGACCAATACAGTGACAATTTGCATCCGGTCACGAATACAAGAGCAGCAACGACGCTGCTAGCGAACTCTTCGTTCAAGTTCGCTCCGCACTTGCCCGAAATACTTGAGGTTTTGTTACCCTTCGTAAATGAGCATACCCCCAAGCTGAAGAAATGACCGATACTGCAACTAAAATTCTCGATGTAGGCCAAGAACTGATCCAGACCGGTGGTTATACCACGATGACATTTCAAGATATCGCTGCGCAGGTCGGTATTAAAAAGCCAAGTGTGATTCATCATTTCTCGAGTAAATCGGATTTGGGAGTTGCCATCATCCGACGATATCGCGACACGTTTGCCGCTCAGCTTCAGGCGATTGAAGCGGATCCGACTAAAACAGCCTGGGAGGCTTTGGAATTCTACTTTTCACCGTATCTGTACTTTGCCTCCACGCCGGACAAAGTCTGTTTGTGTGGCGCGCTGGCCGGAGAAATCCCTGCGCTGCCAGAAGCAATGCGTGCAGAAGTCAAACAATTCATGGAAGACCATCAGCATTGGCTGGAGAGTATCTTGCGCAATGGCCGTAGCGGCGGAGAGCTGAAATTTACCGAACCACCGGTTCGTCTGTCTCGAATGTTGTTCAATACGCTGCAAGGTACTTTGTTAGTCAAGCGTTCAACGGATGACCTCAGCCAACTGGAAGACGTGATCAAAGTTATCACGCGCATGCTGAAGTAATCAGGACATTCCGCCTGAATGAACGTTCGGATTAGCGTCCGTGTAACGCTTCACCTTGCGCTGAGCCTCCTTGTGTTTAGTCAACCGGATTGCTGGGGGTGTTTCAAATCCCCCATCCAAAATGGATCTGTACTGTTGGAACGAGCGCCACATGACAAACAGAAGAATCGCTTGAATTAGCAATAAAGGGTAAGAGACTAACCCCAGCGGAAAAACCAGCACCCAGAACGCTCTATCTCCCAAATGTAACCCAAAACCAATTACCGTCAGCAAAAGAATGCTTGGAATCAGGTATCCAAAACAGCGGCTACCCATGCTATTTACGAACTGCCAATCGGCGAACTCCAAATTAAACTGTACGACGAACCTACTAGCAGCCTGATGTTCCGTATTCCACTGGCGGTTTTTACTTTCAAATCTACCCACCTCACCTCCTACTTCACTACTTTACATCTAAGCTAATAGTTTCTTATCCATCTGGCTTTGTCGCCACTTAGTCAGTACTAGCTAGCCTTAGATGATTATGCTTGCACCCACCTGCAAGTAAAACGAGGTGGGTTTCTGGCTCAACCAGTCGCATTAGGTATAGGTTATGAATTAAAGGATATAAGATGGCGTGCTACTCCAAAATGATAGACGACGTGGATATACGGGGGGTGGTATGCGGCAGTCTCCTGCGTACCCTCTGTCTTCAAAGCTTTGCCGGAATTTAGCAGCGTTTAACAGTCACGGTAGAAAAAAGCTGCCCTTTGACAACGAACGGTGCAGTTGTAAGCTACTGAAAATACTTAGCGGGGCGAGGCAAATGTTTAAAGCGGCTGAAAGATCGCTACGATACTCTGGGTGCAAGGGATAAAAAACGACTCGATAATGTTTTGTCTGGAACCGGGTGTGAAGCACTGTTTGCAGAATAGAACCGGTGGCGTTCAATATGTCGGCAAAGCGCGAGGCACAGATGACGGATGAAACCGAATAATTTGTTAAGTAGGTAATGAATAAAAAACGGCAGTCTGCCAGAGGCCCATTATGTTAGAGCCAGAAAACAATCCGAATAGATCGTTCGTTGTTGATCCGCCTCGTCCGATGCGGGTTCTGATGTCCAGATTCATGTCCCGTGCCGTCAGCGCGAGTCGAATCGCGAAGAATCGCGCGAAGGCTGAGACAGAACGGAAAACCAAACGGCAACCTCACCGCGTGGATTATTTTCATCAGCTGAATGACCCCTATTCTCATCTTGTTGCTCAAGTGGTTGCTGACTTTGCTAGCCGATATGATATTGAGATTGTGCCGCATCTGGTCCGCGCATCAGGTGGCCGAAATCAGCCAGAGGAAGAAAAACTAGCGATTTGGGCGCGAACAGACTGTGGGTTGATCGCACCGCATTACGGTTTGTCGTTTCCTGAAAATGCCGGACGCGTGCCGGAACCTGAACTACAAAAAGTTGCGGGGCAAGTTCTCGCGGGCCTGACTGCGCAGGAGTTCCTCGTCAGGATAAAGGATATCAGCACAGCGCTTTGGTCCGGAGATCCGTCGGGCGATCTATCGTCCTCCCCATTGAGTGCGAAACCGCAAGCATTGGAGACAGCCCTTGATGAAGGTTCGGCATTACTAGCGGATATGAATCATTATTCGGGCGGCACTTTTCATTATGGCGGTGAGTGGTATTGGGGGGTGGACCGCCTGTTCCACCTGGAACAAAGGCTTCGTGACCTTGACGCATGTAATGTCTCGACTGAGCCCTATCTTGTACCGCGGCCTTCTCATGACTTAGCCGGGGTCGATGCTTCCGGCCTAACGTTGGCATTCTTTCCCTCCCTCAACAGCCCCTATACTTCAATCATTTATGATCGCACCATTGAAATGGTCGATGCTTGTGGTATCACACTCAACCATAAACCCGTGTTGCCGATGATCATGCGCGGTGTCGCCGCCACTAGTGCCAAAGGCAGATATATATTTTTTGATACGAAGCGAGAAGCAGCGTTTTTCAACGTCCCCTTTGGCCCCTGTGTGACACCTATTGGTACGCCGACACGTCGTTCCTATTCGCTTTTACCCTGGGCAAAAACCCAAGGTAAAGATGTTGCCTTACTCAGCAAGCTATTGAATCTGGCGTTCGCACAAGGCGTTGGTTTGCATAAGGTGAAGAATATCCGTCGAGCGGTTGAAGCGGTGGGTTTGGAATGGCAAGAGGCTAAGCAACACTTGGACAGCCCCGACTGGAAGGTGACTACAGAACAAAACCAGGATGAAATGGTCGATGGCATGGGTCTTTGGGGTGTGCCGAGCTATCGCCTTTCGGGTCCAGATGGGGAACCCGATCTAGCCGTGTGGGGGCAGGATCGCCTGTGGCTTGTCGCTGCTGAGATACGCAGACGAGCTGCTCTTTAACGTATGTGTAGATGGCCACCACTTCAGACTTTTAAAACCTTCCAACGTCTTGATGAGCTTAGGAATTTCCTAAACCTGGCCATTGGGAATAAAAAAACATGAAACCTACTATAGACAGCATTGTTCCAGTTTTGAGTGTAGGTTCATATGAAGAGACTGTCTCTCATTATGTCGAGTGGTTAGGGTTTAAAGTAGATTGGAAATATCGAGAAGAACAACTTCCTTTTGTTATATCTATTACTCGAGATGGTTTTTCTTTTATGTTAGCTGAATCTGAAACATCAAATGGATCGTGGACAACTATCTATGTCTCAGATTTAGAAGCAATGTTAGAAGAATTAAACTCTCGAAGATCTAACTCAGTTAAGATCGAGTTATATCCACCCAATGACATAGCACAAATTCATGTAATAGATCCTTGGAAAAATCTGCTGGTGTTTGAACAATCTCCAAATCAATAATCCACGTTAAAACACGGTATAGAACTACACGCCAGGAAAAACCACCTCGGAAACTCTTATAAACACTGGAGTTTGAGTCATGTCGACATTGGACGACTGACTTCAGGAATATATCAGTCGATAGTTAACCGGTAAACGGGACCGCGAGGGGCTCCGTCGGGTACCTCAGCGGTCATTGAAGTCCACACTCAAGTTTGACACAGCGATCTGGCCAACGCGTCTTCAAGTACTGTCTGATCCTGCTCCTGAGGAGGGGTGGGGGACCGCCAGGCAACGTGGCCGTCGGGTCTCACCAGAACCGCACCACCATGCTGGAGGCCAGACCGTTCATGAAATACCCCCTCAACATCGACTAGATCAACATCTTCGTTCGATGCCCCGACTGAGAATAGGAAATATAAAGCGCGTTTTTCCACGAATACAGAAGTATCTTCATAGGCATGTTTAGGTAGATAGGTACTTTAACCCACCTATTCCCCAGGTTACCAAAGTATCTTGATCACGCTTTCTTTCCGTTGAGTGCTCTTTGTGCTATTGATGCCACGGCAATCACCTACTGCTCGAGTCTCTGTATTGTCACGATGACGCTTCGCCTGATGCTAGCCAGCCCCTGGTTTCAATGATTATCATCTCGCGAAATTTAACGGGCATGTCCCAGGTTCCCGTGAAGCCCTTGGGTACGACAAAACTATCGCCGGCGCGATAGGTCCTTTTCTCGCCTTCAGTCGCGCTAAGCGTCACCTCTCCCTCAAGCACCAGCACAAATTCGTCATAGGGGTAAGGGCTGCTGATATCTATCAAGGCAGGCTGCGCTTCATAGATCGTTACAACAAAATCGCCCTGATGCAACACTTTCTGCCAATGTTCATTGGTTCCTTTGAGTACCATCTCACTCGGCCAGGGAGGGATGCTGTCGAGCTTCAGTACTTTCAGTTCTTCTACATTCAAGGGTAGAGCGCCCGGCGCTGCCTGTACTGGAGTGGCCAATGTGGCTGCGATGAGAAGCACAAAAATGCCAATATTCTTCATAGAGTTGTCCTCTTTTTTAGGATTGGGCGCCGTGTAACAGGGCCGTGAGTGGGCGCTGGTGCCTCCCGGTAGTTCAGCTTTACGACATTGACATGTCGACATGCATGCTAGAACATGTCGATTGACATGTAAACCTCCCGGAGATAGCAATGGCAATACGGATAACGAGGCGGGACCTTCTTAATGGAATGGCGATCGGAGCGGGGGGCGTCCTGCTGCCGGCCCATGGTGTTGAGCGCGGGATGAGTCTATATACACCAGCGAGCCCCGTCGTTCCATCTAATTATTATCCTCCCACTCTGACCGGCATGCGTGGCAGTCATGTAGGTTCCTTTGAAGTCGCACATGCATTGGCCTGGCAGGGACAGAAACCTGCCTCATACAAATCATTGGAGGAACACTACGATCTGGTTGTTGTCGGCGCGGGTATGAGCGGTCTTGCCGCTGCCTGGTATTACCTGAAAAAAGCCGGTCCTGAAGCGCGCGTGCTGGTGCTTGATAATCATGATGACTTTGGCGGCCACGCCAAGCGCAATGAGTTTAACCACAAAGGTAGGATGCTCCTGAGTCTCGGTGGCGCGCAGAATCTTGATAGCCCAAGTAATTATGGGGACGTCGCCGGAAGTCTTTTGATTGATATCGGTATAGATGAGGCAACCATAGCGCAGATGGCTGCCGACACACCTGATGATTGTGTCCTTGGAGGCAAGCTTAATGGGGATGTTGGTCTGACAGTACCTGATGGTGATGATCACCTGACTATCGGTGGGCACTGGTTTAAATTTTTCCATGGCAGGGGTGACTATAAAGCCGCGGTCCGTGAGTTACCCTTACCAGAAGATCAACAGGACAAATTGCTCGCGTTTTTTGGTGGCGAAAAGGACTTCCTGGATGATCTGTCACTAGTCAATAAATGGGACTATGTAAACAACACCAGCTATAACCAGTTTTTGTTTGATCGTGTAGGGCTTTCAAGGGAGACAATTCCCATACTGAATGCACATCTACTCATTTTGAATGGACCCTCTGGATGGAATCACACTGTACTTGAAGCCATCATGGCCGGTAGTCCGGGTCTTCGTGCCATGGGATGGCTTGCAGATTTTGTCGATTCCGTTGCAGCCATGCTGATTGATGACCTCGCCGGTGATATACGCATGTTCCCGGACGGGAATGCGTCTGTTGCCCGTCTACTGGTTCAGAAAATGATTCCAGACGTGGCGCCGGGTATGAAAGGAGTAGAGGATGTTGCTATTACCCGATTTGACTATGGTGCCCTGGATCTGACTGACCAGGCGGTTCGAATTCGTTTAAATAGCACAGCCGTTGGGGTTAAAGAAGTTGGTGATAAGGTCCAAGTAGACTACGTGCAACACGGCAAACCCTGTCGCGTCACGGCCAGTCGTTGTGTTCTGGCCTGCTACAACAACCTGATACCTCACCTCTGCCCGGAGATGAGTGATGCGCAAAAAGAAGGCCTGGGTTATGGCGAGCGCATGCCCTTTGTTTATGCCAACGTGCTACTGGAGAACGGGGAAGCTTTCTCAGAGCTAGGTGTCTCGATAACGCAATGTCCTTATGATCCTTTCCAGTGGGTCAGTGCTGCTCCAACCATGACCACGGGAGGTTACGAACCGCCAAGGGGGCCTGATGACCCCATGGTGGTATTCATGATGGCTTCCCCCACGCCCGCCGATGGAACGAAGGGAACAACGCGTGATCTTCTGCGTATGGGGCGTCACAAAATCTACGCGTCTACGTTCGATGATTACGAGCAACAGATCCGTGAACAACTTCAACGGATGCTTGGCAGGCATGGCTTCGACCATGAAAGAGATATCAAGGCGATTACGGTTAACCGGATTCCTCATGGCTACGCCTACTGGTACCAGGGGCTGGATGATCCAGAATGGGAGGAGGGGCAAGCTCCCCATGAAATCGGGCGTCAACAGTTTGGACGTATTTCGATTGCGAATACTGACTCTGAGGTCACGCCTTTAATGAATGCAGCATTTGATGCAGCATACCGGGCAGTCGAAGAGCAGATCAGCTAGCCGTTGGTTTATTCACTTAATGATTAGTCATGGAGTAAGAAATGACAGAGCGTGTGTTTAAAATCCTTCCGGATGGTGATGGAGAATCGAGGCCATCAAGGCTGATTCCGAAAGCGTGTTTCACGACGGAAGCCACTGATGAGACGACTCAAAGTTTCTATGAGGCAGAAGATGGTTCTGTCTCAACCGGTGTTTGGGAATGCCCTCCCTGCAAGATGGACATCGATAGCTATCCCGTTAATGAGATGATGACCATCATCTGTGGGGCGTTAGTCTTGACGAACGGTGAAGGTGTGCAGGAGACGTTTGGACCTGGCGAAGTGGTGTATGTTTCAAAAGGTTCAACGTTGACATGGCATATCACCGAACGGCTTCGGAAGTATTACATGACGTCTTCCTAGGAGAAGGGAACAGGGTCTGGACTCGCGGCTTGTTTGAGAATGAGTGACATCTGCGCGCTCATCATTTCGCTCTGTGAACTGACCGCCGCTAGTCTCGTCCAGGGGCATTGCCCGCCAGATAATCATTCAGCACCTCATGAAAGCGGTGCACGCGTGTCTCCTGAGCCGCAAAGTAGGGCTCCTGGTATCCGCGGGAGTGCCAACCGGTTCTTTGCCCATCAGTGAGTTGCCAGTCCTGAAACACCACCTGGTCTGACAGGTCCCGCACGGAAGATCCGTCACCGTAAACCCTGAGGTCAATCTCGGCTTCCTTCAGTTCCATCGCCTGGCGGGCTGTGCGATTCACAAAATCGCCCATTCCCTCAACCGGATAAGCCATGGTCCATTGATCAAAAAAGCATTTCTCCGGATCTGTAGGATGTGGCTCCCATCGCCATACCAGAAAAGAGTCTGCGCCCGGCGCGATTGCAACGTTAGGAAACAATACACCAAAGGGGCTTTCGGTCAGGTCCTCGTCACTCAGATGTTCGTAATGTAGGTACCCCTTCTCTTTCCATAATTTACGTTTGGCGGCCTTTAGGTCGAGCCACCCCTGCATCGTCTTTGTCTCAAAATCAGGATAGCTATCTGGGTCTATATCCCAGGTGCGCAGTTGCTCATCAAAGGGATGTGGCTGACCCTCAGGAAGACGATCACGCAACGATGGTCGTCCCATCTGAACGATTCTGTTGTGACCCATAGGAAACATTTCATAGCGCGACGTAAAGTGATCCTGATCAATAATTGGAGGCACCTGAGGGTGGACGACTCTGGTGTGATAAGACTCATTGAAGTTATCAGACCAGAACTTCCAGTTGGCATTCAACTCTATGCGAAGCCAGTGAACTCGAACAGTTTTCTCAAACTGGTGCCCTTTATACAACTCTGGCGTTGGCTCCAGATAATCCATGAGTCCAGGTGCATCATCATCCATTGTGTACCAGACAAGCCCGGCCCAGGTATCAACTCGAACTTCAACCAGGGTCGACTTGCCGACCGGATCCCCTTGCGGAAAATCATCTTGATCAGGACAGGCCTCCAATATCCCGTCAAGTCCCCACCGCCATCCATGATAGGGACAAAAGAAACTGTCTTGGCTACTATTATCCCAAACTAACCGAGCAGCACGATGGCCGCAGGCGTTGTAAAAACCTCTTAGTGATCCGTCACGCTGGCGGACGATCATCACCGATTCGTGCAAAAAATCATGCACAATGTAATCGCCTGTCTCCTGTAGTTGTTGTTCTCGCCCTGCGATATGCCAGATTTTCGTCCACAGGTGCTGCCACTCCTGCTTCATAAAATCCGGGTCGTAGTAGCGCTCTCTAGGTATTAAGTCACCGCGCAGATTTTTTGGGTCTTTTCCATCCATCGCCAGTGGATGTGGCTCAATTTTTGTCACGAATCATCCTGCTTTCAACGACTTCAAAAAGAGATTAAACCCCCAGATATCTTCGCTGTCAAAACGCCGGTATCTGCATTTCCACCGCAAGCGCGAGTCAATGTTCTTTTGACGTATTTTCGCTATCATCCTTGAAGATGATTCACGAGGAGAGGGATAGGGAAGATGGCGAAAGTTGGCAATGTTGAGGGTTTATTGGCCGAACAGGCTGTTCGCAAAGCAGTCACCTGTTACTCGAGAGGGGCTGACAGATGTGACTCTGGCATGATGATGTCCGCGTTTCACAAGGATGCAGAGGTGAGGTACGGGAGCTTTGATGGACACTATCTGGAATTTTGTGAAAGCGTCATCAGCGGTAATTTAGCCATGAGCTACACCACTCATACGGTTATGAATGAGTATTATGATATCGATGCAGAATCTGGCAGCGGTGTTGGCGAAGTCTATGTCCTGGCCTTCTTCTCCGTGGGCGAAGATGAATATCTGGTCGCAGGCCGATATATCGACAAATATGAATGCCGCAATGGTGACTGGCGAATCAGCTATCGCCAATATGTGATTGATTGGAGCAGAACCGCAGTTTATAGCGGCGATGACCGAAACGACCTATTCGAGGGCCTTATCTACAAAGGCACGCAAAATCGAAACGACCTTTCTTACAGCATTCTGGGTGACCAGATAGATCCAGAAATACACTCGAACTGATCGAGAAGGGTAAAAACGATGTTTTGCGGTAAGGACGAATAACCTTCTTTTTCCTTCCTTCAGAAAAGTATCCTGGTACCAGCCGGTTACCTAACACTCCCTTCGGTTGACCTAAACGTGCTTTGCTGCCCCCAACGATGTTATCCGGGTTGTTCGTTCTTCTCGCCAGAATCTCATTCAAGATTTTGTTAATGAATGCTGCGTTCCTATCCGGACGGTCACGGAGGCCCGCTCATCATGTCTCGGCCCGAATTGACTGTTGCTTGTCGGCGGTTTTGGGATTACTCCTTCTTTCGCAACGAGAAAACGGGGTTTGATAACTACGGGTGGACTTGAACCACCGGCACCAGCATTATATGCGCCATTCCCATTAAGAGGAGCGGAGAACCAGATATGAGTGATTTATTATCCGACGAGCTATTGTCCACCATTGGTCGTCGGAGCGAGCCACGTCGAGAAATAGTCACTCGACGTGATATAAGAAAGTACGCTGTCGCCACCGACAATCGACAACGTAAATATCTTGATGGTGACCAGGCACCGCCGATGTTTCACGTGCCCCTGTTCTGGGACGTAGTTGAGTTAGCGCAGTTAACCCCTGACGGTGTTTCAATTGATAGCCTGTTGCCTAAATTCCCCCTTGAGAAAGCCATGGCTGGTGGGTTGAATATTGAGTACCACAAGCCTATTTACCCCGGCGATTGGCTGACCTCTACCCGGACCTTAACCGACATCTACGAGAAGCAGGGCCGTTCGGGTTCACTCATTTTTTATGAGGTGCTCATGGATATTGTTAACGATGATGGTGACCTGGTCATTCGCGAAAAAACCACAAGGATATTACGGTGATGACAAAAAACGCGGAACGCTTCGCCGGCCTGCGGGTAGGCGAGCAATTACCGGATCGAGAATATAAGCCCGACAACGTGCAGCTTATGCTCTACAACGCGTCGCTTTGGAATGG
>Ga0206678_10000785_pt1 | contig 20381 bp, 29 predicted proteins | sample M180m12015metaG_FD_155453 | JGI IMG/M metagenome (GOLD analysis project Ga0206678, IMG submission 155453) | Ammonia-oxidizing marine archaeal communities from Monterey Bay, California, United States - M1 80m 12015 | ecosystem: Environmental > Aquatic > Marine > Intertidal zone | place: USA... | reverse complement strand
CTAAAGGGGGAAGAAGCGCTAATAGAAGAATTGAAATGATACTATCTCCAAACTTAGATGATTTGTTTGAATTGCTTGACGACTAGTACGGAATTACTATCGACTTAAATCAATCATAGCATACCACATCCCAAAGAAGGCTACAATAAAAATCCCAATAAAGATTTTTCTTAATCTATCTTGTTCTGTATTTTTCTCATTAACTATATCATTATATGTGCTAATAAAGTAGATTGGCATTATTATAAAAAGGATTATTGTAACACTCCATCTCATAAGAAAATTTGCTCCGGGCCAGTGCATGAGTTTAAATATAACTCCAATTATAGATGTACTAGCAAAAAGATATCCTACAGCAGAAAGTAGTTTTTTATTTTTTATTTCAGAGTAAATCAAAGTTGGAATAAAAACTAGACAAAATAATAACCCTCCAAATAATAATGTAATGCCGGCTCCTTGAAGGTGAAAAGTTTTTAGCAAACACCCTAGAGTGATTATTATTGACGCCCCAATTCCAATTTTTGAATTTATATTAGTCATACTACAAACATATAAAATAATATCAACCCTAAATAAACCTCTACGTGTTTTACGTAGTATAAAGTAATATTTTATTATTATGTTTGAGCCTAACTTAAAAACATATATTATGAAAAAACTACTTTACACACTATTAGCAGTTTCAATTATCTTCTCTGCTTGTAAGAAAGAAGATGAGGATCCTGCAAATACGAACAATAATAACTCAGGAAATAACACAGTCGTTAATAATGACCCAAGCAATCTGATTGGTGAATGGCATTCGGAATATTTAAGTGATTATGATACTTATTTCCATAAAATCACCTTCTATTCAAATGGAGATAGTTTTCATCGTAGATATGGTGGCGGAGATGTACAGGAGTATAATAGTGCTTATGAAACGCCTAATGATGGGTTTATTAATTTTGACAGCCATTCTTTTTGGCCCCATTTTGATATGTGGTCAAATAATAGTGTAAACTATTGTAAATATAATATTAACGGAAATACATTAACAATCACAGATTTAGACAGTCAGTCAATACATTGGGATTTTACGTATGATAACTACGATAATACAATATGGATGGATGCTATATATACAAGACAATAGCAATGTTATGTGTGGTATTAAAGGCATAGCAATAGCCACTATTAAAACAATAGATTAACAATAAACTAAGATTATGGCTAAACATATATATGATAAAGATGGTAATTATACAGGGAAGGTGCTTTCTGAAAGCGAACATCAGAGAGAGAACAGACCGGATATAAAAAAATGCTATATCTGTAGTGAAATTGCATCATCGACTTATAGTGGCGATAAATGGTATTTAAGAGATAGGGATATATGTAGTGATTGCAATAAAAAATCTAAAAAATCTAAAGATGAATTTATTAATATCAATAGAATTATTACTATAAAAACTATTGTTATGATTATTGCAGGAGTTCAATTGGAGAAGATATTTGATATTCCAAGTGGTTCATATTGGTACTACATTTTAATGTTTATATTGTGGTTGATTGTTTGTGCCCCTCAATTTAATAAAAAAGCCAAAGCTTAAGCATATTTTCTATTATATACTAAAGGATATAATATGCCATTTAAGAAAGGAACAATTAAAACAATAGATTAAAAATAAAAATTATGGTTCTAGGTTTAACATCTTTAACAAATCCTGTTAAGTTAACAAAGTATATGACAGTAAAGTTCTATGGAGACGTAAATGAATGGTCAAATACTCATACAGAATGTTCAATTCTTGGAATTGAACTTATAGGTAATTTAGTAATAGGAGGATTTTTCTGGAGTACAAAAATATCTAAACCAGCCATAATTATTGGGTATCATTTAGGATTTAGATTTAGCACAAAAGACGAAATTAAGACAGCTAAAAAGAATAAGGGGGAAATTATTGAAATTTGGAATCTTTTAATTGATAAGTATAGTGATGTAGAAAATATATGGGATTTTTTAGAAAATTTAAAAGAGGGAGAAGATTTTGAATCTCTTAAATCTATAATTAGAAGCGAACCAGAGTCAAATTGGGATGAATTAGATTTTACACACATACAAATTGTGCCTGAAGGTAAATTTGATGAGGTAAATGAAATAGTATTACAGAAAAAAATGGATATACCTAACTTAGAGATCTTAAAAGTGTATAAAAGTTCACCTAGATTAATAAATTTGTTATTACCTGCTTCTTTAGAGAGTGTATTAAGAGATTTGAATTCAAATGAACCTGAGATTCTTAATGGTCATATTATGATGAAGATAGCTTTTGGTGTTATAGAGGACACCATTGTTCCAGAGGTAGATCTTGAAATTCCAGGGGAAATATATAATAATATAATAAAAAAATACAACCCAGATATAGTTTCTAAAATTTTAAAAACAACACCCTGGTTAGGAATGACGAAAGAAATGATAGTTGACACATTTGGCCCATCTTTTGATGAAAATGAAAAAGTAACAAAGAATAAAGTTAAATGTAGTTTGTTTTATCCAGGTTCTGGATGGAAATGGAGAAAATTTCCAACTAAAAATCGATTAGGGAACGATGAATATACATTTAGAATAGACTTAGAAAACGATATAGTTGTAGGTTGGGAAAATAGTGATGATGTATAGATTTAAATAACTTCACTTATTATAAATTTCTATAGTGTAGGTTCAAAATGGCACTATTTCAAAATGGAATAAGGTTAATGTTGAAATTGAAAGCGGAAACCTGATAACTTTTAAAACGATTCTGATAGAACCAGACAATCTTAGGACAACTATTGAATTGGAGTTAATAAATCATTTTAAGCTAAGTTTATATCTGATACTAAGACAAATTGGGGAATAGTAAATAATAATGCTTAAGTTTGAGCCTTAACTTAAAACAATAGATATATGAGTGTAACAATAAAAAAAGAAAGTAATGAGATTAGGATAAAAAGTGTGTATATAAAAACTGAAAAGCAAGCGGTAGCTGAAATGAGAGCTATAGAAAAGAAATTACCTAATAGACCTGACAATTCTGCTCAATGTTGGATTGATTGGGAAGGGGATGGCTGTTGGGATGGCGCGGTAACTATATATATATTCTTGCCAATTAATGAGTATGCCAAATATCTTAAAGATATTAAAAGTGAGATTGGGGAAGGGTTTTATAAAACCACTTTAGAAGAGATAAAATTAAAATTAGAAGGGGTAAAAAAATGAAAAAACTACTACTTATATTACTTTGCTTGCCTTTACTTGGGTTTGGGCAGAATGATAAGTTAATATTTAGTAGTGGCGATACCATCTACGGTAAGGTAATAGAAGTTGGCGTAAATGATATAACATACCAACACAAAGGTGAAACCACAAATTACATTTCTAAGAAGAGAGATATAGCAAAGGTGATATATTCTTCAGGAAGAGTAGAAAATTTTGAGGGATTAAAGGTTATAGAGAAAAGAAAGAAAGTACTGTTTAAGACACAACAAATAAATAATAATCTAGGTGAATATCAAAAATCCAATCATTCAATAATGTTAGGGCCTAGTACCAATATTGATAATTTTTACTATACTTATGATGCTTGGGATAGAACTGCTATTGGATTTGATCTTAATTATTCTTATTCAATAGCAATACAATCTTTTTGGAGGTATAGCACGTATTTTACTTTCAATTATTTAAGAGAAGAAATGACAATAGATAGGTCATATCTAACATTTGGAGATATTATTGATCCTCAAGATGGGTTTGTTTATGGTGATCCCATTATGTCATCTAATTACTCATATACTAATTATTATTATAATTTCTTTATTGGTCAGAAATTTGGACATATTCATAATAAATATTTCTCTACATACATTGGTTCTTCTATTCGTTTAAGAACAACTAATGGTAAAGATGATATTAGCCATTTTCTTGAATTAGAAGAAAGATTTAGTTTTATTAACAACCATTTTATATTTCTTAATATACGAACTAAAATATTTCAGCAATCTAGTTTAATAAATTCTAATACAACTAGCTTTCAGGTTGCTGAACCTACAATTGGTTATGGAATAAAGTTCTAAATTTATAAGATGAAAAAACTACTACTTATATTACTTTGCTCCACATTCCTTTTCTCAGGGTGTATTACTACAAAACTTAATAAAACTGTAGAAGGTTGTGAAACTGCTGATTGTATACAAATGAATTATGGACCTCCAACACACATACAAAAGAATGGTGAGTTTGGGGAGGTATGGACATATGGGGGTTCTACTAATGAGGATACTAATTCAGGTGTAAAACAAGAAACAAATGTTTACATTAATTCAACAGGTTATAAAGATAAGACAGCTACTATGAGGATATTCATTGATAACAATAATAAGGTATACAAAAGAGAAATAAAACATTCTGAAAAATATAATTACGCATATTCTACTTTGTCTTGGACTGTCACTCCATTTGTATCTCTTATTCTCATACAGTTAATAATCAATGCGACAAATGGCAATGCAATGAACCAATAACAATAACTAAGATGAAAAAACTACTACTTATATTACTTTGCTTTCCTATGATTGGGTTTGGGCAAAACGTAAACATACCTGATGCTATCTTTAAAGCATCTTTAGTAGGTAGTGTAGGTATTAATACAAATGGGGATAGTGAAATACAAGTGAGTGAGGCAAATTTATATAATGGACCTATTTGGTGTAATAATATGAATATTTCTGATTTAACAGGAATAGAGTATTTTACTGCTTTAACTACTTTGTATTGTCAAGATAATCAACTCACAAGTCTTGATGTAAGTACTAATACAGCTTTAGAGGTCTTAAATTGTTATAATAATCAACTCACAAGCCTTGACGTAAGTCAGAATACTGCTTTAACTGTTTTAGAATGTCAAATTAACAACCTCACAAGCCTTGATGTAAGTCAAAATACTGCTTTAACTTATTTGTTTTGTCAAGTTATGCCACTCACAAGCCTTGATGTAAGTGGTGCTACTGCTTTAGAGGTCTTACGTTGTCATAATAATCAACTAACAAGCCTTGACGTAAGTCAGAATACTGCTTTAACTGTTTTGGAATGCTCTCAGAATAACCTCACCACTCTTGATGTAAGTCAAAATACTGCTTTAACTGAATTGGAATGCAATCAGAATAACCTCACCACTCTTGATGTAAGTCAAAATACTGCTTTAACTTCTTTGTTTTGTTATAATATGCCACTCACAAGCCTTGATGTAAGCGGTGCTACTGCTTTAACTTCTTTAGATTGTGAAATTAACAACCTCACAAGCCTTGACGTAAGTCAAAATACTGATTTAACGAAACTGATTTGTAATAATAATCAACTTACAAGCCTTGATGTAAGAAATGGGAATAATATGACCTTGGTGAATGGAAGGTTCTCCTGTTCCGGTAATCCTAACCTTTTTTGTATTAATGTAGATGATGCAGCTTGGTCAACTGCTAATTGGACAGTAGCAAATGGAGATATAGACACTCAACACTATTTTAGCAATAATTGTCCACCATCAGCAATACAAGAACACACTACCAACAAAGAACTTCTTAAAGTAACAGACCTATTAGGAAGAAAAACAAAACAAACAAATCAACCTCTCTTTTACATCTATGATGATGGAACAGTAGAGAAAAGAATAGTTATAGAATAAAACAATAGATTAACAATAAACTAAGATGAAAAAACTACTACCTCTATCAATTATTCTGATTTTATTTTCTCTCTTGATGAGTTGTGCTGCTTATAAAAGTGGTGTTTTACCTATGGGAGATGGACTATATACTATCTCTATGGATAATTCACTTTTTCCTACTAATAGTCTCAAAACTCTGAGTAAGAAATGTTTTAAAGAAGCAAACGATTTTGCTAAATCAAAACAGGCTGATTTAGAAGTAATAAATATTAAAGAAAATGGATATCCACCTTCAATTAAGATAACTTTTAGATTAGTAAAAGAGAGTAAGCAATTGTCAAATCCAAATAATTCTAAAAAAACTATAGTGAAAGGAAGAGATGCAAGTGGCAAAACAGTATATGAACAAGAAATTAGTGAAAAAGATAATGCGACAAAAGATGATGAAAAGTATGATAGAATATTCAAATTAGGAAAATTAAAGGACGCAGGCCTTTTAACTGATGAGGAATTTCAAGAAGAAAAGAGAAAAATTCTTAATGATGAATAAGCAATAGATTAACAATAAACCAAGATGAAAAAACTACTACTTATATTACTTTGCTTACCAATGATTGGGTTTGGGCAACAAACTTACGTTCCTGATGATGCTTTTGAGGCTTATCTTGAAGCAAATAATATGGGTAATGGAATAGCTAATGATGACTATGTTACAACTGCAAGTATTAATACAATAAATACTCTAGATGTTAACAATATGAATATTGCTTCCCTTATAGGTATTGAAGATTTTATAGGTCTTCAGGCTCTTTATTGTGGACTTAATCAACTGACATCATTAGATCTATCAAATAATATTAATTTAGAAAATCTGCATTGCCCTGAAAATACTATAGCTACAATAGATTTTTCAAATAGTGTGAATATTATGTATGTAAATTGTGAAAACAATCAAATATATTCTCTAGATATTAGTCAAAACAGTCTATTAGTACACCTTGAATTAAAAGATAATAATTTATTTTATCTTAATCTAAAGAATGGTGCCAATAATTTATTAAATCATATGCGAGTTACAGATAATCCTAACCTTACGTGTATTAGTGTAGATGACAGTTTATGGGCAACAAATAATTGGAATGTTTTTCAGGATATTGACCCTCAACAGTATTTTAGTAATAATTGCCCACCATCTGCAATTCAAGAACACACTACAAACAAAGAGCTACTTAAAGTAACAGACCTATTAGGAAGAGAAACAAAACAAACAAATCAACCTCTCTTTTACATCTATGATGATGGAACAGTAGAGAAAAGAATAGTTATAGAATAAAACAATAAACTAATTAAAACACCATTATGAAAAAACTACTACTTATATTACTTTGCTTACCTATGATTGGGTTTGGGCAAGATAATATTATATTAAAAGATGGAGAAGAAATATTAGCCAAGGTTTTAAAAATCAATGCATCAAATATTGAATATAAGAATTCTTCTAACCTACAAGGACCTACATACACATTAGATAAAAAAGATGTTTTTATGATAAAATATGAGAATGGTGAAAAAGAAGTATTTCGTGAGAAAGAAACCTATAGTAATAAGTCTAATAAAGATGATAATAATGAAGAGCTTAAAAAGTTAACAAAAAAGAATAATATTGTTTATATTGAAAGTGAAGACAAAGCAGCTCGTATACATGCTACAAAGGCTCTTAAATCTTGGGGGTATTGGCAAATTGCAGAAAATGAAGAATCAGCAGATTTTATTTTAAGATTTATTGGTCAGTATAGATTTAGAGTTTGGATTACATATGCTCAATTTATTAATCCGATAGATAAAGAAATTCTTAAAACTACAAAAACACATCATTCTTTGGTTGTTCTCTATAGAAAGAAAGCTGCAACCAAGGAAGTTATTGAGAGAGAAATAAAATCTATTTACTATTAGCAGAAATAAACTAAGATGAAAAAACTACTACTTATATTACTTTGCTTGCCTATGATTGGGTTTGCTTCTTTTCCAATAAATACATTTGTTGAAGAATGTGATAATATTATTTTAAAAAATGGAGAAGAAATTTCTGCTAAGGTTATTGAAATTACTCCTGATTATATAAAATATAAAAAATGCACCAATCAAGATGGGCCTACTATATCTATTTATAAGCATGAGGTGTTAATGTTGATATATTATGATGGATCAAAAGAGATTTTCAATAAATCTGATAAAAAATATATTACATATGATGAAGCAGCAATGATTAATCACCCATCAGGCAGAATTACAGGACTATTCATTGTTATTTTATGTGTAGCAATAATCCTCTACGCTATGACGGGTAATAGAAAATAAATAAAACAATAGATTAACAATAAACTAAGATGAAAAAACTACTACTTATATTACTTTGCTTGCCTATGATTGGGTTTGCCTCTTTTCCAACTAATACAAATGATTCCGTACAATCACCTAATAGTGAATGCGATATTATAATTCTGAAAAACGGAGAAGAAAGATCAGTTAAGATAATTGAGATTACTCCAACATTAGTTAAATATCAACTTTGTAATAGTATAAATGGTCCAATAATATCTATTACGAAAAAGGATGTACATATGATAAAGCTCAAAGATGGAACAGTTCAAGAAATAAGTACAATGGATTTGTTAGGTGGAGGTTATGCTGTTACTTCTTTAGTTTTTGCAATCATATCTTGTTTTATTCCTTTTATAGGTATTTTAGCAATACTATTTGGTGCAGTTGGATCTAACAAGAAAAGAAGGAAAAGTAAAATGGCTAAAACAGGTATAATTATTGGCTTATTAACACTTATCTTATCTGTAATAATATTTTGGTACAACATTAAGAAGTGGTAGTAGTTAAAATAGTAGAGAAAAGAATAGTTATAGAATAAACGATTAACAATAAACTAAGATGAAAAAAATACTACTTATATTACTTTGCTCTACATTCCTTTTCTCAGGTTGTATTACTACAAAACTTAATAAGACTGTAGAGGCTTGTGAAACTGCAGATTGTATACAAATGAACTTTGGTCCCCCAACACATATTCAAAAGAATGGTGAATTTGGGGAGGTATGGACATATGGGGGTTCTACTAATGAGGATACTAATTCAGGTGTAAAACAAGAAACAAATGTTTACATTAATTCAACAGGTTATAAAGATAAGACAGCTACTATGAGGATATTCATTGATAAGAAAAATAAGGTATACAAAAGGGAGGTAAAACATTCTGAAAAATATAATTACGCATATTCTACTTTGTCTTGGACTGTCACTCCATTTGTAGCTGTTGTTCTCATACAATTAATAATCAATGCGACAAATGGCAATGCAATGAACCAATAACAATAAACTAAGATGAAAAAAATAGTACTAACATTAAGTGTGATAAAATGATAATAAATTGTAAAGAGTGCAAAAATCAAATAAGCCATACGGCTATATCTTGTCCTTCTTGTGGATGGAGAATTCCTTATGGATTAAGAGAAAAATCTGACTATTCCTTAAATGAAGAAATTAGATTTAACAACTTAACAAAAGTAGAACAAGAAGCAGAAATAGAAGAACGAGAGAAGCGTTTGAAAAAAGGAAAAGAAGAACAGGAAAAAAAAAATAAGAATTGGAGCAAACAACAGAAGCACTCGGAATGGGGATGTTTTATATTAATCATTTTATTCTGTCTTTTGATGAAGTGGGTTAAAGGATAAGAAAATTATTTGAATTTTAGTAATTTGTAGTCCTTAAAAAACAAATAAGCCTTTTTTCTATTATATACTAAACGATATAATATGCCATTTAAGAAAGGAACAAGCGGAAACCCTATAGGTAGACCTAAAGGTTCAGTAAGCACTACTACTAAGCTCATAAGAGAGCATATAAGCCAAGCTATTGACGGAAACAAGATAATGGAAATGCTAGATAAGATCGACAGTCCTACAGAGTATATTAACGCCATCTCTAAACTACTTCCTTATTCAATTGGAAAGGTAAAAGCTTATGAAGAGATTGAAGAAAGAGAACCTATTAGCATTAACATTAACTTTGTAGATACTGAAGCTGAGGAAGATTAACTTAAATCGCCATAAATTTTATAAATCTCTTTATGTTTTGGTGGTCTTTGTGCTTGTACATATCTATCAAAGGATGATTCTTTTTTATGACCTGTAACAACCATTATAGACCTCTTAGGCATTTCAGTATTTAGATATGCGTTTGTTGCAAATGATATTCTTCCTGTTTTAGTAGAAATTATTTCACATTTCTTAAATGTTCCATCTGTATTGGTAAACTCATCATTTAGTCCACAAAGTTCTGCTACTTTCTTTATCTTTTTATTAATTGTGTTCTCATCTATATCAGGAAGTGAATAGTTATATCTCTTGACAATCTCCATTCCTTTTATGTGAATTGGGATATTCTGAAAGTTCTTTGTTTTTTGGCATTGAAAATTAAATGTATATCCTTCATCTTGCTGTGTGATATTACTTTTATTTAGTTGATGAAAATCACTTACTCTGATACCTAATAAACATATTAATAAAAATACATCTCTAACTTCATTAAGGTCTTCATCTATTATCTCTGTATTGATAAGTTTCTTAATATCAGGTATGTTTAAGTACATCTTCTTTTTAACCTCTTCAGTAGTCTTAAAGTCTTTATGCTGAAAGTCTAAGTTATTATGTAACTTTCTGTCTAAAGCATCTTTCATAAAGGTTTTAATTACTTTGATGCGCTTTCCAAAGGTATTGATAGAATAATTCTGATAATCTAAAACAAAGCATTTAAACTTGTCATAGAAAGTAAGGTTAATAGAATTAAAACTAACATTATATTTAGTGGTCTTCTGAAAGAGAGTAAGTGTATTAAGTGTTTGTCTGTAATCTGATATTGTAGACTTAGAAAGCTGTTTCTGTGCAGAGATATGAGAATCAAAGAAACTAAATAGGTCTATCTTTTCTTCAGGTGTTATATCTCGCTTAAAACGACTTTTTATAATATCATTAGTTATAAATATATTTTCATTTAATATTGAGAGGTATGTGTTTTCTATTTCTTCCAAGAAGTTATTTAATAGATTATTAATCTCAGAAGATTTGGCTACTTGAGGTTTAACGCTTTGTTTCTTGTAATTCCAATTCTTAGGTAAAATCTTAAGTCCTGTACTAATCTTACAAAATTTAGAATTGTAGCTTATGTAAAGTATGATAGAAGTTTCTTTCTTTGCTTTCTTGTCTTTTAAATAGAAGTTGTATCTTGCCATAAATTAGGAATAAAATACAAATATACACATCTAGTATAAAGTGGGGAGGAATAAGTGGAGGAATTTATAGTATTTAAATGTATCTAATTGGAAGTATATTCATTGAAAGTATTAATTCTTATCTAGTAAGTAAGTAAATAGAATGAAAGTAGATGAAAGTTGATGCAATATAATTAGTCCCGTCCAGACCGCAACTATAAAACATAAACCCTTGTAATCCAAAAGATTGCAGGGGTTTTTTAATTTATTAGGGGCAGAAATGGGGGCAAACACTCTGAGCCTACAACTTATAACTTACTAACACTTCTGTTTTATGATGTCATAGAAACTTTATATTTTCTTATATTTGACCTATGTTTAAGTTTAAAAAGGATTTAACGCAAAACAAGTAACTAATGACATCCTAATTCAAATTATGAGTAGATATACTTTAGATGCTAAGAAAATTGCTAAGATTGAATCCTATATAGTTAAGAAGGAGCTACAGAATGAGAAAGGCTTAGATAAGTATATAGATATGATACTAACTGAGAAAGCTGAGAAAAAAAAGTAATTTAGCTAATAATACCATTGATGAAAGTTACTATGAAATATAAACATATTGAAGATATTGTTGAAGGTTATCATGATATAGTTTTTGAGAATCCTATTACCAAAGAACCATTCTTTCTTGCGGCAGAGTTAGAATCAGATGATATAGAAATTTTCCTTAAATATAAAGAAGAGTATTCTGGATGTATTTGGCAATGTAAGAGATCTGATAACAACAAGAATAATGATGTAAATTCTAAATGGTCAGAGGATTATCTTCTTGAGTCATTACACGATCCTAAATCAGATTTTGATGAATCGGTTAATGTTTATGAGAGCCCTAATAACGGTGCTTGTTCTGCATTATTATTGGCAAAAATAACATCAAAAGATTTTATACAAAAACTAAAGAGTAAGTTATCTGATTATTCTATGTATTATTACTCTCATAATGAAGGAGATTATTTTGATGATTTTTCTACATGGTTACATAATCAGTCAGTTAATTCTGATGAGTATTATCCATTTTTTAATTGGGATATTGAGTCTTTTATACGAGCAGTTGGTGGTAGTGAAGAAGATAAGTTAGAGATATTTGAGGACTATATTGATGAAAATGGAAATCTAATTCTATGGTTTTCTTTTTATCAATTAGAACTAGAGAATTTTGAAATTGGATATAGAAATATATCAGCTTCATCTGATAAAATTCTAGAAACTTCTGATGTTGCTCAAGATGATTTTGACCCAATAGTTAAGGATGACCAATTTTATGAATATATTTTATGGAATAAAGTTAAAGGTATACCTTCAAGTTTAGTTGAAGATTTTATTGAAGATAGAGAAAGGGAAATATATGGAGATAATTTTATCGAACGTCATGAGGAGATTATGCGTGTAAATTTTCAAGAAAAAGAATTCGGAAAAAAAGAAATTCAAGAAACGTTTAATTTACTTACAGAAGATGCTAAAGAAAAGTTTCGTACTAAACTTAAGTCTCGTATAAATAAAGAGAATATAGAGTTAGATTTACTTGAAAAGCAAGATCAAAAAAATGATGAAAAATGGGATAAAATAATTTCAATTGGAATAAAGGTTATTGTTTTTATTGTATTGTTCGTGATATTTATGGTAATATATAATTCTTAGCCTTTAAGCGATAAGTAAGTTGTTAAATATCCTTTTTTAGCTTAATCCCTTCAAATACTTTAAATATCTCTGGTGCTTGTGGAGTTCTTGTCTCTTGTATGTATCTTAAGAATGAGGATTCAGTCTTGTGTCCTGTTATTTCCATTATCTGACTGGCAGGAATGCCATTTAAGTAGCAATTAGTAGCAAAGCTTCTTCTACCATCATGACTTGTAACAATATCATGATAATAAACATCTCCCATCAATCCCACAACATTAGCCCATTGAATTGAATCACCATTTTTATAAGTTAATTCAGTTGATAATACCGATTCGGTCGTCTCTTCATTGTTCTCTCCACAAGAGAAAAGTAAAGGTAAGCAAAGTAATATAAGTAGTAGTTTTTTCATCTTAGTTTATTGTTAATCTCTTGTTTTAAAGTCCAAAGATATCTTTGTCAATGTATTTAGTAATAACACTACTATCTTGACCAAGGATTTCATCATGGGAGATTTAAAAGTAACTATAAGCGAAACTAAATATTAATAAAAAGTGGATTGGTTTCTCCAGGATAAATTTCATAAACCCCTTTTCCCAAAGAAACTCCATCACTAAAAACCTCCCAACTGCACTTTCCTGCAGCTATCATTTCTTCATCATTCAACTTGAATTCAAAACTAGTTCCCGTTGAATCAGTTACTTTTATGTTAGCTGAGCCTGGGATTTTTTTTATAACCAGAGTCCCATAACCTGTTGCAGATTCACTTGTATTATTTAAATCAATATCAAATTCACCTTCATCGGAATAAGTATCACCTTCATTTATTTCAATTTCACTAAAAGAATCTACCCCCCAAATCAACGATTCCATCCAATAAGGATCTTCTTTAAGATGATTTAGTGCCTCTTCAGAGCTAGTTGCTCTAATTTTTACCATTGCATAGCTTGATTGTTTGATGCTAAATTCAAAGATTTCTTTTTTCATTCTAATATTATTTTTTTCATCTTAGTTGTTTATTAATCTATTGTTTTAATTGTTATTGCAACATTGACCTGTATGTAGGTCACAATATCCACAAGAATTTAATGTAGCATTATTACAGTTAATCTATTGTTTTGATGTTTTATTTTTTAAAAGTTATATAATAATCATCATATTCAGGTGCTTTACAATTTTCATCTATGAAATCGTCATCCATTTCGTCACCTAAAGATTCATAAATATCTGACTGTTTTGCTGACATCGAATAACTATTTTCATTAATATAATTTTTAATTTCCTCTTCAGACATATCTTTCATTTGAGGATAGTTATCTGAATTAATTTCTATCTTATGTAGTCGTTCTGTTTTAATAGTTTCCCATTGTTCAATAATAATTTTCATAGTGGTATTGTAATTAGTTGTTTGTTAATCTATTTTTTTAAAGTCTGTAAACTTAAGAATTATTATTTACAATTCCCCAATTTGTCTTAGTATCACATATATACTTAGCTACATACATACTTGCAGTCTCCCTTTAATAAAAGATGGTTATGAGTGCTATAGTCATAGTTAGTGAACTCAGTTACCCAAAACATATTAAAAGGTTTATCTAAGGTCTTAAGATACTCTTCTAAGCCTGTCATTACCTTAATGATATTCCAGAAACTGCAGATGAAGTATTTTATGAGAGTCTAATCAATTTCCTAATAAGAGGATAGGAAGAAATCTCAAGAAAAAAAGTCGGGGGTAGCAGGATTACAACCTCTACCCTGCTATTGAAGAATCAACTTCTTATTAATTACTCCATAATAAAAAATACATAATAGCAGATTCCTAGTGATATGACCCAAGCAAGTATATGAATCATATACATGTAAAGAGGTTTAATTTCATGACTAGGTGTTTCAGATTTAGTTTTTCTAGACACCTTTTTTTCTTTTGAAACACTTTCTTTATTACATTTTATACATGTATACTCTCCAAGAAAAACATTTGTACACTTTATCTTACTATTCAGGATCAGACATCTCCTTAACATTTTATATTTCTCGCCTTTCCAGTCTGGATTTCTTTTATAAAGACCCTCCCAAACAGCCCACTTTGATTTATCTAATACATAAAGATTAAACTTCTTCTCGCATGAGACACATTTCACACTCTCTTTCTTCTCTTTCTCATATAAAGTTGGTTGTAATATAGCATCTCTTCTTGACTCACGCTTCTTTTTGTTTTCTTTATAAAGATTAATGTCGCAACCACAAGAAGGGCATATTTCTGCAATATCACTTATTTACTTAGAACATTCAACACATTTTATTAAAGCCATTATATTTGATATTGTTTTTTCATTGAAACAAAAGTAGAAAAAAAAGTCGGGGTAGCAAGATTACAACCTCTACCCTTTTCACTAGATTACGTCAAGCTTTTAAACTAAAATTTGCACCACTTTTTTCACCACTAACCAATATACTAAAACAAACTTAAAAAAATTATTTGGACTTTTCTGAGTAACAAGTTATTTTTTAAAATAATTTTATTCAATCAATTCATCTTTCATTTCCCAAGCATATATGTCAAAATATAAATTAGGTATATTGATAGTTTGTGTAGCACCAAAAATCAATTGCTGAACTATAAAATATGATTCTTCATCTTTTATATCTCCCATTGAAGGTTTGTTTGATAAAACAATGCCTTTTACATGTTTTTTTAATGCTAACAATGACCATTTATCAATAGGAATATTACAAAAATAGTATAACCTCTTAAATTCGTTTCTATTTTTTTTTGATAAACATAAGTACTTAATAAACAAGTCTACTATTTTAAATTTTTTCGAAATTGATAAACTTCCATCTTTTTGAGAGTTTGGATTATTTGTTTTAAAAAAATCTTCTAAGTCATCTGAAATTTTTTTATGTATTAAAAGAAAGGTGTTTCTATCTTTGCACTTAGATAACTCCTTTTTTAATGTGTTGTCTTCAAAAAAAGTATTTACCCATGCTTTATAGGTTTTAGAGGGCGGATATTTATGTCCCTTATAGGCCCGAAAAGTACTTCCAGCGATACCTAAAAACTTATCATCTTTTAAATCTAATCCCTTCTCCCAAATCTTTTCAATTTTTTCAATTTTATTATTTATTAATCTTTTATTAGATAAATTAAACTCTATATGCATACTAAATAATTATTTAATTACCACTCTTCTTTATAAATCATAGTAACAAATGTTTTTTTATAATATAAAATAACAACACCTACTACATCCTCAAATTCCTTACAATCAAAATAAATCGTTTTCAATAAATTAGCCTCTTCTGTATCAATCACCTCATCAAACACTTTTTTAAAAGTGCTCCAGTCTCCATATTCAATATAATCATGCTCAATTTTACGAAATGACATTAATCCTTCATCTAAACCACCATAACCTAATTCCATTGCATCAAACATATCTTCAGTTTCAAAAACCTCTTCAAACTTTTCACCTACAGCCTCAACCAAAACAATACTATTCTTTTTATAAAAGTTTTTAACAAGTATCTCAAAAAATATCTGATCTTGTATAAATCTAATATATTTTCCTTCTCCTAATTTCTTTTTTTGAATTTCTTTTAACATTTTCATTTTTATTACTTTTTAAAGTTAAATCCTATATTATTTTTTCATTTCTTTGAAATAAGCATCAGCTATCGAAGTAATTTCAAAGTCATCTATTACTTCCCATAATTCATTATGATTAATAATATTTCTGTCTGACATAACTACTTCAGCATATTCTACTAAATCCTCAATTGGTTCAAACATAATCTTGACAGTGTTATTTTCTTTTTTACAATAAAGAAGTGAGTTTAGACAACATAAATTTGCTTTTGATATAATTTCAAAGTCAGAAATTGCAATTGATAAAATTAAATTTAATAATGTTATTGGTTCATCAAATTGATCTGAAGTATAATGATATTGTTCCATTTTATTATCAACTGTAAAGACATAATTTGTTTCATCACTAAAAAGATCATCTATATCGCTAGAGAAACCTAAAATTGAAGATTCCTTAATATAATATAGATTTTGAGACCAAGAATCAAAATCTCTTTCCCAATCTTGAAAACTATTAAAAACATCAATCCTTCTGTCATCAATAGCTATCTTCTTACTCTCAATTTCTAAAATAAAACAAGTTGTTTCGTATGTATTTAAAAATTCAGCTTGTACAGCAACCTTCTCGTCAAATTTATAAAGTGATTTATCTAATTTAACTTGTCTTTCTTCTGTAGTATAATCTACTTTTAATTCATCATTATCAGTAGAGAATGATTTTAACTTTGCTTCAAAATCATCACTAGCACTTTTATGATGAAGAAAGATATTATGTGCTACTGTTTCAACTCCTGTTTCTTGTGGCACAAGAAATAAACAAAAATCATTCTTTTTTATACCGTTATTTGAGAACATATATAACCCCTCATCCTCTCCAAAAATATCCTCTCCAGAAAATGAAGGAAATTGACCAACAGATAACAAATCAAAATTGTTATCTTTAACATCTAGCAAACCTTTCTCATACAAAGAATTGGGATTTACTTTTTTACATTTTATAAAAATTTCAAATCCGTTCTCTGTATAATCTTTTTCTACTTCAAACCATTTCTCTTTTGTTATCGGAGGAGACTTAAATTCTAAAAGGGTGTTGTTTTCTTCTAAATACCAAAAGGACTCCACTTTATAGACGTATTCTAAAGATAAATCACAACCTATATCTATGTTAGTTAAGAAATTATCATGATTTGTCATACTTGCAATAATACAGAAAACTATTGGAAATATGAAACAAAAAAATAAGAGAGAAAAAAGTCGGGGCCCTTTTCACTGGATTACGGCAAGCTCTAAAACTAAAATTTGCACCACTTTTTTTGCACCGCGTAAAATTAAGAATTATACTTTTTTATCCAAGAATAAATGAGAGAAATAACCAGTAATTGCGGCTAAATAGTAAGGGAAACCTATAAAGTCAAATGTATCACCACTTATCATAGGGTAAAATAAGATAGGACTTGGAATTAATAACATAGCCCAATAAGTATGTGTCCATCCTCTATGCTTGGATAGGATGGGTAATATAATTAATAAACCAAAGAAAGCAGATATTTTAAATTGACTAGTATAAATTAAATAAATGTCAGTAATGAAAAAGATTATATAAAATAACTTCTGACCTTTTGATTTTATATCTACATCAGGCCACAACGCAAACATTGTCGCAATAATTAAATACCAAAATATCTCTAATAATGATGGGGTAAAGAATGAATGATAAAAAAAATGAATGACTATTATCATTAAAACTACACCACCCATCATATGACCTTTATATCCAGACAAGTTATTATATATTTAAACTTAAAGTAAGTTTCTCCTTCATCTACTCTTTACTTAATTTTTTAAAAATTTCAGTTCTTCTATATTAAATTATAGTTCTCCCATCTTTGGTAAATACTTGTATTGATGAAGCCTTGCCGAACACTAACTTTAATCCCATTATTTAATTCAAAATCTGTTTGCTTAGTTATTTGAGACCAAACAGTTCTTGTTGTATTTCTAATTTTAATTTTTCTCATTTTTTTATTAATAAATTATTAATGTTTTTCTTTTATCTGATTTGATTAGGGTATAATCATTAGAATCTGAAGAATTTAATTTACTTAAGTTAATCTTATTTGAATCAAAATTTAATAAGGAAAGTCTTGGGACATTATTTAACACTAAAGATTTATCTAAAAAATCTATGCTTAATAGTTCACCATACTCAATTCTATAAATTTCATCTTCATCAATAGCTTCAATTAAACATAAAAATTTATAATTCTTATCTTTTAAAGGGGTTAAAACAATAGAATTAATAAAAATGCTTTTTTCACCTAAAATATTGGTAAAATTAGATATTAACCATTGAAAAAGCTCCTTTTTATCTAGTGAGCATAAATCAATATCATTTTTTAAAATTTTGTTTTTAAGATGAAAAGAAAAGCTCATATCTTTAAGTTATATTGATTTAAGCTTCAAAGTTAAAAGAATATTTCAATTTTCAAAACTTGAAAATCTATTATTCGAAATGAATAGAAAAAGGAGTTCCACTACCAGAAGGGTAATCAAAATAATATTTCTCATTATCATAAATTACTCCAACTATAAAATCTCCATAATCTGTTCCATACCCACAGCTATCAGAAGAAACAGTCATAAAATTTAACTTTCCTAGCTCAAAACTTCCATTCTCTACAGATATCTCTATACTCACGTCAAAAAACTCTGAAGTTTTAAATGTTGCTAATGTCTTATTCTCTAGCTTTTGAACATTTTGGTATTCAGTATCTGAAATCCACTTACCATAATCTTGGGTAACAGAATCTGCAAAACCAATATAAGAAGAATCCTTTTCGGAATCACCTCCTAAAGGACCAATCTCTTCCGAATATTCTCCAACATATTCGAATGGAAAATTATCTTCTGTAGACATAATTGAAATTTCAGCATCGTAAGTTACTCCTACTACATTCAAAATATCACTTAATTCATAATAACCCGAAAGATTAAGCTCCGAATCTAAAAAATTTATCCATCCATTATCAATATATTCAGAATTAATATATTGATTTTTAAAAATCTCATAAGACTCTTTTGTTATAAGTCCTTGACAACATTCATGTCCAGCTCCTTTTACACTAATTGTAATAATAGAGTCTTCTGCTTTAGCTTTTTTCATATCTGAGACTAACTTAACATCTAATTTACCATCTTGCCTCTTATAAATCTCCCAGAAACCATGTTCGCCTTCATCATATTTAGTTAAATAATTGTCATCATTTACATACAAAAAATCATAGTTATTCTCTGAAGAACATTTTCTAGGCTTTTTGCAACCATGATAATAGGTTCGTGTTCGTTTATTAACTATCATAGTTGTAATCATAGTTTTGATAGTATTTTCTTTAAGTTCGGGATAAATAATTGAAAGGTGGTGAATAAAATCTTTCTTTTTAATTTCTATCATACCTTCGGAGTTCCATTCTCTAATTATTTTCTCAATTGAGGTTTCTTCTTCTTTATTCTTCATGTTTTAAATAAATTTAAGTTTTCAAACTTACCAAAAATTTTCTAAAAAAGTTCGAAACTGGGACAGAAAAATAGGGGTAGCAGGACTAAACCCTACTAGATATGTCAACTCACAAGGTCCCCGAATAGGTCCCTCGCTATTTTATACATCAAAACTATAAAGCAAATATAATAAACTTATTGCAATATCAATTTCTTATTAATAATCCCATCATTTGTCTCTATCTCTAAGAAATAGATGCCTTTTGCATTTTTTTCTAAGTTAATCTGCTTACTGTACTCACCAAGGAACTGATCTAATTCTTCTGAGACAATAACTTCACCAACAACATTGATTACTCTAACATCTAAATTCTGTATGGTGTTACTGCTAAATACTATATTAAATATATCTCTTGATGGATTAGGGTAAACCTTCAAGTCACTAATTCCAATCTCTGAAATACTTGTATGTAGTACTCCATTATAATAAGCAGTATCAACAGGACACGATAAACTATCAATAACAACTAACCAATATAATCCACTAGAAGTAATATTAATATCCTCAGTTGTAGCAAGTGTATTCCATAAGTAACTATAAGGCATAAAACCTCCATTTACTGTAGATTCTAGCACGCTACCTACTTGAGTAATACTAGAA
>Ga0206678_10000782_pt1 | contig 20399 bp, 18 predicted proteins | sample M180m12015metaG_FD_155453 | JGI IMG/M metagenome (GOLD analysis project Ga0206678, IMG submission 155453) | Ammonia-oxidizing marine archaeal communities from Monterey Bay, California, United States - M1 80m 12015 | ecosystem: Environmental > Aquatic > Marine > Intertidal zone | place: USA... | reverse complement strand
AAAAGGAGTACTTCCAGAGTCTGTTGATATGTTCGGAATGAACACTCGTCAGGATGATGATGAAGAATTTGATGACTTATTCGGTAATTCAAGTGAAGCGGAAGAAGACGATATGTTTGAGGATGATGTTGCAGAAGAATCTGTTGCTGCTGAAACAGAAGAAATGTCTGAAGGTGATGATGACGAAACTGATGATTTATTTGCAAGTGAAGAAGAATCAGAACAAGAAGTCGTTGAAGAAGAACCGGATGAAGTTATTGCAGAAGAATCAATTGAAGATGATGATGACGATGATGATGATGATGACGATGATATCGATGCATTATTCGCCTGAATACCGACGCTTTGATGTCATATTGCTATGTTAGGCAATCAAAGGTGAGAGTCTATGGGTTCCGATGACTGGGAAGATTTGACCTCAAATACCCGTCAGAATCGTCGCAATAAGAAAAAAAGTAGGAATCAAAAACAGACTCCTGAGCAAAAAGAGGATGCAGAATATAACGAAAAGCAATCCAAGAAGTTCCTCAATGATTTGGAGCCAAAGTCTGGCCGATATAGTTGGATGAAAGAGGATAGACACAAGAGAATGTTTCGTGATATTGAATCAAAACTTCAAGGAGTTGTCGGTAAAGGGACTTATGATTGGGTAGACAGGCGTGTCTTTGACCAAGTTTTTGACAGACTAACTCTAATGTCATTGTATAAATTAATGAAAACTGGAGTCATAGATACACTTGATTTCCCAATTGCTAGAGGAAAAGAAGCGCATGTTTTTCATGCCACTGATATAGATGGTAATGTTGTTGCAGTCAAAATATTCCACACTTCAAATGCAGTATTCAAAAATTTAGTAAAATATATTGAAGGAGATAGAAGATTTAGCGGATTAAAACGAAGACATAGAGATTTGGTTGATATTTGGGTTCGTAAAGAACATAGTAATTTGACAAGACTTTCGCGTTGGGGCTTGAATGTGCCTAAACCATTAGGCTTGCACAAGAATGTCCTAGTGATGGAATATTTGGGTGATGAAACATCACCTAGCCCAAAATTGAGGGAAGTGAAAGTAGAAGATCCAGAACCAGTATATGATGAATTGCTGGAATTTTTAGCAGTTACATGGCAAAAAGCAAAACTTGCCCATGGTGATTTTTCCCCATATAACATATTATGGCACGATGGAGGTCCTGTCGTAATAGATGTCGGTCAAGCGGTAATAGAAACACATCCCAAGGCCCAAGAGTTCCTCGTTAGAGATGTAACCAGATTGGTAGAATGGGGCCAAAAGCAAGGACTTGAAGTCGATTTAGCCAGTGCTATGTATGAAGTTTTGAATATGAATTTAGACCATGTTGTGAAGTCAGAAATAGTTGAAGAGGAAGATGATTAAATCATTCTTCTTCAGAATAAATAATACTTTCATCATCAGCCAATTCCATCACTAACTCAACAGCTTCTAAGTCTTCAGGGTCAATTTGAGCAGCCCGCATTCTTCTATTACGTCTTTCACTCAAATCAGCAAGGCCAGGAACAAGGTCTTCAAAACCAGATTCGCTTGGTTCATCGCTTCTAATTTCAATACTGTCTAAACTACGACTAGCCAACTTTGACCTACGTCTGTCTTTTTCCAAGAAATTCAAAACAGTACCATGTTCAGCACCACCCGCAATCATTTCTATAGCAACTCTTGCTGCTGCTAATCCTTCTTCATGACCGACTAAAACAACAGTTGATTTGTAAATAGTGATTTCAGTATTTGTTAATCCTTCAATCAATTTCCTAATCTTTCCTTCACTACCAATAATCCTAGCACGTATTCTTCGTTGTTGATTTGCTCTCTTGCCAACAAACTCACGTAATTCAACCAATTCAAAGAAGTGGTCATCTTGAAGTAATCTTATTGCTGCTTTAGGAGCCATTCCTCTAGCAATTGCTTTGATTACATCTGGTAATTTCATTGCCTTAACTGGATCGTAAGAGCCAGGTTCGCCCCAAAGAACCTCTACATCTCCTGTATCGGAGTCAATATTGAATTCTTTACACCCTGCAGCCTTGTGCAATGACTTCGCAGTAACACCTTTTGCTCCAATTAGGACCGCAATACGTCCTTGCGGAACACGAGGTAGAGATTGGCGCATGAGGCGAGGCTACCGCCACCCTCTTTTCAATCGTTGCTTCTTCTTTGAAGATGTGAAATCACAATTCCAGCGAATAATAGTGCGATTATTGAAGGTGCGAAAGAAGGAACTAATCCTGCACTGTTTATTGCTGCACCAGTGACAACCATGTGGTTGTAATTATTTCCTTCATCATACTCATCAATTCCATTTGCATAGTCAATAACAAGTCGTAAATCGAATTGACCTGTTTTTGGAACAGTATAATTCCATATCATTGTTTCAGTAGAGTCAGAAAGACTTCCAGTACCAAGAGTTCTTGCTTCCATTACAGTCCATTGAACGGTGGAAGAGCGGTCTGCAGGTGCAGATTCAAGCCTAACTACTACACTACCGCCATAGTCTTGATTACTTTCCAATACACTAGTTATCGTGATATTACCCATATTTTCTCCAGGTCTTACAACCAATCTATCGAGATTAGTTTCAGTTTCATTCCAATATAGGTCTAATCCAGGGAGAATTTGGTAGGATGCTGGTGCAGTTGTCATAGAATTACCAGCAACATCGAAAACTACTGCTTGAAGCATTAGATGTTGACGAGATTTTGTTGCCCAATTAGCCAATCCAACAGTTCCTTCAAGACCATTAGTACCTAATGTAATCCACCTTCCAGATAGGTCAGGAGTTTGACCGACTCCATTTGAGTCAAATCCATATTGGATATATGATGCAGTATTATCAATTCCAGATTGTCCATCAATAGCACTGTATGAAACATTTGCACCACCGATTTTGCTGGTTGTCAATTCATCAACAGTCCAGCCATCCGCTTCTGGTTCAGTTGCATCCACTCTTATCGTGATGGTATCACTTGGCCCAGTATTTCCTACATTGTCGATTGCTCTAATTGCAATATTATGGATTCCTTCATCCATTGTCAATGTAGTTGAATCTGTACTGACTGAATTCCAAGTTACTCCAACATCGTCAGACCATTCAACATGGCTAACACCACTACCTTGGCTGTCATCACTACCAGCAATTAGGTTTGAAAGCGTGATAGATGTGCTTTGTTGCCAAGCAGAGCCATCACCAATTGATACAGTGCCGATACTAGGGCCTGTTCTATCTATTCCAATGAATAATGTAGAGGAGTTTGATAATCCTGAATTATCAAATACCGTTAAGCGTGGATTGGAAACACCTTCGGACATATTTCCACTTGCCCAATCCCAGCCATAATACAGAGTTCCCGGGCCATCCGCAGTTGGAGCACCAGGGCCAGGTGCGTTGGTTAGCGTTGCCCGTTTTAGATCATCATCAATAGCGCCCCATCTAAATGAAATAGCTTCATCGGATTCAATGTTAAACCACGCTCTATCAGTAGCGGAATCACCAGTTCCATAATCCGGATTCAATACTTTGAAAATTGTTATTTCTGGAATGTGGTTTACAATATTGAATTGTCCACTTTGTGCTGAAGTATTATTTGCAACATCATCATCCCAAGCAGTAGCCCTTAGAGTATAACTGCCATTTGCATATGCCGTGGAGTCAAAATGTTTCAACCACGGCGTTTCAGTCAAGTTTGTTACTGTACTCCATGTACCTGAATCCAATATTTCAATCAATATGGATGAAATGTTACCAGTTCCACTCAATGAAAAAGTGAGGGTGTGTAATCCGGTAATGTCATCATTTGTATTTGGACCATTACTGAATGCAATACTAATATTTGAAGGAGAGTTATTAACAACATTTGCGCTAGATAAAGTATCACTTTCAGCATTGTAATTTGTTATTGGCAAGACAAGACTAGCGAGAAGAAAAACCAACACTATGCTCGCCGCCCTCCCCTGCATAGCCTTGAGACGTTTGGGCTCAGCCTTCAATGCTACCCTTAGAATCGCTTCTTTTGACAATTTAGCGAAGGTAATATCATTTGCCAAAATAATATCATTTCCATATTTGTCTATTCTTTTGGCGCGTGGAAACATCTCAAAGTCTTGGCAACTAATGCTCTTGGTTTGAGATGGGTTCAAGTGCTACGCAATACCACGCTTAGTTACATGGCGAACGAGTTGAAGTCCACGCTGGTCGTAGTATTGTTGGCACTGACAATGATTCCGTTATCAGTTTCAGCAGAAACTAGTGGTGGAATTCAAGCCTCTTCTTCTACTTTGAGCATCTTGCCAGCATCTCCTGAAGCAGGTGATTCAATCACCATTTATCTAACTCTATATAATTCTCAACAAACTGATGCATTTGATGTTGAATATGCATTTTACAAAGACGGAGTAAGTTCAAACAAATTACTTGAAATGAACACAGTCAATATCCTTGGTGAATCGACAGCAGATGTTAGTACAACATGGAATTCACTTACAGAAGGAAATCACAAAGTTTGGGTAACTTTTTCTCATAATGGCGATACAGAGGCTTCATTCTTCTTGGATTTTGTAGTTACAGGATTACCGAATTTACGGGTTGCTGAGACTATTTTATCGCCAGCAAGCGGAATTAATTCTGGTGATACTGTTACATCATCAAATCGTATTGTAAATACCGGCAGTGTTGATGCATCTACGAGTACTCTTCACTTTTCAACTTCCACTGGCGAGGAACAATTTTGGGCGACTCCAGCAGTACTCGCAGGTCAATCACAATGGGTCAATGAGACATTCATCGCACCAGAAAGTGGAACTCATACCATCTATCTAAATCCAGATTATTATGGGGAAATTCATGAAGCCTCAGAGACAAACAAGATTGTAGAACAGTCTTTGGTAGTTGAGACAAGAATGGATGTCTACCATATTGGGAACCTAACAGTATCTGTTGAAAGTGGTGCTTTAGAAGGCCCATGGACAATTGAAGGGACTTTAGGTAGGACCAATGGAACCGGAACCACTGAGGTTCCTCTTCGTCTAGAGATTCCAACTGATAATGGGGGTTTGTTATTGATGGCTCCATTCACTGTTACTCTCACAGGTGCAGGCTATGCTGAAGCATCTTGGAGTGAAATACTGACAATAAACGACATATCATCTTTGAGTGAAGGCTCACATATTGTCACCGCACAAATAGATCCTTTCAATGCAGGTAGTTTCATCCAAGAGACAACTGATAATGACAGAGCATCCGGACAACTTTCCATTTATCCAATACCAGATATTTTTGCTGATGGAGATGCAATACCATCTTCCTCCTCAATTGTTTCTGGTGAAGATGTAACTTGGAGAGTTAGTATTTCCAACATTGGAGACATTCAAGTGCGTGGGAGAATTGTGTACAATTGGGAAGGAACTCAAGGAGAATCAGATTGGATATTTGTTGATGCAGGAGCAACTATACCATGGGATGTTACATTGACTTCATTGATAGGTTCTCACACAGCAGAATTTGAAGCACAGTGGGTTCCACATAGCACCAGTTGGGATAGCAATCCATTGAATAGTTTGGCAACAGGTAGTATCTTGGTCGAGGCTCCACTAAGATTACAATGGTTATATTCATCTATTTCATTAACTGATATTTCTGGCAATGCAGCAACCGCTCCATTGCAAAGCGGTGATGTTTACACCTTGTCAATAAATATGACAAGTATTGAAACGGGTAATGTTTCTTTCAATTGTGATGATGGAAATGGAGATCTATTGGAGACTATGCTTGTGACAATAGATGAAAGAGGTGACAGAGCATCTATTTCTTGTAATTTCGTTGCTTCATCACCAATTAGTACTATCAAAATAACTCCATCAGACATGTCTGTCACCAGTATTTTTACACGCGCCTTCCCAACGTCAGCTGCAGATGATGGAGCATCTAATAACGCAGCATCTACTAAAGGAACAATGACTCTCCTAGGATTCGGCGCTATTGGCTTGGTTACATTATTGGTCGTAGCATTTATTCTTACGAGGGAAAGAGAAGATGAAGTTGAAAGAGATATTTTCGAATATTGCCCATCATGTGATGGTGAGTTAGAAGGTGATGAAGACCGTTGTCCACATTGCGCATTTAATCTAAAGAAGGCCAGAAAGCAATTCCACGATTGTCATGAATGTTCAGAATCTATTCCGGACTTGATGGAAGATTGCCCATATTGCGGTTCTAAGCAAGATGTATCATCATTCTTTGAACAAAGGCAAAGAAGAGTTGTGGAAGAGAAAGAGTATATTCCAATTGAAGTTGAGGAAGACGAAGATGAAATCGTTACTGGAACAGAAGATTTCGCATCAACAGTTCAAGAATTCGGTTATGATGAAGACCAACTAGAGCAAGAATGGGATGACAAACTGAAGAGTGCTGAGGAAGAGGTTGAAGCTGCATACGATAGACGACATGCAGATGAATTGGCGCTTGAGGGCCTCACTGATGAAGAGATTGAAGAATATAAGAGCAAAGTTACTACGACGCTCAAGAGTGCTAAAGAAGCCGCTTCTGGTGCTGGAATTGACGAGATGTTAGGTGATCGTGAACTTCATGCTCATTTGGATGATGGCAAGGAATTATCAGCAAGTGATGCAGGAATTAGAGAACAAATATTCCAAGTCACTGGTGAAGAAGGAGTATTGCCAGGTGAAAAGGTAGAGGTTGGAATGAGTGCAACCGATAATTCATTAGCAGGTAATGAGGTTCAAGAATCTACAACAGATTTCACCTTTGTAGATGATGATGCTCCACTTTCAGCATCTATTAAGTCCGATGCAGAGGTTGCTGCAGCTAGGGAAGCACAGAAGCCAAAGCGTCGCGCTCCTAAGCGAAGAGAAGAAGTTTCAGAAGTTGCTGAATGCGGTGCGTGTGGTGCTGATATTGCAGTAGAAGCGAATGAGTGCGGTACTTGTGGCGCTAAGTTCGAATGATTCTAAGCACCGATCAAATAGAGATTGATTGTGCCTGTCGGCTTTCATAGGGTTCGTCATCGCTTTCGCTCGGCCACCATGTGCGTCATTCAGGCGAATTGACTCACAACACAACTTGGCTTCAATATGCCTCAAGCGGGGGAGGTATTGAAAGCAAAAGAGAGAGTGGCTATATTTGATGCAACGCAGAGTATTGCCAATGCTTGCTGTTCTGGTAATGTTGATGACATCAACTGTTGGTTGTTTGGGCTTGATTCCTGCACGTGAAGCAATTGAAGGATTTAGAGGTCCTGCTGAGTGGTCATTAGATTACCAAAAAATATACGTTTCTCACACCTATACTACATTAGAAATACAGCCATATACAAACAAATCAACATTTGTTGTTGATGATTCTGTTACTGAAATTTCAGTATATTTCAAAGCTGCATTTACTTTTTCTGAATTATTTCCACAATTTGAAAATAATACGAGGTATGTAAGAGCCACATTAACTGATTCAGAAGGGATAATTCAATGGCAAGTCGACGTTAGTTCAGATTCAGCACCGGTCGAAGAAACTCTTGAACCAACTCCTGAATTTGCTAAGGGTGAATGGGTACTTGATGTTGAAGCCAGAGGTATTGGTGAAGAAACTCTTGGACTAATCCATGATAATTTCAATATTCAATTGACGATAACAAAAAGATGTGTAGAATATCCTTTAGAAGGGCCTTGTACGGCAGAATAAATCAATCTAAAGCATCAGGGCATGCATAATTACGTGAGCAATTTGTACACTTCCCAGGCCTGTTATGATTTCTTTTTGCATCATTTTGAACCATTAATCTCTGTACCTCAGCAATTGCATTAAACAACATTTCTTTGTTCGTATCATCCCAAGATATTTGGTGTAAATCTTCATTTCCATATCGTAAAACACCGTAAGGAGTAGGGCGCTTTGTACTGATTTCAACCAAATGCAAATACGCTAATACTTGCATTTTGTGAGAACGGTGGGGGAATTTCGGTATTCTTCCGGTTTTCTGTTCAACAGGGATAAATTCTCCATCGACTATCACTATTTGGTCAGGGCGACCTCGCAGTCCGGTAATCGGATCTGTCAATAGGCCTGATGTATCATCATCATCAGAATATGCTATTTTTGTATTTTCTTGTAATCCTACGATTTCCCTAGCGATTTCTAGTGCATTCTCTGCAAGTAATGCTTTTTGTAATTGCCATGAGGCTAATAATGTCCAAGTCATTGCAATTATTGCTAATAAAAATCCTGCTTGAGTTCTATTTTCTGCCCATATAAGAGCGACTGCATGAAGGGCTAATGCGATTGCTGCAAACAATAACCCTGCTTCAAGACGTCCCGCTTCAAACCACCCACCGATAAAACTTTGAGGTTGAAAAACAGCTTCAATATCATCTTGAGTCTTCTCTTCAAAATCCACTTTTGATTTTGCAATAGTTTCAGTCCAACCGACCCACTCTCTCCATGGTAGGTATACTGCTACAATACTAGTAATTAGGAGAGATAATGCCCAAAGAGCGAGATATCTTGCAATTGAAACAGGAGTGTGTACTACATCATCTATCAATGAAAATATGATAGCATCTATGACAAAAACAAGTACAACAGCAAACCACCAAGACCAAATTATCATTGCTCTTCGCAACTTTGAATGTTTTTGCTGATAGTCTTTGACTTGACCATGAATTGCTGCATGTTTTTCCATCCCGGCTACAATCGCTTCACCTTGGCCACTTTTGCCTTCTCGCGCAAGTGACCAAGAGAGTGGACAATATTCATGTCGTTCTAAATCACTGGCACTAACTCTCAAAGGTTCACCGTTTTCTAATCTCCAAACACCGTCCTCATGCAGTTCAGCACCCTTTATCAGGTCAGATTTTGGAGATTGTTGAGCCATGCAAATTCTCCCAGTAGACCTCGTGTGAACGGGCTCTTTCTTTTATTCTCCCCCGTCACGGTTGTTGTAATTTCACTAAACACAGTATTTTTGTTTGCCTTTGTTAGTGCGAAGCGGTTTAATATGGGGGTTATGTCGCCGGCTTGCTGAGGTTTATTTATGTCCGATGAAGAAGCAACATTATTGCTCCCGTTTGAAACCTATGAGGAAAATGCCGTTAACATCGGTACTCAACAGAAAAGTGCAGACATGATGAGATTTATTGAACGTGTTCGCGAAGATGGATTATATCTTCTAAATGTCAACATTACAGATTCACGCATCCGTTCAATCGCTGCTTTCCTAAACAATTTTGAATCCCCTCGTATTATGGTCGTTTCAGCACGACAATATGGACAAAGACCTGCTCGTCTTTTCTCAGAGGCTATCGGTGCAAATTCAGCAGTCGGTCGTTTTATTCCAGGTTCTCTTACCAATCCAGTACTTCGTTCATATGTTGAACCAGATGTTCTTTTTGTAACAGATCCAGCTGCTGACCAACAAGCATTGATTGAGGCTGTTAACTCTGGACTACCAATCGTTGGTATTGTTGATGCAAATAACAATCTGCGCAATGTTGACATCGCATTACCTGCAAATAACAAAGGTCGTCGTTCTCTTGCTCAAATTTACTGGCTACTAGCCCGTGAAGTACTCAAACTTCGTGGACAAACCACAGATGAAGACTGGGCTAAGGAACAAGATGTCGAAGAGTGGCAATCAACATTCTGAGTAATAGATTGCATTTCACTCTTTATGAGATGAAAGAAAATCTGATGTAGCTTGAGCGAATTCTTCTCTTGTTACTTTTCCATGCATGATGGATCTTATTTTTTTGGCACTTGGCAAACCCTTGGTAAAGGAAACTGCATGACCTCGCAGGCTTTTTGAGTCCAATCCTGTAGTTTGTTTTGCTAATTCTATGTACCTGTCCCAACACCATTTTCTAGTTTCAAATTGTCTACCTACTTCTGATAGTGAATGCCAATTTCCTTCGAATTGTTCTATCCAAGGTAATTGTTCTTCATCCATCCAGCCCAATTCAACCTTCATCTCAGCAAATACCGATGGCCTTCCAATTGCTCCTCTTCCGACCATCAATCCAGCAGCATGAGTTTGTGAAAGACAGGCTGAAGCAGATGCTCCATCGACAATGTCACCATTTGCAATCACAGGAACTTCAACAGCCTCAACTGCATTTGCGATGTAATCCCAATCTGCTTGACCGGAATATCTTTGCTTGAGAGTTCTGCCATGGATACACAATCTTTGTATTCCTACATTCTCTAATTCTTTACAAATTTCAAGGGCATTATTTTCACCTTGTCCAGTCCCTAATCTCATTTTTGCAGTTACTGGGATATCTATTCTTTCAACGATTTCTGAACACATATCAACCAAATTATCAGGGTCGCCCATCAAAGCAGCCCCAGCACAAATCTTGGTCACCTTTGGTGCAGGGCAGCCGAAATTCAAGTCAATAATATCGGCGTTACCGCTGAGCATCTCTGCAGCACGAGCCATATCCTCAGTTACTCCTCCAAATATTTGGGGAATAAATGGAGATTCATCTTCACAGGTTTCCATTCTTTGCCAAGACATTGCAGCCTCACGAGTTAGTGCAGTAGAATTAGTGAATTCAGTAATGGTAAAGTCCGCACCACAATCTTTGGCTAATAGGCGAAAAGGCAAATCAGTAACTCCAGCCATCGGTGCGAGAAAGAGAGGTCGTTCCTCTCCATCCCATTGACCTGGCTTGGCTGTAATATACTGACTCATATGATTCCACTCCGATCAATTCAACCTTGAGCAGAAACGAGAAGTTCTGCAACACGGCGCATACGTCGTAATACCTTGTCCAATCGTTCATTGATGCGCCGAGTCACATCTTCTGGAGTTTCTCCACTAAGACGGTGACCTAAAGGCAAACGCCCACCCAATAAGTTCAGCAAAAGCATTTGTTGTTTTGAATTTACACCCTTCAATTGAGATTCCACATCTTCAACTTTCAATTTGTTCTTCTTTAATTTTTGAATTAACTTTGATTGTTGAGTTTCATTAAGAATTCGATTAAATCCACCTTTCTTCAACATCCAATCTTCACCACGTCGCTGATATTGAGCCATCATTGCAGACCATAGCGAGATTGAAAGACGATCTGTTCTAGCAACTCTTTCAACCATTCCAGATGCTCTAAAACGCTCTAGAATGCGTCCGATGCGAGGCTTTGGCCCATCTAGCAGTTCGGACGCTTCATCAAGCGACAATGGTGCATTTCTACTAAGAAGGATTTCAAACAATTTACACGAGAGGGAATCAGCATTGATTTCCTTCCCTGGGCGTTCTCCAAGTAGACCAAAATCTCCAAGCCATTGTGATAACAAACTTTCACTGGTCTCGGGTGTAAGGGGCCTGTGGTCAACAATTCCTAGAGTCATAGAAGGAGCATCTTCTTCTGGTAGTTCAAGTGCTAATCGGCAATCATCTCGTTTCCAGTTAGCCTCAAGAAGAGACATTCTCTGACTGATTATGGCTTTACATTGGACTGAAAACAATTCAACAGCATTAGTAATACTTCCACCGCGCAAATAATATCTTCTCCATCCTTTACCTTCATTGGTATATCCAATTATTCCCGCTTCAACTAAGCGAGTTAGATGATGATTCAAGGATGCGGGAGTTAATGCAAGTTCATCTGCTAACATCTGTGCATCCCAGCCGATTTCAGGAGAAGCAAGAAGATGGTCACGAAGTAATCGGTGAACTGGATTTGCCATGCCATAATCGGCCATTGCATCTCCTTTTTTGCGAACCAAACAAAGAGTGTCTGTAAACCAAGTGACTAAACTATCAACATCTCTATCACTCGTGGGTAGTGCGACTTCTTGTAATCGGACACTGAACATATATCTCTACCGAATGGAAGTGGAAGCCAAGAGTCTTTGAAGACTTTGTAGTAATTGCTTGTCAAGAGGCGTTTATTGAATGACTTAGTCGCGACGGTTATCATTCCAATCATAATCAACAGCCACTGTGCCATGCCAAGTCATGTCCATGTTGATGTGTGGCATTAATTCAACTCTATCTTCACGAAGGATTCCTCTTCGTCTTAGAACTTTAACAGCGGAATGAATAGTTGCTCTTGAGCGACCAATTCGGCGCGCCAATTCAGCCTGTGAACGAGGAACTCCTTCTTTGTCAATATTTTCAAGAATCAATCTTTGCACTAAAGATAAACCGATCGGCAATGCGTTTGCTGCTGCCTGTTCACCTAATTTCATCCCTCTTAGTTCTTCAATTTGACTCGGTGCACCTGCGAAGTAACAAGTTCTTCCATTTACTGGCATAATAATGACGCTATTACGAGATTGTAATACGTCAAGATGATGACGTAGCGTTCCATTTGCAGTATTCAAAACAGATTGTAATTCACGATAACACAAGCCAGGATTCACTTCTAATGCAGTAAGAATTCTTAGGCGTTGAGGGTGCTCATGTTGTTGTTTGGATTTGCTCGAAATACTGCCGAGAGTAATAGCTCCAATAGCGCTTGCAGCCGCGGCCACTCCACCAGCAATTCCAGACAAGCCTCCAGTCGCACCAAGTAGACCAGCAGCCAACCAAGGACGCTGACGAACCCACTGCGATAGTAGAGGCATATAGTCGGGTTAGCCTCTTCCCTTCTTAATCCATTGGAGCGTTGTTCAAACAACAATTAATTCTCACTACGAACAGAATGGTTCTTTATTTTCAAGTGAGCCACTAATGGTGAAAGCAATCTTCCACATGTACGTCCATGCTCTGATAGAATGTAGGAAACACGGATTGGTGGCCCATCTTCAACTTCGCGAATTACCAATCCTTCCTCGACGAGAAAACGTAATTTGTCACTCAATGTTCTTGAAGAGATTCCTGTAAGCATTCCCTTCATTTGATTGAATCTACGTGGGCCGGCGATGTATAGAGTTGAAAGGATTTCAATGGTCCAGCGAGAGCCAAAAACATGTAATGCTTCTACTGCCGCTTGAACCTCCCAAGTAGTATCCCAAGGCCCATTATTGGAGTAATTTCCGAGAATATCACGAATATTGCTACCGCTTTTTATTGTTCTATCAATATGGTTTTGAACAGTATCAAAAGAATCTTTTGGAATAGTCAGTGCAGGTTCTGGCATAGTTCTCCTCAATCATCCGGATGGCTAGGACTACTTGATTTCTTTTATACACCGAGTATGAAAATAGTTACCGAATGTTGCTTGTGTCATTGGCTATTAACTGAAAATGAATCAAAAACGAATAATTCCGACTTATCCTTCAAAGAGGGGAGGATGACTCGGGTTGTCATGGTCAAGTCGGTAATACTCGCTCGCGGAGGTGTGCTTGGCCGCGATACAGGTCTTGGCGGGGCGCATCACAATTTACTAGATTCACTCAAAAATGGCAACATCCAAGGTTATCAATTAGCAGCAACATGTGAATATAATCTCTCTTTGAAAGCGAATCCAATCAAGCGATTGTTAATGCGATGGTGGTCACATCCACGAGTAGTAAACAAGTTCGTAAAATCTTCTCAGAAAGCTGGTAATTGCGACATTTTACACATCACTGATCAAGAACAGGCGCATTTGGTTCCCAAAAATTGCAAAGTACCAGTTGTAGTTACAGTCCATGATTTGTTTCATCTATTTCCAAGGAAAGTGAAAATAGGTCAAGAAATAATACAAGTTGGTGAGCCAAAACCACCAAGTTATCGTAGAAGAGATTTGAAAAAACTAACAAATGGATTGATGAGAGCAAATCTCTTGGTTTGTGATTCAAGAGCAACCTTATCAGATTGCCAAAAACACTTTCCAAATGTGAAAAGCATCTGCATTCCACTTGGTCTTGAAATCGATGCATTTGCAAATTTCAATAAAGAAGATTCAGAAATCACCGGACCGGCACAAAATTTGCCAGTTGGATGCAATCTCTTGATAGTAGGAAGTCATGACCCAAGAAAGAGGTTGAAATTTATTTGCGAAGTATTGGGTGGATTAGATGAATCGGTAAAAAATGACATTCATATCCATCATGTCGGCAATGGTGAATGCCCGTATGGTGGATTGTCAACCCATCAATTGGCTAAACAAAATAATGTCAAAAACTGGCATGGAATTGGACTTAATCTCAGCCATCAGGACTTGATGTGGATGCGTATCAAATGTGAGGCGCTGCTATTCCCTTCAGGAAGTGAGGGATTTGGCTACCCACCTCTAGAATCAATGGCTTGTGGAACTAAGGTGCTCTGCTCTGATATTGCTAGCCATAATGAATTGATGCCTGAGAATTCTTGTATTGCAGCAGATGATATTGCTGCATGGCAGAAGGCTATTGTTGAGATACATTCACAATGGAAGCAAAGAGGTAAACCGATTAGTGCAGATGAAGAATTGATTGAGCATTCACGAAAATATAGTATGACTATTTTCAATGATAAGATGGCTGAAGTTTACTCAAATCTTTGATGAGAACGATGTTATAATCTGTCAATTATTGAGATCAATACATCTGAATCTTGTAGATGGTTCCAGTTCTTACTCGCTAAATTTGTAGCGAGGCCAGCGACTTTGAAGAGTATTTCTTGGAATTCGGAGATTCGCAGCATTCTTCTCGGTGCATGAATTGACTCAATATCTATTGTAAAGTGAGGGGGAAGTCCATTATCAGGGCTGATTACAGAGGAAGACGCGCGTGCTATTTTTACAAGCCTTCCACCATGTAAGAACACAACTATTTCACCAGCAAATATCTGAGAATCCCCCATACAATCACCATTGACGTCAACTCTTCCATTCCCTGTAGGAGATGATAATTCTTCAAAATAATCATCTAGAATTGCCATTGTTGGGAAATCCTCCAATGTCAATTTCACCACTCGCATAACTTTCTATCAACCATCAATCAGCATAAATCCTTTGCATAAAGGCCCAATTATCTTATTATTCACCGAATAATAGTAGCGATTTGTTCATCAATAGGTGATTGGTGGGTTGTCTTATGCAACCTATCCAGAGTGTGGCAATTGTCGGTGCAGGAAATATGGGGTCTGGAATTGCGCAAAAAACTGCGCAAGAAGAATTCGATGTTCAAATGGTTGACAGAGAGCAACAATGGGTAGATAGAGGGCAAGATATTATTGCAAATTTTCTCAATGAAGCGGTTGAACGCCGAATCTTTAGAGAGGCACAAGTTGAAGCGATAAAAGGTAGAATCACTGGTGTCGTGGGTGTTGAAAACACCGCTGCAGATACCGATTTAGTAGTAGAAGCAGTGTTCGAAGACTTTGATGTTAAAACGGCAGTTTTTGAAACATTAAATTCAGCCTGCGACGACAATACAATTTTTGCATCCAATACATCTTCATTATCAGTAAATGAATTGGCAGCATCTTCTGGAAGAGCGGATAAATTCGTAGGTCTTCACTTCTTTTTCCACCCTGCAAAAAATCGTCTAATAGAAGTAATTCCAGCAAAGGCATCATCTGCTCAAACAGTTGAAAAAGTTGTTCAGTATTGTAAGATGTTAGGAAAAGTTGTCATCGTATGTGCAGACCGTCCTGGCTTTGTAGTCAATCGTTTCTTTGTACCATGGCTAAATGAAGCTTGTTTGCTATTACAGGAAGGAGTAGCATCTCCAGCCCAAATAGATGCGGTTTCTCGCAAAGCATTCTCTATTGGATTAGGGCCATTTGGATTGATGAATCTAACAGGCCCGCCTATCGCATTACATTCAACTGACTATTTGGCTGAACAATTGAACACACCTCGTTATCATGGTGCTCAGAATCTAAGAGATTTAGTAGCAGAAAACAAGATGTGGGAAATTTCACAGGATGAAGATTATGATGAATCACAATACAATATCATTTCACAACGGTTACTGGGAGTTGTTTTCGGCGTGGCTGCACAGATAGTTGATGAAGAAATTTGTTCAATGGAAGATGTTGACCGCGGTGCAAAGGTAGGGCTTCGTTGGGCTCGTGGACCATTTGAATTGATGAATAGAGTTGGAGTAGAAAATGCACATAGAATGGCAAAGCAATATGCAGAGTTGGCTGATGGTGGCTGGAAAGTTCCACAATATTTCAGCGATCAAGGTGATGCCAATTGGGATTTCAAAGTTGTAGACACATCAATCGATAATGGTATTGCCACCATAACCATCAATCGGCCAGAAGCGATGAATGCTTTGAATGAGACGGTAATGGCGCAATTAGGTAGTGCTTTGGATCTTGTAAATTCAGATGACTCAGTTTCAACCATAGTATTAGATGGAGCAGGTAAGGCTTTTGTTGCAGGTGCAGATGTCAAATTCTTTGTTGATAAAATACGTGCAGATTCAATTGAAGATATTTATGATTTCACAGCTTTTGGTCACCAAGTCTTAGATAAATTAGAATCTTCTTCAAAGACAACAATAGCATTGACAACAGGCTTGGCTCTTGGTGGTGGATTAGAACTTGCTCTAGCGTGTGATTACCGAGTCGGTACTCGCAGAACACAATTTAGATTCCCTGAGACTTCAATCGGAATATATCCTGGTTTAGGTGGTTCACAAAGGCCAGCAAGAATATGTGGTATTCCTGTTGCAAGGTGGGCTGTTTTGGCAGGAAATTTCATGGATGCAAAAACTGCTAATGATTTGGGATTAATCACCCATTTGGTTGATGTTGCTGCAGTTGATGAAGTTGTTAAACAAATTTCTAATCAAGGAAAGCCAGCAAACAAATATCCAGGTCAAGCAGCAAATCTCCAATCATCTGTTGTTCAATTTGCTAATGATTTCTTTGCAGATGCAAATATGGATGACATAATGAATGGAGTATGCCCACAAGGCTTTGATGCAGAAGACAAACAAGTTGCTCGCCAAATGAAGAGTCTGAAATTCACCGCCCCTATCGCTTTGGCAAAAGCAAGTGAGTTAATCGATGCAACTTCTTCAACCGATCTTTCCGCAGGACTTGCTCTAGAGTTAGCAGGATTAAATGGAATATTTTCAACTGCAGATTCATTAGAAGGTTTGAGCGCTCTAATCGAAGGACGTAGACCGACTTATACAAATCAATAATTCCTCAAATCCACTTGCCTTGAATAGCAAGCATTCCAGTGATTAGTGCGTGAACATCTATCATTTCATCTCTCTCACTTGCAAATTTAAGCCTGTTCTTAATTGCTTCAACCAATTCATCATCAATTTCTTCATCACTGATGAATTGAATAAATTCCTTGATTGTCTTACCTTTGCCCAAAGCTATTGCTAACCGCGCTTTCAATTCTTCTTCATCATCTTTAGGATTTCTAACACTCATACAATCACCTCACTGATTTCAACTCTTTGCTGATACCACTCATCCCATGGTGTGACAGGTTCATCACTCCAATTGGATAACGGTCCACTGGCATTAATTGTATTCTGACACTCATACTCTTCATCGAAAGCGAGGTTAATTGCAGTCTTTGGACCCGGTGAGCCGAGAACTATTGCTCGGCGAAGGATTCCGCTTCCTATCGCTAAACTATTGGTGTCTGTAACACTCCAATATGCAGCAAACCCCGGATGGGTGTGAACCCAAGTTTTGAAGGGCATTCTTGCACCTACTGGAGGTTTTAGTGGAACTCTGCCAGATGTACCCCAGTCGATGAATACCGCATCATCAGCATCGATAAGAACTGATGTTTCAAGCCCTGCTAACAGAGATATTGCGTAAACTGCATCCCATCTTCCAGCTGAAGCACTGGTCCTTTGAAATTGGATTAGAACCGGAGCATCAACCTTCTTGTTTTCAGCAAGATTACAGATGTCTCCCCATGTCTCTTGGCTTCCACATAACTCCTCAATGTTTGGAATAAATATCATTCACTCACCTCCGGAAAATACATTTGCCCATAGGTTATACTGGCCATGCTCTGTATTGGTGTAGGCTTTCCACGTAATTGCTGAAGAGCCCACTGGGCTCCGAAAGCAGCAGCGTTGAGGAAACCGAATTCTAGATGTCCAGATTCTAGAGCACCTTCATGCTGACATGATTTTGCAGGATGATCTGGAGTCATTGCCTCAACCAATGCAGTTCGGCTCTCACTGGTCATTACAAGGTGACCATCGCCACCACAACGCAAATCTGTCCAAGGAACTTGTAATTGGTGAACCAAACGTCTTGGTTCGGGTCTGTCCACGCAAACTATGACTAAATCAGCACCTTTTAGTTGCTCTAAATCGCGCAAGTTTTCGCTAATTGCTCTGACGGTTACACTGGATTCACTATCAGCAATATGGCGTTGAGCCAAAGCTTCAACCTTTGATAGACCAATATCTTCGCTGGTAAATCTTTGATGACCTAGATTGGTTGCTTCAACCAAGTCTCCATCCATGATCACTATTTCACAATCAATTCCTATTCTCCTTAGTGCAGGAGTTAATACATCAACAAGAGTAGAACCTATTCCACCAGCACCGACAATAAGTAGCGTTTTGCTATCCACAGTTTTCTTCATACAACATTAATTGAATGAGAACATATAAAGAATTGAGACATATGTCAAAGGTTCTATTCACAGAGCACTTTTTATGCATTCCAAGAGTAAGTTCTCTAGTGCATCGAGTTGGACATCTATTGTGAAATTTTCTTCAACATATTTGCGTCCATTGTCGGCCCATAGTTTACGAGTATCAACATCTTGAGCTAAACCATAAGCCTCATCCCACGATTCATAATCTTCCCTTGAAATCAACATTCCTGAATCGACTGAATCCATAGTGTAATGGAAACCTCCCTCATCAACCATTAATGCGGGAACTCCAATTGCCATCGCCTCCAACGGAGTTAATCCAAAAGGCTCGCCATGTGCGTGACTAACCATAGCAACAGAGCCTCTAATCACTGCTCTAAGCGCCGATTGACTCAGACGAGGCATACAATAAACATCTATGTCTAAGGAACTTCCATGGGCTAGAATACTCTCTTTGTCGCTTTTATCTCCACCACCGATTTGAACTAATGAAAGGCCAGTTCCTTGCAAAGATTGCACCGTTTCCCAAGCCCCTTTTACGAAAGATAATTTGCCAATGGTAACAACATATTCATCTGGTAATGAATCTGTTTGCGATGAGTTTTTCTGTGCAGAAACAATCGCTTGTTGAATTTCATCACCAGCATTCTTTTCGTCCTCGTCTGCAAGTTGTGGCCACAATTTCCAATCTAATACATGCATAAGATGTGTTGCTTCAAGCATCTGTCCTTTTGAATTACGACGTGGTGGGGAACCATTTTCCTTATTTTCATCACATGCTAACCCGTAAATATCTCTCAGTTGTTTTTGAATCCACATTGAATTCCCAGATATTGCCGAACCCTTCATCTGCGTCAAACGCCTGACAAGTTTTTGGTCAACACGGCGTTGATTTGCAAAAATCAGATTCGTTAGCCACAAAGGTCTTTTCAAAGCCCCATCCATGTGTCGATGAAGAACATCCTCATACAACCATCGCGGTGGTTCAAGACAATGATAGTGCAGACCTTTTCCTCTAAGTGTTTTGTCCGAAACAGAATTTAGAATTTCAAGAGTTCCACGGCAAACAGAAAAGTGAATAGCATCATAATTGGACCAATCAATTTTCATTTTTTTCCATTCTTTACTGGCTGCAGAACTTTGCCCTGCAGTTAGTTCAGTTATTGCACCCTGGGGCCATGAAAAAGGGTTCTTTGGCTGGATGATTTTAATTTCATGATTTCCTAACAGTTCTTTTGCTTGTTGTGGAAACTGAAGTGTTGCAAGGCTAACTTGCCATCTATTTCCAACATGGCGAAGCAACTGCAATAATTCCCGTTCGGCTCCACCCATAGTGTTGAATGAACCTCTAACAATCAATACTCGCAAAGGAGTTTCAACAGTCTCAGACTCCTCAGCCATACAGTGCTGTCATGACTTACAACCTTAATTTGAACCCACAAAAGGGCAAATTATTGTTAGAAAATGTGACAACTTTTACGCGACCAATTGAAAAGAGATAAGCCACAGGGTAAAACATGACGGGCAAGACTGCGATGATTACGGGTGTAACAGGACAAGATGGTTCTTACCTTGCAGAATTACTATTAGAAAAGGGATATAATGTCTATGGATTCGTTAGACGTGTATCACAACCAACAGTTGGACGCAACCTCATTAACCACCTAATGAGTAATGAAAAATTCCATTTAATCAATGGGGATTTAACAGACCAATCTTCGATTGATAATGCAGTAACAGCCTGTCAACCAGACGAGTTTTACAATCTTGGTGCAATGTCATTCGTTCCTGAATCTTGGCGCTCACCAATGATGACTGCAGATATTACTGGATTGGGTGCTCTTCGCTGCCTTGAAGCTATCCGCAAGAACGCTCCAAACTGCCGCTATTACCAAGCAGGTTCCAGTGA
>Ga0206678_10000771_pt1 | contig 20541 bp, 16 predicted proteins | sample M180m12015metaG_FD_155453 | JGI IMG/M metagenome (GOLD analysis project Ga0206678, IMG submission 155453) | Ammonia-oxidizing marine archaeal communities from Monterey Bay, California, United States - M1 80m 12015 | ecosystem: Environmental > Aquatic > Marine > Intertidal zone | place: USA... | reverse complement strand
AGCTGTAATGGCTCTTGATTTTATCGCACAATATCTATCTCACCTTTTTGTACATAGAGTGAAGATTTTTTGGAGGATTCATCTGGTTCACCATAGCGATACTCATGTTGATGCCACAACTGGAACAAGGCTACATCCACTTGACTTTATTGCTAGGGAGAGTTTTGCCGTTATTGCTATTTTTATAATGGGAGCTCCTATTGGATTTTATTTGTTCTATAGAATCCTCACAGTAGCCTTTACATATTTCAACCATTCAAATGTTCGTTTGCCCTTATCTGTGGATAAGGCGATTAGTTTAGTGATTATTTCACCAAACACGCACAAGTTTCATCACCACTTTGAGGAGCCGTGGACAGATAGGAATTTTGGAAACATCTTCTCTATTTGGGACCGTATTTTTGGTACGTTTGAATACGGTGATGTAGATAAGATAATTTATGGTTTGGACGTTACGGATGATAGTCGGTCGGATGATTTGGCCTATCAGATGATGCTTCCAATAAAGAATGATGGACGCACAAAAATTAATCATTAAAGAATGAAATTACTTGCTACGAAAGTTTGTAAGAAGTACGATTTAGGGGTGCATAACAATCTCTTTGGAGGAACAATGCTGACATGGGTTGATGAGTCTGCTGTAGCTTTTGTGAATGAGGTGTGTCACTGTCCAAATATGGTTACCCTCAAGATGGAGGAAGTACTTTTTAAATCACCTGTAAAGGAGAATAATCTTATAAAGATTTATGGCGAGATTGTGAGTATTGGAAACAAGAGTATTACCGTACAGGTTAATGCCAGGAAATTCAATGTTTATAGTCACGAGGAGGTGGATGTATGTACTACTCGACTAATTTTCGTAAGACTAGACGATGATGGGACTTCGATTCCAATAGCTCAACACGTTAAGGAAAAGAACCCCGATAAGGTCTTATAAGTTCAGCTCAACAAGTTCAACAAGTCGTACCAAAGAGGCTTAAGAAACTCAGGGCATCATAAATAGTGACTGCTCCATCACCGTCAACATCTCCTTCACAAGATGAAGTACATCCGAAGTCACCTAATATTATCAAAAGATCTTGAATTGTAAGAGCCCCATCTCCGTTAAGATCACCAGTACATTCTGCCCCAGGATCATAGTTAGTTGCGTTCACTGGAATTGTATTATGTCCAGATTGGGGTCCTGTATTTCCCATTGGAACAGTCCCGTAATAAGAGGGTCCTATGACATAAGGATAAACCGGATCGAGATAGTTGTCAATAGTCACGAAATAAGCAAAAGTTCCTTCGGGGTAGTCAGGGGTTACGCAGAACCGCCCATTGTGCTCATCTAAATCCCCCAACCCAACTATATGCTCGTAATCTTCAAGAAAACTACCGAGTGGATACTGAGAATTAATGGCAGGACCGTACTGATTAGATGGCAAGGATGTGCCATCTGGAAGAGTCTGTCGAGAGCTGATATTTCGAAGTTGGAATCCACTTTGCATTCTAGCTATAGTTGAACTAGGATCCAATGGACTTGAGTAACCGTAAGCTCCATAAATAGGATAGCCGTCAAATGCGTAACCTATAATAGGGGAGTGATTTGCTTCATCAGAATCATTGTACAAACATGTTGGATTTACGTGGTGGTGGTATTCTCCATTTCCAGCAGGATGTCCCAAACAAGCGTCGAAAGAGCTTCCTTCAAACACTAATGCGTCTTGGAACCAAATTCCTTGATTATTATACGAGAAAGCGTCTTTTGCATTAAATATTGATACTCCATTACGCCAAACCCCGATATGTCCTAAACCTGTATTTATTAATACACCAGTGTTTTCTTGAGGATTCATTGTAATTCGAAAACAGAAGTCTTGATTTGCCGCGCTATTTGGGTTCCCCACCCAGGGACCTATATCATAACCCGGGATGCAAGTACACGAAATAAAGGCAAAATTGGAAGTATAATCTACTGATTGAACATTAGATAGTTGACCGAGATATCCAGTTGAATTATCGATGTTTATTACCCAAGAAGTTATTGTAGGAGCTAGCTGAGCCTGAGAGCTGAGTGAGACTACTACAAACAAAATAAATAATAGGAGTCTAGTCATTCAGCAAAAATACTAACAAGGGTTTCCAAATACACTTAGCACAGCAAGTACATCTGATACAGTTACGGCTCCATCTCCATCGACATCTGCCGTACAAGAGGAAGTACAGCCAAATTCACTAAGAATGACAAGAATATCCGCTACTGTTATGGAGCCATCACCATTTACATCTCCTAGGCAAGGGACAAGCTCGTTACCATCAATAATGTCGTCACAGTTATTATCGATTCCTTGGCCTGTTCCTGGAGCTCCAGGATAAGATGTTTCGTCAGCATCATCACAATCAGTGTTGTTATTAGAGAATCCAGTTGACAAGGGTGGACATACTTGAGTTGGCGCACCAAACCCAAATCCATCCCCATCATTATCATTATATGCTGTTATTGAGTAAATGCAAGTTCCATCATTTGCTGTAGCTGCGGGGTTGTAATTACAAGCAGTAGAGTCTGTGCAACCAGCGCAACTAATGCTTTCACAAGATCCGTCGTCTATTGTTGCTGTTGGATCGTAGTTGCAAGCTGTACTGTCCGTACATCCTGTCGTATTGCCGGCTGTAACACAGAAATTGGTTGTTTCTGTAGATAAGAATTCACCGCCAGTAACTAAAGTGTTTCCTTGTGATGTTATTGTGTAGTTTCCTGATCCAAATGAACAGCATATACCATCCCCGTAACTATCATTTATAGTGATGTTATAACACCCAGTTGCAACACATGCAGTTTGAGTATATGTGGTAGCAGAGCTAGAGTATGGTCCACCTGACATTATAGTAGCTCCCGAATCGTCAGTGACGCTCCATGTAGTCTCTCCAGGGTAATTGTCTGTCAGAATAGTAAAAGTTATATCTACTCCGTTACCGATACAAGATCCATCATCAATGGTTGCAGATGGATCATAGTTGCATGAAGCGGAATCAGTACAACCAGAGCAAGAACTTCCATCACCACCACACACACCACAAACGTCATTTTCTGCACATAATCCATTATCTTCAATAGCATCTGGGTCATAGTTACAAGCTGTTGGATCCGTGCAACCTAGGTCGCTTATATTTCCCGATAAGCTTAATAAAAACAAACCTTCTTCAATATGACTTACTGCGATTACACCAGAAGGGAAGTAAGGATAATTAGACCAAGTTCCATTAAAAGCAGCAGCATCGCTAGAAGGGTAAACGTCGAAGTATCCCACCTCAGTCAAAGTACCACTAGCGATATTATCAAGGTTAGTGATTCGTAATCCAGCTCTGTAATTGGATTGATAACACAGATTGTCTTTTATATATAGGTTGTGATCTATGGCTGGAGTACTAGATACAAATGTTCCTAATAGAGCAGGAGCGTTTAGGTCTTGCACATCCCAAATAAAAGTGGTTGTATTCACACCATTATAGTACTCATCTAACTCGTCGTTACTGAGGAAATATCTATGATCTTCAGTAAGCCACCCTTGGTGTGTATATTGAGAGTCGTAGGTGGTTCGGCTTAATTGAACGGCATCTGTAGGATCGGTCACATCAACTATAGTAATGGAGTTTTCATTACATGCAAAAGCAATTTCACTACCTGCATAAGCAGCATCTGGGCCGATGTAGTTTACAACCTGAGCATCATGAGTGTATCCATCTTGAGCGAAGTCACCCATAATAACAGGGTTTAATGGGTTAGAGATATCTACGATATGAAGTCCACCACTAGATGTGTTTGTGCCTACACCGTAGGCTCTATTACTAGCTTCGTTTATTACAATATTATGAGCATTTCCCCACCCACTGTAATGAGCATCCTCAGCGAAAACGACAGGAGGAGTAACTACATCGCGAAGTTTAGTTAGGTCAAAAACCTGCATTCCATGTCCGCTAGCTTCCGAAACGATATAAGCATAGTTGTCATTTACTTTAATATCTCTCCAAATAGAGTTAGATCCAGAAGCAGGTAAATTTCCAATATAAACAGGGTTCACAGGGTCAGAAATGTCAATAAACGAAGTTCCAGATGCACGGCCTAGAAGAACGTATTCAGTACCATCAAGAGGGTCTACCCATCCCCAAATGTCATTAATATCTGACCCTCCAAGTTGATTGCTAGGCATAAAAGAAAGAAAATCGATGTTTTGACATGGATATCCAGCAGCGGTACCGTTGACACAAGGGGTTTGAGCTGATATACTAGTAACAGAAAGCGCGAAAAGCGCGAATAGGGATGCAAATAACTTCATAATGGCAGATTTGGGTCAATTAAAAGACGCCCAGAAAGGTAAAGCGTTGCATTGGAGCATAAATTAACAAACGTCACCGAAAGCGGCGAGAATCTCTAAAATGTCTGAAACGCCGACAATTCCATCCATGTTTAGGTCGTATAGGCAGCCTGTAGCACAACCAAACTCACTCAGGACAGCGAGCAAATCGCTTACAGTAACAGCACCATCATTATCAACATCCTCAGGGCATCCGACAACGACAGAGGCCTCAATAAATATTATTTGAGTGTAATTAGAATAGTTGCCACAGTCATCCAGAGCTGTGAATGTTCGGTGCACTTCGTACGCATCTGGGCAAGGTCCACCAACGAGAACGACTTCAATAGTAATAGTTACCTGAGAACAGTTGTCAGATGCGGTGGCGCTACCTAAATCATTTAATTCGCCATCACATGTTGTCGTGATATCTGAAGGAACAGAGGTAAATACTGGAGGAGTGTTGTCTGTAAAAGAAATGGTCTGAGTGAATGTGCTAAGGTTGCCACATCCGTCTATTGCTGAGTAAGTGCGTGTAATGCTGCCCCCTCCACATCCTAGTCCGGTGTTTATATCAACAAAGCTTAATGTTATAGGTGTGCACGGGTCTGTAGGGTTTGCAGTGATTTCATTGAATGCGTCTGTATCATCACATGGTACATTAACTTCACTGGGAGTTCCAGAAAAATCAGGACCTTGAGTGTCAGAAGACCCGGCCTCCCAAAGCCAGGCGTTATAAACTAGATCGGGGTAGTCGATATATGGATTGCGATTGCCTTGTTGTGAAGCGACCTTATCATTGCGTGATATTTCAGTAGCGTCAGCAGGATCATCAAGATGCCATTGATATAAAATGGCAGTAGGCCCCATTTCTGTGATATCTCCTGCCGCTCCAGGGTACATAGTGTAGAAGTAGAAAGCAGCCCGTGCAACATCGCCCTTTCTATCTTCTCGTGGTTCCCACTCCCATCCAGAGCTTTCAGACCAAAGCTCATTATTGCTTGGAACACTTCCTTGAGATGTGTATGAATTACTTACGGAACCATACCATTGAGCTTCACTATCGACGATTTCATTATATGATTTATTACTACGAGCGCTATTTGCAGAACCATGACATGGTTTAAGGATATGAATATCAGATTTCATAGGCTCCGATGATCCGAAAAAACTCTGTGGAACAAGATGCTCTGCGTTAATGGGATTAGGGTAAGTAATATACCCTCCGGATTGGGTGAAACCAGTGTAAACACACTCCACTTGGCCCCCAGAAATGTCAATGTAACCATACATTTGGCGTCTAGCCTCATTATAACCTAGGCTATTATGATACCCGTTATACCAATTTGTTTGCAACCAGCTTTGAAGCTCAGTAAGATGAATATTAGTGGGCGGAGCAGCCTGCCCAAAAGCAAAACTGCAAAAAGCAAATAGTAGAGCAAACGCTGGTATTAATCGTCGAATCATATTAGTATACATAACTTATTAATATAATAAATAAGATGGGCAATATCCTAACGAAATTGAATAGAAATGGGTTGCTTGGGAGAAATTTCTTAAAAACAGATTGTTCCCCACTCCATTAATATTATCAAAAGATCAGAAGTCCCTATTGTGCCATCGAAGTCAAAGTCTCCTGGGCAGCTGTCATCTGAAGATTCAGCAAATAAACAAGTGCCATCATCAATATTTGCTGTGGAATCGTAGTTTAAAGCATCGTCGTAAGTACATCCAATATCTGCGGCTGTTTGACACATTGATTCATCGGAAATCGCATAAGGATTGAACTCTGAAAATTCGGGATTAATGCAGCCAGGACAGTTAACTTCACTATCGAAACACACAACATCTACTGATATTGGACTATTGATAAGTATAGTCCGTTCGTTTAACTCTTGGATAGAATTATCATCCATAAATCTATAGTTGAACTCCCCCTCGGGCAATTGAATTTCAAACTTAAAAACACCGAAACTTACAGGCTCTCCATTGATATTGCCGAGGTCTGTCACAAGTGAAGCCCCACCACCATGAAGGAACATGTCTACTTTAAGAACTATAGAGAAAAGACATGATCCATCGTCAACTGTGGCTGAAGGGTTGAAGTTTGAAGCTTCAGCATTTGTGCATCCTGGAATGAAAATAAAATCGGAGCCATCACAGTCTTGGTCAATTCCGTCGTTAGGAATTTCTGGCGCCCCTAGGTAAATGGAATCGTCACTATCGTCACAATCTCCTTCAGAATCAAGCATCCCATCTCCATCAGAATCTACCCCATAGTAACACGAACCATCATCAACCAATACACCGTTGTCGTAATTCAGGGCGTTAATGTCCATACATCCCAGAACTTCTGATGTAGGGATTTTACGAGCTCTATAGACGGTAAAGTATGTTCCAAGTTCAATTTCCCAAACAATTTCTCCTTGATCGTTAATCTCAGTGACTAATGTTCCTTGTCCCTGGCCGGCGTTTGCATTTCCCCATGCTATGAGGGTATTCCCATTCTCTAGACGCTGAACACTGCCTTGGGCAGGAGCATAAACTTCTTCAGGATGTGAGTAGGACCAAACTCTGCTGGCGGTCATTCCCACTGTATCTACTTCATATTCTACTACTCTGGAATATCCAGGTTGATTGCCCGAGGAGATATTATTGTCGAATAAAAGTATGCGATTCCCTCCGATATCATTTACATCGTGCTGCTTTAAGAAACTACCCCAATCAGGATCGTCTATCTGAAAGTCGTTTTCATATTCCCCTAATTGCCAATCGATTGACCAATCAATTGGGTTTAGCCTAACTATAGTACTAATGTTTCGAAAGCTCATTAAGATGCCTCCAAAAGAGTCAATATCAAAAGCATTCCAATGAAGATAATCTACTTGTTGAAAGTTTAAGAAACTTGACGCAGTCACAGGAATATGATCAAGCCCATGCCATTCACGTATAATATTTTCGTCAACATCCATATGCATCATAACAGGACTTATTATTTCAGCATCCACAAAACCGCCATAGCTACTCATATCCATTTCGACGAATTCGTTTACAACAAATAAATACGAACCGTCTTCAAATCTGTGCACGTCATGATAGTCAGTTTCAGGAATGATACTGAGCCCTAAAGTATCAGTGGGTATAAGATTTTGGTCAACGGTTACCCATTTTCTGATTGAGTAATTGTAAAAAACGAATTCATCTTCACCCCAAGGTTCAAAAATAAATCCTCGAACAGGAGAGTGAGCATTAAAAACGAGTTCAGCATCTTCATCTATAGCACAGAGAAATATTTGATTTGCTGATTGAACAGGTGCCATTACCACTACACCTGGAGCTGCATCAGTAGTGGTTGTGAGAATGGTATAAGGAGGCGTTTGTGCCAAAAAATCTACACAAAAAATCTTGATAAAGGTTAATATAACAAGTAGAGTGGCTATTCTAACAATATTCATTTATCTAGTTTCTGTACAGTAGTTTCCTAGTTTGGCTATGAAGATTTGTGAAATCCCCCATTACCTAAACCATTAATATTGAACACTAAGTTAGAAAGATAACGTTTAACACGATTCCCACTTATAATTAACATAGAAAAGACTACAGCTAAGCAGTTATGAGATTAGAATTCCCTTTCAACCACCATAGGTAATTATATTAGAGATAGTTCAAATGAATACCGATTTGAATCAGTTATGATCTTTCAATGATGATGAGATCCACCGTCCAATTTCAAGAGATACGTCATTTGCAGATTGTTTGCTTAGATGATTTCCATCTGTAAAATCATAGCTATTCTCAATTGTTGTCATATCTAAATAGTCATCGGTTTTACCTATTGCTGTGGAGATATGACGATCGAAATCGGGGGTGTATTCATTTTCGATTTGAAGCATTTCAGAGTGAACAGGTAGCCTTACGAGGAAAACCTTTCCTTTAGAGTTTAAATATTCTATGGTTTTTATGAGGTAGTTATAACGGTAGTAGGATAATTGTCTGTCATAGGAGTATTGTTTATAGGAATTAAATTTCTTCAACTCTTTCTCTGCTACGAATGATTTGTCTAAAGAAGTGAAAACGTTTAACCAGCCGTCGTCATTAAGGAACGTGAAAGAACCTTTTACTGAATTATTAAGTTTTTTATAGTTTTTTTTAAGGAAGAGCAATTCTAAATTCTTAAAAGGAATCATACCCCAACCCGAAGGATATTTTTTCATCAGATATTCGAAATTTGGGTGGGAGTTAAAGTTTCTCATTCCGAATAATACACTTCTCCTATCGTCAATTTCTGGCGGCGTTGATTTTTTTTCGCTGATACTCCATGGATCAATTGTGAGAATAAAATATCCCTTTTGAGTGTCGTTTTCGAGTTTTGCTTTTATGGCGTCTAAATAACATTCACCGTAAGGAGAGCTAGTCAAGGTGAAGGCGAAGTTGAAGAGGTTTTGGCTTTGATAATCCAAAACTGAGTCTACTACAGAAGGGTTGATACCCTGAAGAGCCCTTGAAGTTCCCAAGACTAATGAAGATTGTTTTGAAGAAGAGAATTTCAGGTAATACTCATCAGTAGAACCATTTGCACAATAGGCAAACACAATGTGTATGACAATCGTGACTAGGGAAAAGTAGAGTATATTTTGAAGAAAAGGCCTCATCTAGAATTGAAAATAAATAAATTCGGCCTCACCGAACTTCCCAAAAGTTACAATCATAATTAAAACAGAAGTATAGATCATCCACCTTGCAGGTCTCCTCAACCTTTCAATACTCAACCCATGTAGCCTCCCTCTTTGCAGCCACTCTGTTACAAGTAGGAGTGGGATAAGTAAAAGGGTATAAACCATTGTGATTTTTGGAGTTAGGATTTCGGGTATGGAAAAGAGAGATACAGAGAACATTGCTTCGATGTAACTAGTTGCGTGGCTGAAATTTTCAGCTCTAAAGAAAATCCATGCAAATGCAACTAAACTGAATGTAGCGGACATTTTCAGACATTCAGAAATAGAGGGTATCATATTGTCTTTGGCTACGATTTCTAGATTCACACGGTTTTTATTCGTCAATAGCAAAGGGAGAAAGTAAATAGCATTAAGAGCTCCCCAGATTATGAATTTCCAGTTTGCTCCATGCCAAAACCCACTTACCACGAATATTATTAATGTATTTCTCACCTTATTTAATACGCCACCTCGACTACCTCCGAGTGGAATGTATAGGTAGTCTCGGAACCAGGTTGATAGAGAAATATGCCACCTTCGCCAGAACTCGGCGATGTCTCGGGAAAAGTATGGGAAGGCAAAATTCTGCTTTAAGTTGAACCCGAATAGACGAGAGGTGCCAATAGCGATGTCTGAATATCCAGAAAAATCACAGTATATCTGGAACGAAAAAAGTACGGCTCCAAGAGCTAAAGAGCTTCCACTTAATTCGGAAGAATTATCGAAGATATAGCTTACAAAAACTGCGCAGTTGTCAGCTATTACTACCTTCTTAAAAAGCCCCCAGAGAATCTGCCTCATTCCCTCAACGGCGTTTGAGTATTCGAATTTTCGCTCTTTGTAAAACTGAGGTAGCAGATTAGTGGCTCTCTCAATAGGGCCCGCAACAAGTTGAGGGAAAAAACTTACGAAAGCGGAAAACGCTATAATGTCATTTGTGGGATTTAGTTTTTTGCGGTAAATATCAATAGTGTAGCTCAACGTTTGGAATGTGTAAAAGCTGATGCCTACAGGTAGGATAATATTTAATGAATGGCTGTCGAAATTATATCCTAGGACTGTAAAAGCGTTTGTGAAATTCACTAAAAAAAAGTCGTAGTATTTGAAGAATCCAAGAAACCCAAGATTAACTAGTACACTAGTAAGAAGGAGCAGACGTCTTTTTGATTTTACATTTTCTTGAGACAACTTAATCCCAACGGTGAAATCTACCAGGGTGCTGAATAGAATCAAAGTAAGAAATCTCCAGTCCCACCAGCCATAGAAAACGTAGCTAGCAACAACTATTAGGAGGTTTTGTAGCTTAAGACTTTTAGAAAACAAAAACCAATAAAGCCCAAAGACTATTGGTATGAAAACAGCAAAATCTATGGAATTAAAGAGCATGCCTTGAACTTATTCTTCGAGCTCTTCCATTGCGTCTTCCTCAGACGTAAGTTCAAGTATATCTGAAGCTTCGATTTTATCAATAGTGGCAATATCCTTAAGTTTTTTACTCATCACATTAGTCCTGGTGTTACGCAAATCGTAAAGTGATTTTGATGCTTTGCCTAATTGGTCATCAACTTTCTTGAGTTGGTCTGAAAATTTATTAAACTCGGTTTTCACCGCTTCCAATGTTTTCCAAACCTCACTACTTCTCTTCTGTACAGCAAGAGTGCGGAATCCCATTTGTAAGCTATTTAATAGAGCCGAAAGCGTTGTGGGCCCCGTTACAGTGATTCTATATTTCCTTTGCAGGATTTCAAAAAGCCCAGGGTGCCTTAGAACTTCGGCGTACAAGCTCTCAACAGGTAAAAACATTATGCCGAAATCTGTAGTATGAGGCGGGTCTATATATTTTTCACTGATATCTTTTGCAAATGTTTCAATGGTTTTTAAAAGGACCTTCTGAGCCGCTTCCACCACATCTTTCTCTCCAGCTTCGTATGCGTCTAAAAGTCTGTTGTAATTCTCGATGGGGAATTTTGAATCAATAGGTAGCCAAACCTCATCATCACTATCCTTTCCAGGTAGTTTAACAGCAAATTCCACATGGGCTTGACTTCCCTTCTTCGTCGACACATTTTTTGAATATTGGTCTGGAGTTAATAGCTGTTCGAGAATGTTTTCAAGCTGATATTCGCCCAAAACCCCACGCGTTTTCACGTTAGACAGCACCTTTTTTAAATCACCCACGCCTGTAGCAATATTTTGCATCTCTCCGAGTCCTTTATGAACCAGTTCCAATCTCTCGCTTACCTGTTTAAAAGATTCTCCCAATCTCTTTTCTAGTGTAGTTTGGAGTTTCTCATCAACAGTTTCACGCATTTTTGTGAGTTGTTGAGTGTTGTCGTCTCTAATGCTCTTAAGATTCTTTTCAATCGTCTCCTTAATATCTCCCTGTTGTTTGCTGAAGTCACTAAACTTCTCTCGAATAAGGTTATTTAGATCTTTATTATTTTCCTTATTCGTTTCGGAAAATCCCTTCAAATTATCCCCCAGCTCCTCTCTATTTGTCTTGGCTACTTCACCACTTTCTTTTCTGTTTCTCTGAAATTCATCTTTCAGAGTTTCATCAAATTTTGTTATTGAATGTGTAATTCCTCCTAATTCTCCACTACTACCCCCGCTGCTGTTACGTTTTAGTAGAAGAACCAAGTTTACAGCAACAAGCAGAATAAGTACAGAAAGAAGAATAACAGTTAAATTCATTTATAACTCAGGGTTTTGGGTACGCTTCCGCATTTTGCTCCACCCTTTAAAGGTATGCATCCTTTAGACCAAACCCTAACTTATCTATTACTACCTTACAATATTATTAGATACACTCAAATGAGAAAGACAATAGTTTCCTTTCTATTTCTGAGCACATTAATTGGGTGCACTACGGATAATACAGTTATAGATAATCCTAAGAATGAATCTTACTTGAGTAAGTTGTATAAACCTGAGCTCATAGGCGACATTAATTATAAAGGGCCACCGTTTGAGTTAGAATTGTCTCTGTCCCAAACTAGCCCCGTGCTCACGACTCTCACCGCAACATTATCTCTCGATAGCGGCGACTATGTTGTGTCACCATATACTACTCAAGATTACTTAGGCGTTTTCGACCTATCTATCATTGATACTGCGCATATAGAGCTTGAGGGCAATTTATTAGAATTTCCCCCACCGATAGATATATTTTTTTCATTTGAGGACCTTCCTGTAATTTCTTATGTTGGTAGTACAAGGCTATCGCGATTATTGAGAATTTCTACAGTTGGAGATTTTGAGGCTTATGGAGAAATATTTTTCGTGCACGAACCTAGCTGTTTACCCTACATAGTCAGTTTTGTTATTACGAGAAAACAGGATGAGCTCTCGGTAACAAAAACGGGCACACATAGGCCCAAATTTTGACACATTGCGTTCAAGATGGTAGGCTAAACAACAGCAACAATAGAGTCTCTTTTTTGGCGTGAGCTCTCGGGCGTTTATCTAGCCCCAATCATCCTCTGACATAGCCGCTCGAATACTTGCCTCAGAGGCTTGAGAAACCTCTTTTCGGGTCCAGTTATTTTTGCTTATTTCTTCAGGTGTGATTGTGGGAAGAACCTTTACATAGAGCCTTTTTCCTCTCAAACCGAGGATATTCATGACATGGGTTACCACAGGACCGTCAGTAATTAAGAATGTAAAGAACTTAAATTGGTCCTTTGATAACTTACCTCCATTCGCATGAGTCCATCTGAAAGCTATAGGTTGTACGCCTGATTTTGAATCGACAGCAATTTTAAAAAAAGATGTTTTGAATGGGTGGATTTCTATTCCATCATTTGTAGTCCCCTCAGGGAAGAAACTCATATTCACTTGAGACTTGGTAATCATTTGTTTTGTAGGTTCCAAAAGTTCTTGAATAGATCTTCTTCGGGATCTATCTACAAAGACGAATCCGAGCAACTCCATTACCTTACCAATAATTTTTAAACTTCGGATGTCAGTGTTTGAGATTACCATACAAGGTGAAAGTGCCATGTGAAGAAGCGAATCAATTACTCCTTGGTGGTTACTAACGATTAATAAATTCGATTTAGCAATTTTACCTTCTACAGTAATACGAACACCTACTAGCCTCATTAGAATTCTTGAAAACGGATAAATAATGAATCTTACATTAAATCTTAAGAAATAATGCCGCGGTAGGAAGAAGAAAATAATTCTTAGAATAACACTAAGGGACACTAACAACGTTAACGTGAGCATTATCAATGCCAAACGAATGTATGCAAGAAATTTGGAGCTCTTAAGGTTTGGCGGTTGATGTTGCATGAATAACAATGATAATAAATAGTTGGTTTAATTTAACTCTTTTGGCATATTATATCTAGAGGTTTTCTGAGTGGCTTATTAACTTAGTGATATATAGCTTATGACACATCTAGGCTTAACAACAAATTAGAATAATAATGTTATGAGGCTTACTGTTGCTGTTTTTTCGCTTTTCATATCTATTATAGTGTTTTCTCAAGAAGATGAAGCTTTAAATTTTGAAGAAGGAGTTGAGTTAGCGCATTTTAATATTTGGATAGTTTCAACTATAGTTGTAACAATTATAAGCGGGATATTTATTGTAAAGTTTTTAAAGAAAACTAAAAATAAATCTCAATAAAGAAAAAGCCCGCACATTCTGTGCGAGCTTCTTGTTGTATTGTGTGGGCCATACTGGATTCGAACCAGTGACTTCTACCATGTCGAGGTAGCACTCTAACCAGCTGAGTTAATGGCCCAAGTTAAGAGGGATGCAAATGTAAGAAGGAGTAGAGGCTGATAGGAGGTTTGGAAGGGGAAATTAAATCACATGAAAAGGGGATTGTAAGAGAAGGGGGATAATAGTATTTTTGTGCTATGCAAGTTAAAAAGCTATGTGACCTCAAGCCAGACGAAGTAGGCGTTATTGAAAGGGTGGATACCCCTGAGGAAGTTATGGCGCTTGTACAGATGGGTTGTTGTATAGGATCTGAGGTAGAAGTGAAGCATACTGCACCGCTTAACGGGCCCATGGCGATTTGTACTTGTGGCAGAACGCTAGCTGTCAGAAAAGAGGCTGCAGCCCACCTATGGGTCAGAGTTGCAGCTAAGCAGGCAGAGGTGGCATAAGTCTATTAGACTCAAGTCTTTTATTAGAGTATTCTAAAATATCAGCTAAATATTTGATATACGGCTAATGCTGCTAAGTATGCAAAAATGGTGTATCCGGCAGCTTGAGCAAGTGCCCATGACCAGCTATTTAGTTCTCGTCGGACGATAACAATTGTGCTCATGCATTGCATCGCGAACATATAGAAAACGATTAGCGATGCGGCTGAGGCAGTATTTAATAAAGGACGATTTGTACCTGGAATTACTTCGTTTGTAAGGCGTTCTTTTAAAGCTAAGATGCTACTATCACCACCTTCAGCTGTTGGATAGAGTGTGTGCATAGTGCCCACAAAAACTTCACGAGCAGCGAAAGAACTTAAAACGGCTATCCCCATTCGCCCATCATAACCTAGAGGCTTAACTATAGGCTCAATAGAATTCCCAAGTGTTCCTAACCAAGACTGCTCTAAGCGTATTCCGGGATCCATTGCTTCGCGTTCCTGTATTGATCCTGGTCCCATAAATCCTAACGACCATAATATTATTGAAATGAATAATATAACGGATCCTGCAGAACGAAGAAATATTAGAGCTTGACGATAGGATTGGCTTAGCACAACTTTAAGTGTAGGCAAACGGTATGGTGGCCACTCCTCGGCTGCTTCAGTACGGTTGTTTGAGTTAGGGAGGAAATGATGTATAATAAATGCTAGACCTAGGGCTGATAGAGCACCAATAACGTAAAGGGCATATAGAAAAAGACCTTGGAGGTTAAACCAGCCGAGAATGAGGCGATCTGGGACAGCGAATGCTATCAGGAATGCATACACTGGAAGACGCGCCGAACATGTCATCATCGGCGTGACTAATATGGTAAGTAATCTAGCGCGTTTGTTTGAGATTGTACGAGCGGCCATTATTGCTGGCACGGCACATGCTAGACCTCCGACTAATGAAATTGATGATCGCCCAGTGAGACCAACTCTCCTGAAAAATCGGTCTGCGAGGTACCCTAATCTAGCCATATATCCAGAATGTTCAAGAAAAGCAGTAAAAGCAAATAGGATTGCGATTTGAGGCACGAAAATAAAAATCCCCGCAAGCCCAGAAAGAATACCGTCCACAAGCAAGCTAGTGTACCAAGCGGCAGGAAGGGTGTCGGAAATGATTGTCATAATCGAGCTAAAAGCCCCATCGATGATATCCATTGGATATGTAGCCCAGCTGAAGATAGCTTGAAACATAAAGAAGAAGAGCAACATAGAAATTAGATTTCCCCAAATTGGATGCGTAAGCACACGGTCTATTTTTTGCTGTCCCTTTATAGTATTGCGTTGTGCGAGTTCATGTTCTTTAACAGGTTTACCAGCCTGGTTTAGTAATTCACGTATGATTTGCATTCTTTGTCCTGCTTCCTCAAGCTGGAGAGCTGCAGGAGATGCTTTAGCATTTTCGCGCGCCTTATGCCAAGCATATTTCTCTTCAGTATTTAGCCAGTTTGGCGCATCGTTCATTCGAGCAAGATGACATAAGTACCCAAGTGTTCCGTATGGCATAGAAGCGTTGAGGATAGAAAGAGAAGTTTCTATGCTAGAGGGAACATTTCTTAGGAGTGAACAAGATGATGGGAGATTAAGAAGGGGAGTGAGTTCGAGAACCCAGTCAGAAGGATCATCTTTGAGTACGTGGATTTCTCTCACGGGAAACCCAAGCCCATGTTCTAGGATCTCGCGAAGTTGTGGGTCTTCGTCTTCCAGATTCATCCTATTGAGTAAAAGGATGCACGGGATTTCCAGCTCACGAATTTGTAAAGCAAGGAAAAGTTGACCCTGAAGAGTTGCTCTATCAGCTACAATCCAAACCATATCTGGTTTGTTCTTATCATTTGGATTGAGTAGAGTGTTTTCTGTAACACGACCGTCGTCAGTTTGGGCATGAAGGTTATAGATGCCAGGTAGATCCAAAAACGTCCAATTCTCCGACCCTTTGACGATTCCATTTGCCACACACGCTTCAATTGTAACTCCTGCTAGGTTGCCTACAGGAGTGCGCACACCAGTAATACTGGTGAACAAACTGGATTTTCCAGTGTTTGGATTTCCTACTAGAGCGATGGTGGTTTTCACAGGTGCAAAGTTGCTCCGTTTTCCTCGTCCAGCAATCCCCTTTTTAAGGCAATTTTTATCTTGGCTGTAACCAAGACCTTGGATCTTTTGGAGATCGCTCAGAACCAGCTACTTTCCAAATTTCGAAGTGAACAGAAGTTCCTTTTGGGCTAGTCCATGCTTTACCTATTCGTGTCGCTCTGTCAATAACATCACCTTTAGCAATTTCTAAAGCTTCGAGGTTACTATACACTGTGCGATATCCCCCATGAGTAATAATTACAGTTTCTCCGGCACCAGGAAATGAGAATACACTGCTTACGGTTCCCCCAAAGATCGAAAACACATTAGCCCCTTGTTCGGTGGTAATATCTATTCCATTACTCTCGACTGTAATCCCCGCAATAGTTGGATGTTTGTGACGGCCGAAATCTTTTGTAACAACACCTCTAGCGACAGGCCAAGGCAAATTAGTTCTATTGTTTTCGAACTCTTCTGAAATAATTTTCCCAGCCGGAGTAAGGGCGTATTCTCCAGCAGCAGAAGCGCGCTCAGCTTCGAGCTCAGCTTCGATTATTCTTTTTATTTCGTTGCTAAGTCGTTTGTGTTCTTTTTCTTGAGCTTTAAGAGTTTTCCGAAGCCTCTTTTCTTCTCTTTTAATCTCAGCTACTAGTTGTGCTCGTTCTGTTCTATCGCTGTTGAGTGCATCGCGCTCGGATTCTTGCTCTTCAAGCGCGTGTATAACTGATTTTTTCTCAGTGGAGAGTATTTCTTTAGAAGTGGAGAGTGTGGTTTGGGCATCGGAGATTTCAAGGGCTTGCCTTTTACGAACTTCAGCATAGGATTGTAGCATTCGAAACCTATGAGCCGCCTGACTGAAATCTTCAGCTGCAAAAACGAACATTAATGGATTATTTGCAAGTTGCATTCGGTATGCTTGTTGAATCATCATTGCATACTCCTCTTTTAACACCACAATGTGCCCTTCTAAACTCCTTATCTCTGTATCGGCGTTTACTACCGATCGCTCTAGCATTCTAATAGTAGATTGATGATGACGAATGAGCCTCTCTCTTAACTCGATTTGTCTATCGATCAGAGTTACTTGAGAGTTCGCAGCATTGCGATTCATTTTGGCCTCTCCAATTAATCGTGATGTCGTTGCCAATTGCGCCTCAATTTTCTCTTTCTCAGCAGTAAGCGCATCTTTTTCTTGAGTTTGGGCTTGAAGAGTATAGAAATTAAGACTAAACAAAACCCCCAATACCACCCATCCTCTTATAGAATGATTAATAAAGTTATAGTGAATTTCGGCGCTCATAATCTTTGGGTGGATCGAATGGTAGGTCGTATTCACGGTTCACTCTACTGCGTCGAATACTAAATGTGCAATCTAAATCAACACCATTTCCAAGTGCAATAATTTGAATCCTTGAGGGCAATAATCCACCAATATGCCCCTCATCGCCAGAGCGCTTAACTTTTAGAGTAAGTCCAGTAGAAAGGTCATTGAATACATCAAGAACAGGCATAAAGGAGACCCCCTCAAACCAATACCTCTTAATAATCAAATCGTCTTCATCAGTTCGACTCATCATTCTCTCTGCCCTACGAACACCCATGTTTACAGCTATTGGTTCTTCAGGGTTTACCGAAACCGTTCGTTCATCAACACCTCCGAGAAGTTTTTTTATGCGTCTAGGAAATTTCTCAATTAAGATGTAATTGCGATCATCAATCTTGGAGATAAATTTATCATTGTTTTTGTTAAGTGCTAAGGGACTTCCGCAAAAGAGATTTTGTAAAGTATAGAAATCTAACGGGATTCCAAATGACTCCTCTAGTTCGCTGTAGTTTCCTTCATACACAAATTTATTTGATGGCACTTTACTAATTATTCTCACCGAATCAGGAAGTAGAAGTATCCGAGCAAGTTCAACTCCAAGAGCAGGGGATAGGCTTATCCAAATTGCACTATCCCGAGCCATTCTCATACTCATATTAATCGACTCCGATTCTCCATCAACCTTAATCTCAGTATCTAATTTAAACCCTAACCAATCCCACTTTAAAGCTTCTTTTTCATAGTGCTTAATAATGTTGTTTGGCTCCATTGATCTCAATGGTTTCCCATCGGCAATACGCCGTTCGTTAGAACATCCCGTTAATATAACGGAACTGATAATAATTGCAATCAGCCCATATATTTTAAGATTTCCTATCATGGTATCTGTGAAAGTTTCTCATTAAGCCTTTTTTTTCCTCCACCTGCAATAATAGCCTCTTCCCAGAGATTATAAGCTTTTTCAGATTCGCCCAATGACCATCGAATATCACCCTCGCGCTCTAAAAAGACGGCATCGGGGGAATCTAAGAGGGATTGGGCTTTTACAATCCATTCTAAGGCATCAGAATTACGTACAAGCAGATGTAGAATTAATGCATGGGTGTCCATGAAATTAGGCTCATCTTTCATCATTTCATTTGCTAAAGTGCTCCATTTTAGAGCATCTTGAATGCGCTTATTATCTAATGCCAAAAAGTATGCATGATTATTCATCACATAAGGAGAACTGTCCATTGAAAGACTTTTTTCGAAAGCCTCATAGGATTCTTCTTTTTGATCAAGTTCTCGATAACATTCGGCTAATTCGCTATACAAACTAGCTCCAGTTTTAGGCAAATCTATTAGTACAGACAATCCATTTTTGAATTGTTTAATTGCTTTTTCATACTCTTTTAGTTGCTTATACCCACCGCCAGAGTAGAGGTAAATTATCGGCTCTAAAGGGAATGCCAAAGATGCTTCAGCACCAGCCTTTACCACGTATTCCCAATCTTTCAAATTGAAGAGAACACCCAAATAATCGATATGTCCTTCAAGTGAACCGGGGTCTTCAGTAACTACAACTGCAAGCGCTTCGCGAGCTTTTCCAAATTGTTCTATATTCAACCAATGTAAAGCTGCAAAATGTAGTAAATCGGGATTCCCAGAATGGGTTTCTAGGGCAACGTTAAGAAGCTGATCGAACTTGTCCATTATTTCAGAACCAGCACTTGCAAATTCTAAATACCCCAACAGAATATCAGATTTTTCTCTTAAATTAATATCCTCGGATTTGAATGCAATAAGTAATAAATCGAAGGCTTCCTGTGTCCTTCCTACGGCTGTATATGATTCGGCTAAAGGGATAACGCTTTTCATATAGTATGGATGGTCGAGTCGTAGTTTTTCTAAAATGAGGATAGAACTATCATAGTCCTTATTAAATGCAGCTAGAAGCCCCCTATGTAAAGCAAAAGTGGGTTCGTTTGGGAACTCTAGTGCAGAACGGTTAACGAAAACCTCAAGGCTCTCAACTTCTATATTTGAATATGCGATTATAGTAAACATATCTAATCTTACATCAACATTTTTTGCGATCTCAGTTTCGTAAAATGTTAAGAGTTGATATGCGTGCCAAGGTTGTAAAGCTGAGATGAAAATATCAGAGCACTCTCTCAAAGCCTCTAAATCTCCTGGTCTTGCTCTAATCCAAATCTTAAAATCATTTGTTGCATCGTCATAATTCCCAGTGGTGACTAGATCTATTGCCCTGTAATATCGATACCAGTCATTTTCGGGATCTAAATCTACAGCGCGATCAAAGTGAACTAGAGCAGACTCATGGCGATCTAAGTCGGAATCTATTCTTGCAAGATCATAGTGAAATGAAGCAACATTTGGCTTTTCATCTGAGCAACGTAAGAAACTTGCATATGCAGCTTCTTGATCGCCCTTAAGCAAATGCTGAGCACCTTGAAAATAATTCCGTTGCAATTCCTCAGAGTACGCCCCGCCTTCGAGAAAAACATTTTTACTTCCTGTGCACCCAATCGCTGAGATAAGGAATAAACTGAATACTATATATGACAGATTTAGCTTCACGGTTTAGTTATCAGAACTACCTACAGTACAAAAATCTCCTACACTTAAATTTTGAGTACTGCCATAAATGGAAGCCTTTGCCCCTATCATCGCTCCCTTTAAATTCGAATCAGTGATATCGGTTTCTTCCTGTATTAACGAATCACTGATTACCGAATTATCAACTCTGGAGTTCTCTCCAAGACTGACATGCGGCCCGATTATCGAACGGTTAATTTTAACACCTGGCCCTATGTAACATGGGGGAGTGACAACACTATCTGTAATTTGTGCTGTAGGATCAATTCCAGTTTCCTTATGTAACCTTCCTTCTTCTTTAAGAATTTCCAGAACTCTACGGTTTGTTTCAACGG
>Ga0206678_10000764_pt1 | contig 20601 bp, 19 predicted proteins | sample M180m12015metaG_FD_155453 | JGI IMG/M metagenome (GOLD analysis project Ga0206678, IMG submission 155453) | Ammonia-oxidizing marine archaeal communities from Monterey Bay, California, United States - M1 80m 12015 | ecosystem: Environmental > Aquatic > Marine > Intertidal zone | place: USA... | reverse complement strand
TGAAAATTATGACTTTTCTTAAGGTATTCATAATTTATCCTTTTTAATTCTCTGTTTGAACTTACTCGACAGTGACCGACTTAGCCAGGTTTCTTGGTTGATCAAGGTCTGTGCCTCTGAGGCACGCTACCTCATAGGCTAGGATTTGCAGGGGTATTGTGTAAACAATTGGAGCATTATAATCACCACATTTTGGCATGTTTATAAATTTTCCTTTTTTAATTTCAATCTTAGAGCTTGCGTTTCCAAACACATAGAGGGTTCCGCCTCTTGCTTTTACCTCCTCTAGGTTAGCTAGTAATTTTTCTACTAGGCTGTCTTCTGGGGCCAAAGCAACCACTGGAATATGCTCGTCCACGAGTGCGAGGGGGCCGTGTTTTAGCTCGCCTGCTGGGTATGCTTCTGCATGGATGTATGATATTTCTTTAAGTTTTAGTGCACCCTCTTGGGCAATAGAAAAGTACATCCCTCGGCCCAAATACAATGCGTTATTTTTATTAGCGATGTTTTCTGTTATCTGCTCGATATCCTGTTTAAGCTTAAAGGCTTCTTGCAATAAAGATGGGGTGTTTCTCAAATCTTGTGTTGCTACCGCTCGTTTTTCAGGGTTTTTGTCTTGGCTTTTAGCTATTGAGATTGCAAGGATTAACAAAGCTGCAAGCTGGGTAGTGAACGCTTTGGTTGATGCCACTCCGATTTCTGGCCCCGCATTGGTAAACATTTTCCAATCTGACTGCCTTGCCATTGTGCTTGTTGGGACATTACATATTGAAACAATCCCTAGGTATTTTTCTTGTCTTGCGTACTCCAGAGCCGCAAGAGTATCCGCTGTCTCACCGGATTGAGAAATCGCCACAAATAAAGTGTTTCCTTCAACCAGTGGGTTTCTATATCTGTATTCGCTTGCAAAATCTATGTGGCATGGCGTTCCAGCTATGTCTTCAAACCATTTTCTAGCTGTTTTTGCTGCGTGTAGGCTTGTTCCGCAAGCCACAAACTGTATTCTTTTTACCCCTTTGAAGGCTTCTGATGAACCTGCTCCGAAAACATTATCAAGGACATCTTCACCTCCAAGTCTGCCGTTAATAGTGTTTCCTATGGCCTCTGGTTGCTCATAAATCTCCTTTTCCATGAAGTGTTTATACTTGCCTTTTGATGTGGCTGTGGCTGTTGCCTCTATTAAAGTCTCCTCTCTTTTTTGTTCAGTGGCTTTGTCATTAAAGATTTTGATGTCATTTTTTGTGATCTCTGCAAAATCGCCGTCTTCTAACAAATAAAATGCTTCAGTGTTATTGATGATTGCCAAAGGATCGGAGGCAACAAAATTTTCTTCAATGCCTTTCCCAATTAAAAGCGGGCTTTTTTGCCTTGCAGCAAAAATTTTATCTTTTTGGTCGCTGTCTATTGCCGCAATTGAATAAGCTCCTTTAAGTTTATTTGTTGCGTTGATTAGCGCTTTTAATGTGTCGCCACCTTCTTTTTTATAAAAATGTATTAGATGGGCGATTAATTCTGAGTCTGTTTGTGAGTTTATCTCGTACCCATAGCTCTTTAATTGCGCCCTTATCTCATTATGGTTTTCTATAATTCCATTGTGAACAATATATATTTGATCGTGTGATCCATGTGGGTGGGCGTTTTCCTCTGAAGGCGCCCCATGGGTGGCCCATCTTGTGTGGGCTATCCCGGCTGTGGCTTTTGGCTTGTGTTCAACCATAAGTTCTTCAAGTTTTAACACCTTGCCCAAGGCTCTTAATCTAAGCACTTGCTGCTCTTGATTTAGTGCTATTCCTGCAGAATCATAGCCGCGATATTCCATCAGCTTTAGGCCTTTTATCAGGATCTTGTCGACACTTCTAGCTGAGGCTGCACCAATAATTCCACACATAGTTACTTGCCTTTGTTTTTAATTGGTCGTTGCCAGCCGTCAATAGTTTTTTGTTTGTTTCTTTCAATGGTTAGCTTGTTTGCCGGGGCTGTTTTTGAAACAGTAGAACCCGCTCCAATTGTTGCTCCGCTTTCTATTGTTATAGGGGCAACCAACTCGACACCTGAGCCAATAAAGACATTGTTGCCTATTGTGGTTTTGTGTTTATTTACACCATCATAATTACAAGTAATTGTTCCCGCGCCAATATTGGTCTTCTCTCCAATTTCTGCATCTCCAACATAGGTTAAGTGATTAACCTTTGATTCGTTGCCAATTGTGGTGTTTTTTGTTTCAACAAAATTACCTACTTTGGCTTGGGTTTTTAGCTCTGTTCCTGGGCGCAGCCTGGCAAAAGGTCCTATAGTGCAACCCTCCCCAATGTTGGCACCATCAATATTGCTGTGCGATAAAATATGTGTGTTTTCACCAACCGTTGTATTAGAAACAAGGACAAAAGGGGCTATTTGCACACCATCTAAGAGCTCTACTTCTCCCTCAAACACGGTATTCACATCAATAACAACGCCTTTTCCACACTTAAGTGTGCCTCTAATATCAACCCTTTTGGGGTCACATATAGTCACTCCTTGCTCCATTAAAGAGCTGGTTAACTCTTCTCTTTTAAGCTCTTCAGCGCGTGCTAAATCTTTTTTGTCGTTCACTCCAAATACCTCATTTCGACTGGTTACGGTTGTTTTTATTGTTAGTCCTTTTTTATAAGCACTTTCAATTGTGTCTGTAAGATAATACTCTCCTTTAGTGTTTGTCGCATCTAGTCCTGCTAACAAACCATTGAGGTGCTTGCCTGAGAACGCAATAATACCTGAGTTTACCTCATTAATTTGCTTCTCTTCTTCGTTGGTCTCTTGTTCCTCTATAATTGCTTTTACACAATTGTTTGTGTCTCTTTTTACTCTTCCATAGCCCGTTGGATTGGTTGCGCTTGAAGATAAAACCCTAATATCACAATCAACTAAGCCTTCTATTATGTTTAGAAGGGTGTTGCTTTTTACTAAAGGAACATCACCCAACAAAACAAGTATGTTGTTATCTTGTTTTATTGCTGGTTGTGCTTGTTTTAGTGCATGGCCTGTTCCTAGTGGTTTGAGCTGTTCTACCAGGGTTAGGTTGTCTAAGTGTTTGGTTTCTTTTTTTATTTCATCTATATCTTCAGGTGAATGAACAATAATCACTTGATCAGAGCCAATTGTTGTGGCTTGCTCAAGAATATTTATCAGCATGGGTTTTCCTGCCAAAACCTGAAGGGCTTTTGGTTTGTTTGAAGCCATGCGAGTGCCTTTGCCGGCCGCCAATATAACAATAGAGAAACTCATCCATCCTCCTTGATTTCAAAAAAGGTGAGTAGTTTACATAGAAATTGTGTTGCTTTGCTAGTTTTATAGCAACCAAAAAAGGTTATTTTTTGCCTTTGAGTTTTTTTACGGCGTTGTATCTTGCTGCGGCTTCTACTAGTTGTGCTTGTGCTTGCTCTAGGTCTTCTTTTTTGTCCGCGCCCTTTAAAGCTTCCTCAGCTTTGTTTTTTGCCTCAAGAGCTGCTTCTTCATCTAACTCGTCTGCATGTAGGGCTGAGTCTGCCAGAACTGTCACTATATGTGGCTGTACCTCTAAAATTCCGCCCGTCACATAAAAATATTCTTTTTCATTGTCATTTTTATGGACCTCTATTTCTCCAGGCCTAAGGGTTGTCAGAAGCGGCGTGTGTTTTGGCGCGATACCAAGGTCGCCGTCTTTTCCTGGAGCTATTAACATTGTTGCCTCACCTGAGAATATTGCTTTTTCAGCGCTAACAATTTCTATTTGTATTGTGTTCATATTGTTTACATGTTTTTAGCGTTTTCAACCGCTTCATCAATTGTTCCGACCATATAAAAAGCTTGCTCAGGCAGGTCATCATAATCACCAGCAACAATGCCTTGGAAGGCTCTTATTGATTCTTGTAAAGAAACATACTGTCCTGGTGAGCCCGTAAACACCTCAGCAACAAAGAAGGGTTGCGATAAAAACCGTTGAATTTTTCTAGCCCTTTGAACGCTGAGCTTATCTTCTTCTGAGAGCTCATCCATACCCAAAATAGCAATAATATCTTGCAGCTCCTTGTATCTTTGCAGCACTTGTTGGACTGATCTTGCCGTATCATAATGCTCTTGGCCAACAACTGTTGGGTCTAGTTGTCTACTGTTAGAGTCTAACGGGTCTACTGCTGGATAAATACCTAACTCTGCTATTGCTCTGGATAACACAACTGTGGCGTCTAAATGAGCAAATGTTGTGGCTGGGGATGGATCAGTTAGGTCATCTGCTGGGACATAAACTGCTTGAATAGAGGTGATTGAGCCCGTTTTTGTTGAGGTGATTCTTTCTTGAAGAATCCCCATCTCTTCAGCTAATGTGGGTTGATATCCCACTGCTGATGGCATCCTGCCAAGCAGTGCTGAGATCTCTGTTCCTGCTAAAGTATAGCGATAAATGTTATCTATAAACATTAAAACATCCCTTCCTTCGTCTCTAAAGTTTTCTGCAATTGTTAACCCGGTTAACGCGACCCTTAAGCGGTTGCCAGGAGGTTCGTTCATCTGGCCATAAACTAACGCTACTTTATCTAAAACATTAGACTCTTTCATTTCATGATAAAAATCGTTGCCTTCTCTTGTTCTTTCGCCAACACCAGCAAACACTGAAAACCCATCGTGCTCTGCAGCGATGTTTCTAATAAGCTCCATAACAGTAACCGTTTTACCTACACCAGCACCGCCAAACAAACCGACCTTTCCGCCCTTTGCAAAAGGACAAAGCAAGTCTATTACTTTAATGCCTGTCTCAAGAACATCTGAGCTTCCAGATTGTTCTTCAAAAGAGGGTGCTTTGGCGTGAATTGGTTTGCGTGTTTCTGCTCCAACAGGTCCTTTTTCATCAATTGGGTTTCCCAAAACATCAAGCACTCTGCCCAGTGTTTTTTGGCCAACCGGGACACTAATTGGTGCGCCAGTGCTTTCAACCTCAATGCCTCTTTTAAGGCCTTCACTGGAGCCCATAGCAATTGTCCTAACAACGCCATCACCTAATTGTTGTTGGACCTCAAAAACAAGGTCTCCATCTTTTAATGTTAGGGCGTCATAAACACTAGGGATCGCTTCCCTAGGAAACTCCACATCAACTACAGCCCCTATTATTTGTACAATATTTCCTGTGCTCATTTTTTTTCCTTTTTAACTAAACAGCAGCGGCGCCGCCTACAATTTCTGATATTTCTTGTGTTATAGCGGCTTGCCTGGCTTTGTTATAATCAAGCTCTAATTCATCTATAAGCTTGCCAGCATTATCTGTGGCGCTCTTCATGGCAACCATTTTAGCGGCCATTTCACACGCTACGTTTTCAACAACAGCCCGGTAGACCTGTGACTCTATGTACCTCATTAAAATATAGTCCAATAAATCTCTTGAATCTGGCTCATAAATGTAATCCCAATGTTCTTGTAAATCGTCTTTATCACTTGGGTCAATGGGTAGGAGGGTTTTTATTTCTGGCTTTTGAGACATTGTGTTCACAAAACTATTATGGACGATAAATAACTGGTCTATTTTTCCCTCTGTGTATTCATCAAGCATAATTTTTATTGCTCCCACTAAGTCTTCCACCAAAGGTTCTTCCCCTAAGTTTGTGGTGGCAGCGACAACATTTACATCTACAGACCTAAAGAACTGAACTCCTTTGGCGCCCACAAGGCACAAATTAGTTTTAATGTTGTTGTCTTGTTGTTGTTTTAAGTGAGCAATAAAGGGTCTAAACATATTTACATTAAGGCCACCACAAAGCCCTTTGTCTGAACTCACCACAATATAGCCAGCGCTTTTTGCTTCACGTTTAACTAAAAAGGGGTGCTTATAATCTGGATTTGCTTTAAAAATATGGCCAATAACGCCTCTAATTTTATCTGCGTACGGTAATGCTTTTTTCATGGTTTCTTGAGTTCTTCTCATTTTGCTTGCGGCCACCATTTCCATAGCTTTGGTGATTTTCTGGGTGTTTTTTACACTCCCTATCTTTGTTCGTATTTCTTTTTTGTTTGCCATTGTTTTAGTAGGCGCCGGTTTTTTTAAAACCCTCTAAGGACGCCTTTAGTCCAGTCTCGATTTCTTCGTTATAATCGCCTGATTCATTTATCTTATTCATTAGTTCAGCATTGTTGTCCGCAGCACTAGCATGAAGAGCGGTTTCAAAAGCGACGATTTTTTCAACAGGAACATCATCCAAATAACCTTCATTAGCAGCGTAAAGGGAGACCGCCATTTCAGCCACTGTTAGTGGGGAGTATTGTTTTTGTTTCATCAACTCAGTAACTCTTTGTCCTCTCTCTAATTGTTTTCTTGTTGTCTCATCTAGATCTGAAGCAAACTGTGCAAATGCAGCAAGCTCTCTATATTGTGCTAAAGCCAACCTTACCCCTCCGCCAAGTTTTTTTATGATCTTTGTTTGAGCTGCGCCACCAACTCTTGATACTGAAAGCCCAGCGTTAATGGCCGGCCTAATTCCTGCGTTAAATAAGTCGCTTTCTAAGTAAATTTGGCCATCAGTAATAGAAATCACATTTGTTGGTACAAACGCAGAAACATCTCCTGCTTGAGTTTCAATTATTGGCAGTGCTGTTAATGAGCCGGTTTTTCCTTTAATTTTTCCACCGGTTTCTTTTTCAACATACTCAGGGCTAACTCTTGCAGCTCGTTCTAACAGCCTTGAGTGTAAATAAAACACATCCCCAGGGTAAGCTTCACGCCCGGGTGGTCTTCTAAGCAACAAAGAGACTTGTCTGTATGCCCAAGCTTGTTTGGTTAAGTCATCATAAATAATAAGAGCATCTTCACCTATATCTCTAAAATACTCTCCCATTGCACAACCAGAATATGGTGCAATATATTGCATGGCAGCAGAATCTGATGCCGCCGCCACAACAACAATCGTATGTTCCATGGCCCCTTCTTCTTCTAGCTTTCTAACCACATTAGCAACGGATGAGTTCTTTTGGCCAACAGCCACATAAATGCACTTAATTCCTGTGCCTTTTTGATTAATTATAGTGTCAACAGCAACAGCTGTTTTTCCTGTTTGCCTGTCCCCAATAATTAACTCTCTTTGACCCCTGCCAATTGGCACCATCGAGTCAATTGACTTAAGACCTGTTTGAACAGGTTGGTCGACAGACTGTCTTGAGATAACCCCTGGGGCAACCTTCTCAATTGGTGCGGAGGCAGTTGATTCAATTGGGCCTTTTCCATCTAAGGGTTGACCCAGCGAGTCGACAACTCTTCCAAGAAGCCCTTCTCCTACAGGCACTTCTAGAATACGTTTGGTTGTTTTTACTTGGTCGCCTTCTGAAATGTGGGTGTAATCCCCCAACACCACAGCGCCAACAGAGTCCCGCTCTAGGTTCAAAGCGAGCCCAAACGTGTCCCCTGGAAACTCTATCATTTCACCATATTGAACTTCGTTTAGTCCGTGAATCCTTGTGATACCGTCTGTTACAGACACCACGGTTCCAATGTCAGATGCTTGTGCTTCATGATCAAAGTTTTCTATTTTTGCTTTTATTAGTTCGCTGATTTCAGATGCTTTTGTTGCCATCTCTGTTCCTTTTTTAGTTAATTAAAAAACGATTTAAGTTAGAAAGTTGAGATCGAACTGATCCATCTATCATATGATCGCCAACTCTTATTGTGGCGCCGCCGATAAGCTGTTCATCTTTTTCAACAATAACCTCTATCGATTTATTAAGTTTTTCTTTTAATGCTTGTTTAATTTTAGAAAGTGATTCATCACCAATGTCTATTGCGCTTGTTATAGTGACCTCTACCACTTTTTCTTCAATTCTTTTTTTAGAATCAAATTGGTTGCTTATCTCAGAAACCACGCTTAGTCTTGCGTTGCCAGCAAGAACCAACACAAAACTCAGAAAGTTTTTGTTTTCTTTGGTGTTAGCTATCTCTATAGCAAGCTCATAAATTGATTTTGCTAAAGCCTTAACATCAACTCCTGGGGATGAAATCAAGCTTGCCATCTCTGGGTTGCTAACCACATGGGAGCAAGCCTGAAGAAACATGGACCATTCGTTTAATTGTTTGTTAGCTAGCGCTATATCAAACACAGCTTTTGCATATGGTCTGGCAATTGTTTTTGATTCTTCCATTCTTATAGTTTTTTGGCTAAACCATCCAATATATCTTTGTGATCGTCTTCATTTATCTCTCTTGATAAAACCTTTTCTGCGCCAGCAACAGCAAGGTTTGCTAGATCTTTTTTTAGGTCTTCTTTGAGCTTGTTAAGCTCATGTTCTGCTTCTTCTTGTGCTGTGGAAATAATTTTATCTCTCTCTTCGCCCCCTTTGGTTTTGGCGGTCTCAACAATAGAGGATGCCCTTGTGTTAGCTTGGTCTAATATTGTGGTTGCTTGTTTTTTAGCTTCAGAAATTAGCCCAGTAACCTCTGACTCTGCTTCGCTAAGTTGTTTTTGGCCTTTTTCTGCGGCGGCAAGCCCGTCAGAAATATTTTTATTTCTTTCTTCAATCGCCTCCATAATCATAGGCCAAATAAACTTCATGCTGAACAAAACCACAACAGCGAAAACTGTCATTTGTATAAGCAATGTGGCGTTTAAGCTCATTATTTTGCTCCGTTATTAGAGTTAATTTTTTTGTTAGGACAGGTAGGGGTTTGCAAACAAAAGAAACAAACCTATTCCAACCCCAATCATTGTTACCGCGTCTAACAAGCCTGCAACAATAAACATTTTTACTTGCAGCATAGGCACCATCTCTGGTTGTCTAGCAGACCCTTCTAGGAAGCGACCACCAAGAAGTCCGAACCCAATTGCTGTCCCCAAAGCCCCCATACCTATCAGTATGCTCACTGCTATTAAAGTCATCCCTTGTACAAAATCCATTTTTATCTCCTTAAGTTTATGTTTAATAAATTAGTGTTCTTCGTGTGCCATGCTTAAGTAAACAATGGTCAACATCATGAATATAAAGGCCTGTAACAAGATTATTATTAAATGAAACAGTGCCCATATAAGCCCTAAAACAAATTGCATCACCACATATGGTATTACCCCTATATTAAAAAGGTAAGTGATACCTTCCCCTGCTGTAAATATAGCGATAATCATAAAGATTAGCTCTCCAGCATATAGGTTTCCAAAGAGTCGTAGCCCTAACGAAATTGGCTTTGCTATTTCTTCTATCACCTTCAGCAATAGGTTAAAGGGTAGCATTGCCTTGCCGAATGGTTGAAAAGCAAGCTCTTTTGCAAAACCACCAATGCCCTTAATTTTTATGCTGTAAAAAAGAATCAACAAAAAGACAGTAATTGACAGGCCAAATGTTATGTTTAGGTCGGCGCTTGGAACGACCCTCATGTATTTAATATTCATCATCTCTCCCGCCTTGGGGAGCATATCTACCGGCAGAAGGTCCATAAAGTTCATGAGAAAGACCCACATAAATATAGTGAGCGCAAGTGGTGCGATGAGTTTGCTTGAGCCATGGTAGGTGTCTTTAACCTGCTGATCCACAAACTCAATAATTATCTCAATAAAGCTTTGTCCTCTTCCGGGCACTCCTGCGCTTGCTTTACGAGCAAAAAGAAAGAACGTTAGAAGAAAAACAATGGCCATAAAAACAGAATAAAAAACACTGTCCACATGTATCGGCCCCAAAAACGTGTCTGCTGTACAGTGAGAAAGATGGTGTGTGATGTATTTGTTTGCAGAGTATTCGGTTTCATAAGTTTTTCCAAAACAGCCGTGGTCGGCTGTTTCTGCTGAAAAGGTTTGAAGCGGAACAACCGAAAGAAAAAACAATAAAGAAAGCTTGGTGATAAAGTTTTTGAACATTTTCTTTTTTAAGGTGCTAATAAAGACAACCAATATATAAAAACGGCAACAATATAACCTATTATTAGTGGGAAAAACATAGCTTTTATTAAGATAATGGCAGCCCCAAAAAAACCTCCGGTTAATATAAACTTAAAGGCCTCCATAAGATACAAAGAGTTTAAGATTTTTTTTGGTTCTTTGTGTTGCTTGCGTAACACCAAGTTCATGAAATTTAGTGATGTTGCGGCCGCTATAAGGCTGCCTAAAAAAGAGGACTTTGCGCTTGCAAAACCTGAGAAGTAGAAAAAAAGAGCTGCTGTAATCAACCCTATTGTAATTTGCGATAAAAAAATACCGACTGACAGTTGTCGTGGGCTAGAAATATCCATTTCTATGGTTTTTGGTTTTATTTAATTTTATTAAGGATGCCCTCAAGCTCATCGGTGCTTGTGTAACTTATGGTTAAGGTTCCCGCACCCGCTTGGTTGTGTTTTATTGTCACTTTTGCGCCCAGTTGGTTTGTTAGTGTGGTTTCAAGATTAATAATGTCTTGGTCTTTCTTTTGGGGTTGTTTTTTTTCTTTTGTTTTTCCTTCAATAATGCTTTTGACAAGTTTTTCTGTTTCCCTAACAGATAGTTTTTTTTCAGCCACGAGGTTTGCTACTTCGAGTTGCATTGCTGGGTCCTGAATGGACAATAAAGCTCTGGCATGACCCATATTTATCGAGCCGCTGTTTAACAGCTCTTGAACGCTGCTTGTTAAATCTAACAACCTAAGCATGTTAGATATGCTGGCTCTTGCTCTGCCGACTGAATTTGCAACCTCTTGGTGTGTCATTTCATACTCAATTATTAGGCGTTGAAAAGCGTTAGCCTCCTCTAACGGGTTTAGGTTCTCTCTTTGAATGTTTTCAATCAGAGCAATGGCCACCGCGTCTATGTCGCTAACTGCTTTAACAACTGCTGGGATAGTTTCTAGGTTGGCTAATTGGGCTGCTCTCCACCTTCTCTCGCCTGCAATAATTTCGTACCTAATCCCTGTTTGAGAATCCTGAACCGCTCTTTCTCTAACCACTATTGGTTGTAACACGCCTTGTGCCTCAATGGACGCGGATAACTCGCTGAGTTGCTGTTCGTTAATTTTTTTTCTTGGTTGAAATGGCCCTGGGCCAACTGCTTCTATAGGAAGCTCATTTAAACTGTTGGCTGTGTTGTTTTTTTGTTCTTGTGTTGCGCCGCCCAATAAGGCGTCCAACCCTCTACCTAAACTTTTTCTTTTTTCTGCCATCTCTCCACAGTTTATCTATATCTTATTATGATTCCATGGTTTTTTTTATTACCTCTTTTGCCAAAGCAAGATAGGCTTTTGAGCCCAGGCACTCTGGGTCATAAGAGACGGCCGACATTCCAAAGCTTGGCGCCTCTGCTAAACGGACATTTCTAGGTATACAACTCCAAAAAAGTTTGTCGCCGAAGTATTTTTTTAGTTGTGCCGACACCTCAACTGACAGGCTATTTCTTGAGTCGAACATAGTTCTTAACACCCCTTTTATTTCTAATTTAGGGTTGACTGTTTCTTTAATTTTATAAATGGATTCCAAAACCCCTTTCATTCCCTCTAGGGCATAATATTCACATTGAACCGGGATTATTATTTGCTCTGCTGCTGTTAATGCGTTTAGCGTTAAGATGTTCATTGATGGCGGGGAATCAATTAAAACGTAGTTAAACTGGTCCTTTATCTCATTAATTTTTTCCTTTAGAACCGACTCCCTATTGTCCATGCTTAACATTTCTATTTCGGCAGCCATTAGATCGCTGTTAGACGGCAACAAAACAAACTTGTCATGCTTAGACCTTAAAAGACACTCTTTGATGTTTTTTAGCCCCATTAAAACATCATACACGGTTGGTTGACCCTCAATGTTATTGGGGCTTGTGGCACTGGTTGCGTTTCCTTGTGAATCAAGGTCGATTAATAATGTGCTCTTGCCATAACTTTGTAAGGCTGCAGCAAGGTTAATTGATGTTGTTGTTTTGCCAACACCGCCTTTTTGGTTTGCTACTACTATTATTTCTGTCACTTTTTATTTTTTTAAAACCCTAATTAAATGTCTTTCGGCCTCAAGATAGGGTACATCAATTTTTTTTATTTGTGCAATACGCCAGTTGCTTGGTATTTTTTTAATCTCATCGTCCGACAGCTTTCCTTTCATGGCGTATAGGCTGCCCCCCTCTGATAACAAATGTTTTGTTTTTTCTATAAAATAATCAAGGCTTCCTATGGCTCTACAAACAATAGCTCCGACTCCTTTTTTTATCTTTATCTCCTCTGATCTTTTGCCAAAAACGACAACGTTTAAAAGCCCCAACTCCTTGGTGGCGCTCTTAATAAATTTTGCTTTTTTTTGTTTGGCCTCTACCAGAAAAAAGTTGCTGTTTGGTTTAACGATGGCCAAAGGGATGCCAGGAAATCCTGCACCAGAACCAATGTCAGCTATTGAGGTGGCACTTATGTCTCTCGCGACGCTTAGTGAATCAAACAAGTGTTTTATGATCGCTTCTCTTGGGTCTGTAATCCCTGTGAGGTTAAATTTCTTGTTCTCGTTAAGCACGCTCTGTAAAAACTTTTTGAGCTGCTCCTCCTGGTGTTTTGTTAAGTCAAGCTTGAGTTTTTTAACCCCCTCTCTAAACAGAGCTTTCTGGTCACGCACCGCTATTCACTAGTTATTAAAATTAATGCTTTCTTTTTCTGCAACACAAGCATTAATGTACTCAAAGATCATTTTTAGGGTTTTTATGTGGTGTCCTGGCCTTTGCCTTTGGTGGTAGCGTTTACTAAGCAAGCCATGTTTCCATAAGGGTGTTTGTTTTCATACATTAGTTGGTGGGCGTGGCCTATCTCGTCAAACAAATATGTTTCTGACAAGCATGGGTCTACTTTTCCAGCTAACACTAGTTTATTTAGTTCTTCTGCTTGAACATCGTTTGCAAGGTGTGAGCCCTGAAGGCGTTTCTGCATCATCCAGTGATATCTCAGGTCCATGGTAATGTTATAACCAGAAGTTCCGGCACATATTACAACCATCCCGCCAGTGTCACACACAAAACCAGAGGTGGGCAAGGTCGCTTCGCCAGGGTGTTCAAATACAATTTTAGGGTTTTTTCTTTCTCCCACAGCTTCCCAAATCGCTTTCCCAAAACTCCTAACACCTCCTACCCAGGCCTTATAGTCTGGAGAGTTCGTGTCCGGCATAGGTCCCCAATGTGTAAAGTCATTACGATTGATTACGCCTACAGCTCCTTTGTCAATACAAAACTGTCGTTTGTCTTCATTAGATATTACTGCAACAGCCTTGCCGCCCAATGCAGAAACAATTTGTAAAGCCAGTGACCCTAAGCCGCCGGCAGCGCCCCAAACCAAAACCACATCATCTTTTTCTACTGTGTGTGGAGCCCAACCCATTAACTGCCTATAGGCTGTTGAGGCACAAAGCATGTAGCAACTGGCCTCTTCCCAGCTTAAGTGCTTGGGTTTTTGTTTAATTTGGTGTGATTGAGCCCGCGCAAACTGACAATAAGAACCGTAATTGGTTTGATAACCCCAGATTCTAACGCTGGGGGCTAACATTGGGTCTTTTCCTGACAGAACCCAAGGGTCTTCAGGTTCCCACCACCCAGAGTGAACAACCACTTCGTCACCAACCTTGACATCTTTTACCTCTTCCCCAACAGCCCATATAATACCTGCTGCGTCTGACCCGCCTGCATGAAAATCTTCTTCTTCTCCTTTTTTTTGTCGGTCGGCTATTACATCTACTGGGAAGCCCAACCCTGCCCATACATTGTTGTAGTTAATGCCTGTTGCCATAACATAAACAAGAACATCTTTAGGTCCGATTGTTGGTGTGTTTATTACTTCTCGTTGCCATGCTTTGTTTGGCTCTCCAAACCTGTCTTGTCTTACTGTAAAGGCGTGCATTGTTTTTGGGACTTCTCCCAAGGGAATTGTTTCCCCTAAATCATAAAGCGGCTTTAAGCTCATTGTTTTTTTCCTTTGTTTTGTTTTCTGACTATAAAAATGAATTTACTGTTATGCCCCTCTCTTTACAAGTTTTTTAGCTTGTCTTGCTAGCCTTCTTTTATTGTATTTTTCATGCTCTAAGTCCGGGTCTGGAACCGGAACAGAATCCAGCAGTTTTTTTGTGTACACCTCTTTGGGCGAGTAAAAAACATCCTTGGTGTCTCCTGACTCAACAACCCTGCCTTTTTTCATAACAATTACTCTGTCACATATTTTTTTAACAACAGCTAGGTCGTGGGCGATAAAAATCATGGTAAGTTTTCTTTTTTGTTTGATCCCTAATAACAGCTCTATTATTTCTGATCTAATTGAAGCATCAAGAGCGCTTACGGCTTCATCACAAATTAAGAGTTGTGGTTTTGGCATCAGCGCTCTAGCTATAGCTATCCTTTGGCATTGGCCACCCGAAAGCTCGTGAGGATACCTGCCCAAAAACTCAACACCAAGACCAACCTCTAAAATGGCTGCCTCAACATCTTTCTCTATAGAGTCTCTGTTCATGCCGGGGTAGAAAGAGTTTAAGGGCTCTGAGAGTGTTTCAAAAACAGTCATTCTTGGGTTTAAAGAAGAAAAAGGATCTTGAAACACTACTTGCATTTTTTTTCTTGTTTTTTTCATCTGTTTTTTATCTAACAACGAAAGTGTTTCACCAAACAGTTCAATCTTGCCTTTGGTTGGTTGAACAAGTCTTAAAATGTTTTTTGCTAGTGTTGACTTGCCGCTTCCAGACTCTCCAACAACGCCTAATATTTCACCCTCATAAACATCAAGAGAAACATCATCTACAGCCACGAGGTGCTCTTGCTTAGAAAAAAACGTTTGTTTAGGGATAGGAAAACAAACAGTAAGGTTTTTTATTTTTGTGGTTACTGAATTGTTCTTGTTTCTTTTTGTCTCACTTGTATTTGTGTCCACTCCAATTTCTTTTGATTTAAAAAGGAGCTCCTTGGTATAAGCAGCTCTTGGGTTGTAAAATATTTGATTTAAACCCCCTGTTTCCTGTTCCAGCCCGTCTTTTAACACCAAGACCCTTTCACAACTCCTGGCGACCACCCCCAAATCATGTGTAATTAAAATTACCGACATAGAGAACCTCTCTTTCATCTCTAAAACAAGGTCTAGTATTTGCTCTTGCACGGTGACATCAAGCGCCGTAGTTGGCTCATCCGCTATAAGCAACTTAGGTTTTGTAAGCAGCGCTGTTGCAATCATAACTCTTTGCCTCATCCCCCCCGAAAGCTCAAAAGAATAACTGTCAAACCTCTGTTGAGGATTGGGAATCTTTACTGCGTCAAGCATCTCGATACAGGTTTCTTTTATTTCGGCCTTGTTTAAGTTTGTGTGGTTGAATAACACCCCTGACATTTGTGCCCCAATAGAAATGTATGGGTTCAGGGAGCTCATTGGGTCTTGAAAAACCATGCCGATTTTTTTACCCCTTATTTTGTTCAGCTCTTTTTTATCCAGGCCTAATATTTCTTTGTTGTCAAAAACAACGCTGCCGGTTGCTTTTCCGTTGCTTTCCAAAAGACCCATAATGGATAAAACAGTTTGGCTTTTGCCTGAGCCTGACTCTCCAACAATTCCTAAGGATTGGTTGTGCTCCAAGTAAAAACTTAGGTTTTTTACAGCCTGTATTTTTTCACCCCTAGATGTAAAGTCGACACAAAGATTTTGCGCTATTAAAAGATTAGTCATTTTGCCTCGTCCTGTCTTTAGGGTCTAAAGCGTCTCTTAATCCGTCACCAATAAAATTAAAACAAAAAAGTGTTGTGGCTAAAAATAGGCCTGGAAAAACCAGCATCCATGGCGATGTTTCCATTTGTTTTGCGCCCTGGTTTACCAGAGCTCCCCAAGAGGTCATTGGCTCTTGTACGCCTAACCCTAAAAAACTTAAAAAAGACTCGACTAAAATAACTTGTGGCACTGTTAAGGCAACATAAACCACAACCAAGCCAAGCAGGTTGGGCACAATATGCCTGAACACTATTTTGGTAGTAGAAACGCCTCCAGCTCTAGCGGCATCGACAAACTCTTTGCCTTTAAGGTTGAGGGTTTGCCCCCTAACTATTCTAGCAATATCAAGCCAATTTACAGCCCCAATTGCTATAAAAATTAACAGGATGCTTCGCCCAAAAAAGACCATGAGCAAGATCACAAAAAACAAAAAAGGCATTGCATAAAGGACGTCGACAGCTCTCATCATTATTGCATCTACTTTGCCACCAACATAGCCAGCAATAGCGCCATAAGAAACCCCAATTATTACGCTGACAAGGGTTGCAACCAACCCCACCATCAATGATATTCTCCCCCCATGCATAACCCTAACGAATAAATCTCTGCCTAGGTCGTCGGTACCAAAAATATGGCCTGATGCAAAACTTGGTTTAGCTGAAAGTTGGTACCAATCTGTTTGGTCTACCATAAAAGGGCTTAGCATTGGGCCAAAAATGACCAAAAAAATCATTGTTAACATCGTTGCAAAAGAAAACAAAGCGGCCTTGTTTTGTTTTAATGCGCCCCAAGCATCCAGCAAAAGTGAGCTCTTGTTCTTCATCTGTTTGCTCTAATTTTAGGGTCAATAAAGCCATATAAAATATCTACTAGCAGGTTAAAAGAAATTATTAAGCACCCATAAAAAACAACCACACCCATCACCAATGTGTAATCTCTGTTTAATGCGCCCTGAACAAAGTAGCGCCCAAGGCCCGGTAAACCAAATATCTGCTCAACTACAACTGACCCCGTAATAATGGCTGCAGTGGCTGGGCCCAAATATGAAACAATAGGTAAAAAAGTTGGTTTTAACACATGATAAAAAACAATGTTTCTCATTGAGGTCCCTTGTGCTTTTGCGGTTCTTACAAAATTACTACTTAACACTTCAATCATAGACCCTCTTGTTAGTCTTGCTATATATGCTATTTGGGGCAGGGCCAAAGAAACCACGGGTAAAATCATGTTCTGGGGGTTACCGTCGTTATAGCCTCCCGCAGGAAGAAGGCCGTAAAAGATTGAAAAAAACAAAATCAACAGTGGCGCCATTACAAAGTTGGGAATAGAGATGCCAACCATTCCAAAAAACATCACCGCATAGTCTGTCTTGGTGTTTTGTCTTAGTGCAGCAATTGTCCCTATTAGGGAACCAAAAAAGAGTGCAACAATTATGGCGCTAACCCCAAGCCTCAAGGAAACTGGAAACCCGGCCATAATGAGCTCTGTCACAGAAAAATCTCGGTATTGAAAGGACGGCCCAAAGTCTCCTTGGAGAATGTCTCCGATGTATTTCAGAAGCTGGATGTGGATGGGGTCATCTAAATTATAAGCCTCTCTTAGGTTGGCCTCTACCTCTACAGGAAGAGATCGCTCCATATCAAATGGTCCGCCTGGTGCTGACTTTACTAACAAAAACGCTAAACAGATTAACACCAACAATGTGGGTATAGCGCCCAAGAAACGAGAGGCTATAAACTTTAAAGTATTCATTATTGTTGTGTGGTTTCTTTTTTAAGTATCTTGACGTACTTAGAGTAGTGATGATCCATAACATTGTCTTCTAGGCCAAGCACCCATGGTTTTATCATGTGTTGGCTTACATAGTAATAAAGGGGGATAATTGGTAAGTCCTTCATAAGCAGTTGCTCTGCCGCCCTGAGGTCGTCAAGCCTGTTTTCTCCTGCGTTCTTGGTGGCAGCTAAATCAATAAGGGCGTTGTATTTGGCGCTATTATAGCCGGGGTGGTTCATTTCGTTTTCAGAATGCAGTAGTTGGCTAAATGTATACGGGTCATCATAGTCTCCAATCCAACCACCTCTAAATATCTGTGTTTCGTTTTTCAGTCTTCTTGTTTCCAAAAAAACTTTCCACTCTTGGTTTCTAAGTGTTGTTTGAACCCCTAGGTTTTGCTTCCACATTGCAGCAACAGCTAGCGCTACTTTTTTATGGTTTTCGCTTGTGTTATATAGAATCTCGATTTCAAGGGGGTTGTCTTTGCTGTAACCAGCTTTTTTATAAAGCCTTAGGGCTTCTGTTGCTCTTTCTTCTTGTGTCCAACTGGACCACTCGGGTTCTATGGGCTGGAATGTTTTTACAGGAGGAACAAAACTATAGGCCGGGATTTGTCCGGCGCCAATAACTATGTTAACAAGAATCTCTCGGTCTATAGCCATGTTGAGTGCTGTTCTTAGGTTGGGGTTGTTTTTAAACGGTGGTTTAGTGTTGTTATAGCCATAATAATAGCTACCAAAATAGGGGGCCACCCTATACTCATTCGCCATACACGCCCTGATAAGCGGGAGCTGTTCAAGGGGTGTGGTGTCTGTAAAGTCTAGCTCTTTTGCTCTATATCTCTTCAGCGCTGAGTTGGGCTCATCCAGTGTGTAGTTGTAAACCTCATTAAGCGTTGTGTTTTGGTTGTCCCAGTATTGGGTGTTTCTAACAAGCTTAATGTGGGACTGAACTCGCCATTCTTCAAGCTTAAAAGCACCATTGCTTATAAGGTTGCCGGGCCTGGTAAACAAAGACCCAAGTTTTTCAACGCTTGCCTTGTGGACGGGGTAAGTGGTGGAATGTGTTAGCAAGCTCAAAAAATATGGGGTTGGTTCCTTTAACTCTACAACAAGCGTGTTAGCGTCTTCAGCATAAACACCTAGCTCGCTTGGTTGTTTTTCTCCTAAAACAATCTCCCTAGCGTTCTTTATGGGGTAAAGCATGCTTGAATAATTGGAGAGCGTTTTGGGGTCTACGCTTCGCTTTAATGAAAAGACATAATCTTGCGCTGTGAACTTGTCTCCGTTGCTCCATTTTGCGTTTTTTCTTATTGTAAAAACATATGTTTTTGAGTCGTCACTTACAGACCAAGATTCTGCAACGCCGGGAACATAGTCACCGTTCGGCAACTCTATTACCAGGCCTTCGAACAAATCTCTTAGTATGTTTGAAGCCGGGACGCCCTCTGCCCTATGTGGATCAAGTGAGCCTGGTTCAGCCCCATTGTTTTTTCTAAACACCTGCTCTTTTGCTAATTCATTGCCGCTTGCCCCGCCATAGCGCTCATTGTTATCTGAGAGGCAGTTAATTTCATTTTGGTCTCCACAGCCGCTCACCAAGAAGACAAAAAGGAGGGCTATTTTACCTGCTCTCATTGGCTCTGAGCTCTTTTGATTTTTTGTTTTTTAAGGTGCACTAACAACACAGACAGGGCTGCTGGAGTTATCCCCTGAATTCTAGCCGCGTGTCCTATTGTTTTGGGAGCAAACTCTGTGAGTTTTTGTTTTAACTCGTTGGACAAACCAGGAAGCCTTGTGTAGTCAAGACTCTCAGGAAGTTTTGTTTCTGAGTGGGTTTTTTGTTTCTCAATTTCTCTCTTTTGTTTGATCACATAGCCTTCGTATTTTGCCTCTGTTTCTAAAAGCTCACCTATGTTGTTTTCAAACGCTTTGTTTTCTTTTTTGTGTTCCGCTCTTTTCCCAATCTGGTTTATTAGCCCTTTATAACTAATGCCCGGTCTTTTAAGTAGCTCATATGCGGTCTTGTCGTCAGTGTTTTTTGTGGCTTTATGGTCAAGCGCTGCTATTGTTTCTTGTTTAATTATTGTTTTTTGTAGTCGTTCTTTTTCATTGTTTAGGGTTTCTATTTTTTTGTTGAAAAGCGCCCATCTTTTGTTTGAGATTATGCCCAGCTTTTTACCCAAAGGTGTGAGCCTTTGGTCTGCGTTGTCTTCTCTTAATAGCAGTCTGTGTTCAGCCCTGCTTGTAAACATTCTATAGGGCTCGTTGGTTCCCCTCACCACCAAATCATTTGCTAACACACCTAAATATGCTTCGCTTCTTTTTGGCTCCCAGGGCTCTTTTTCTGTAATAGAAAGACCTGCATTGATCCCCGCAACTAGCCCTTGTGCTGCCGCCTCTTCGTAACCCGTGGTCCCATTAATTTGGCCTGCAAAATAAAGCCCTTTTATTGAGCGTGTTTCAAAAACAGGGGTTAGGTCTCTGGGGTCAAAGTAATCGTACTCAATCGCATAACCGGGTTGGGTTATTTCAGCGTTGTTAAAGCCTTTTATAGACCTAACAAACGCCTCTTGTTGGTTGCTAGCTAGGCTTGTTGAGATGCCATTAGGGTAAACCTCATCTGAACTAAGGCCCTCTGGTTCTATAAAAATTTGGTGTCTTTTTTTATCCGCAAACTTTATCACTTTGTCTTCGATCGACGGGCAATACCTTGGGCCCACACCCTCTATCACTCCTGAGAATAAAGGGGAATCTTTTAAAGCTGCCTTAATAATATCGTGCGTTTGTTCGTTGGTGTGTGTGATGTGGCAACTCACTTGTTGCGGTTGGTCCTCACTGGCGGAGACAAAAGAAAACACCGGTCTTGGGTTGTCTCCTGGTTGCTCTTCTAGTAGCTCAAAATCAATGCTGCTCTTTTTTATTCTTGGGGGTGTCCCTGTTTTAAGTCTGCCGGTTCTTGGGGCTATCTCTAAAAGCTGTTGCGCAAGAACCAAAGAGGGTTTGTCGCCACTTCTGCCCCCGCTTAATTGTTCTCTTCCTGTGTGTATAACTCCGTTCAAAAAAGTCCCCACAGTTAACACCATTTTTTTAGTTTTAAAGGTTTGCCCGCATTCTGTTTCAACGCCGCACAACTGGCCTTGTTTTGTTAGGGCTCTTGAGGCGGCTCCCTCGAAGATTGTTAATTCCTCAT
>Ga0206678_10000762_pt1 | contig 20613 bp, 25 predicted proteins | sample M180m12015metaG_FD_155453 | JGI IMG/M metagenome (GOLD analysis project Ga0206678, IMG submission 155453) | Ammonia-oxidizing marine archaeal communities from Monterey Bay, California, United States - M1 80m 12015 | ecosystem: Environmental > Aquatic > Marine > Intertidal zone | place: USA... | reverse complement strand
GAACACTAACCGAGTTAATAAAGGATTGTTCTTCAATCATTATACCAGCACAACAATATGATATCATTAATGCATTAGAGAAATTAAAAATATTCAAATTAATTTCTGGTTATCGAGGAAAAATAAGCGCAAGCTTAGATGCAATTGTACAATCAATAATTTCTATACAAAACTTTGTTATTAAACATGCAGATTCTATTGAAGAAATTGAAATAAATCCATTGATTTGTGGCCGTCAAAAAGCAGTAGCCGCAGATATTTTATTAAGGAGATCTTGATGCTCGAAGACCCAATAAATACACGCCAAGAAGATGGTATTCTCGAAGTAACAATAAATAGGCCAAAAGCAAATGCAATTGATTTGAAAACAAGTCAATTAATGGGAGAGACTTTTAAAAAATTCAGAGATGATCCAAATCTACGCGTAGCAATTATTACTGGTGCAGGGAGCAAGTTTTTTTGCCCAGGTTGGGACTTAAAAGCTGCGGCAGATGGCGATGAAGTAGATGGCGATTACGGTGTTGGAGGTTTTGGTGGTATGCAGGAAATGCGTGATATGAACAAACCAATCATTGCAGCAGTAAATGGTATTTGCTGCGGTGGTGGTTTGGAGGTTGCAATTAGTGCGGACATAATCATTGCAGCAGAACATGCCACATTTGCACTGCCCGAAATAAGATCTGGAACAATTGCTGATGCAGCAAGTGCGAGGGTCCCCAAACGAATTCCTTACCACATAGCAATGGAATTATTATTAACAGGCCGATGGTTTGACACAAATGAGGCAAAAAATTGGGGCCTTATAAATAAAATTGTAAAGCCTGAAGATTTGTTAAATGAAGCATGGGAGATGGCCGAATTATTAGTTAGTGGTCCACCACTAGTCTATGCGGCAATAAAAGAAGTTGTGCGTGACGCAGAAAATAAAAAATTCCAAGACGTAATGAATAAAATAACTAAAAGACAATATCCAACTATTGATCGATTATACTCTTCGGAAGACCAATTGGAAGGAGCAAAAGCATTTGCCGAGAAACGTGAGCCTGTTTGGAAAGGGTATTAAAGCCAATAATACAAATGACGAAATTTAATCTTCAGCGCACATCTTTTCATAAAATGGTAATGCTCGATCACATAAAACTTGCATCTTAGGTGTTAAGCTGGGCAAGGGCCCTTCTTGAGGTAAAAAGCCAGTTGAATTCCATGCAGAATTATACCAATGCGACGCCCATATACCGTCGTTTTTATGACCGCCAGACGGCCAATGCAACATTTCTGTATCAAAATTTAATCCTATCGAAGAGCATAAACTTCGGAGTTCTTTTTCCGGGTTTTTACGAACATTATAGCTATCAATAATTGGTGGTCTTTTACCAGTTTTTTGACAAATAAAATCAAAAATTTCCGCTTGTTGTTTGAAACCAATGTCGTTCAATGTTGGGTTTTCTCTTTTTTTCTCATAACTAGATATAACCCGCGCAGGATGTCTAATTAAAAAAATATTGGTAACATCAAGTATCCAACTTCTATCAAAATCAGCAAGCATATGATGAGTTTGATGTTTTTGATAAAAGTTTGGCCTATCTTCTCTATTTTCAACAATGCACGCAGACTGCACAGTTTTGTGATCTTGAATACCCAGATCTAAGATTTCTTTACGCATTGGATGATTAAGCCCAGTTTCCTTCAGATACGCTGCATAGTAAGGCTCATCCCAAATAGAAAAATCAGATCTCGCACCAAAGCTATACATCAATGATGTGGAGAGATTACGTGGACCTGACCAAACTGCTAATATCATTTCAAAGTGTCACGTTCTATTAGTTCTTTATAAAGTGATTGGATTTTTTTTGTCATCGGACCTAAATTTTTATCACCAATTATGCGTCCATCTATTTCTCGAACGGGCGTCTGCGCCCCAAATGTACCAGTAACAAAAGCTTCAGCTGCCCCATACGTTTCAACCAATGAAAAGTTTTTTTCAAATACTGGAATATTATTTGACCTACATACGTCAATAACTTTTTGCCGGGTTATTCCATTCATGCAATAATCTCCCGTGGATGTCCAAACTGTTTCATTTTTAACTATAAAGAAATTACAGGCATTTGTGGTATTAACAAATCCATTTATGTCTAACATTAAAGCTTCATCCGCACCGGCTTTTTCTGCTGCTATACATGCTAAAACACAGTTTAATTTTGAATGTGAGTTCAGCTTTGGGTCTTGGGTCATTGGCAATCCTCTCAAATGAGGAACTGTAGAAAGCCTAATTGGTCGCGCAGAAAGCGCTTTAGAATGCTCCATTATAATGACAATTGTTGGCCCTGATTGAGACAAACTCGGATGCTGAAAGGGTTTAACCTTCTTTCCACGAGTTATCATAAGACGTGCATGAGCATCTGTATGCATGTCATTGGCCTGCCGAGTTTCTTCTATTATCCGCTTAACTTCATTTCGATCTAATCCGATACTTAAATCTATCGCTAGTGCTGCCTCAAACAAACGATCTAAATGTTCTTCTAAAAAAATCCATTTGTCATTAAGAAGTCTTAGGCCTTCCCATATCCCATCCCCCAACATAAAACCACTATCATAAACACTGATCATAGCCCTATCTTGCGGCACAATTTTTCCATTCACATAAATCTTAATATCTTTATTCCGAGAATCTTCTTCAGATTGATGGGTAGTGATTTTTTCTATCATAGACTTAATCCTTTTCACTTCTAGAAAACTAGGTACAGCGAATAAATTTGTCTTTACCATTTTAAGCACTAATTTTAAACTTATAATAGCATTAAGTGTTTAGAAAGTTTCCAATGAAAAAAGTTGCTTATATAGCCTGTCTTTTATTGTTTACGATGAGTTTTCAAAATCAGGCGATTTCAAAAACAATTGACGTAGCTGTTGTGGCTGGTGGTTGTTTCTGGTGTGTTGAAGCGGATTTCGAACAAATTCCAGGCGTTATAGAAGCAATATCTGGTTACACAGGTGGAGTGACAGAAAATCCAACTTATAAGGATGTCACAAAAGGTGGAACAGGGCATTATGAAGCTGTTGAAATAATTTATGATGCAGAAATTATAGGCTATAAGCAACTGATAGATATATTCTGGAGAACAATCGACCCTACTGATGCTCTAGGCCAATTTTGTGATCGTGGCCAAAGTTATCAAACTGCTATTTTTGTAAAAGACGCGTCTGAAGAAAAAATTGCATTAAGTTCTAAGTTAGAAGCTCAACAAGTTCTAAATAAAAAAATCGTAACCCCTATTATATATTTTTCTAAATTTTACCCTGCTGAAAATTATCACCAAGACTATTACAAAGGAGAAAATTTTATCATAACTCGATATGGATTGGTAAAACAGTCCAAAGCATATAAGTATTATAGAAAGGGTTGTGGACGAGATATTCGTTTGGTAGATCTATGGGGATCAAAGCCCTTAATTGCTAAATAATCAGAAATTATAAAGATTATTTTGGATTATTATTCTCAATGCATAAACAGCAAATAGTGCGATTAACGGAGCAAAATCTAATCCTCCAGTATTAGGTAAAAATTGTCTTATTCGACTATAAACAGGGTTTACCAGACGATTAATTCCTTGCCATATCTGAGCAACAATAGCTTGTTGTAAGTTAAGCACTCTGAAATTTATCAACCAACTCATAATGACATGAGCAAGAATAATAAACCACGCGAGATCTAACACCATTAATATTATCTGTAAAATTGAAGTCATTTTAAACCTTATAAACTACTAAACTCGATTTTATACTATAAAAATCATTTATAACAATATGAATATTATGCCATTAAAATTTTAATTATTAACTATTAATTACAGTTATCATGCTCACGTTCAGTTTAAATTTAGTTATACTTTAAAACATTAACAAACGTTTTTCCATATTTACGACAATCTAAAAGGGTAAAATCTTTTAATAAGATCCTTTTATCGTACTCAAAAACAACAATGGCATTTTCAGATAGCCATCCCTCTTTTAAAACATTTAGAAGAGCATAATCACCCAGCTCACTTCCATAAGGCGGATCCAAAAAAATCAAATCAAATTTTTTACCCATATTTCTTCCAAGTTTTGTTACATCTCTCTGTTTTATTTCTGTTGATCCATTCACCTTGCAAATAGAAATATTTTTCTTAAGCAACTCTATAGCAACTTTATTCTTATCAAAAAATGTCACCCAACTGGCACCTCTACTCAATGCCTCCAAACCCAATGCTCCAGAACCAGCGAATAAGTCTAAAACTCTAAGATTTTCAAAAGATAATTTTAGAGACCCATTTGCCAATAAATTAAATAAAGCCTCTTTAACACGATCAGAGGTGGGTCTCAGATGATTTTTTAAATCACCAACGCCTATTACTGACAACTTAAGACCGCGGTTTTTACCAGAGATTATGCGCATATTATTCTATTATAGAGTATTGTAGTTAAATAAAATTAAAAATTCGGGTTAGGGTTTCAAAAGTGATTTCAATTCTAAACTTGTATCTTCTATCGATATACTTTTAGGTGATTTTCCCATTTCAATCAGTCTTTTGCCTACCATATAAGAACGTGGATCATTCATCGCATCGACAGCCAAAAGCTTATCATCCTTATAATACCAATAAGATATACTAGTATTTTTCCCAATTCGAGTTACGATCTTGTTATACCCAGAATTTAATCCAGCTATCTGTAATTTGGTTTCATATTGATCTGACCAAAACCAAGGCTTTGGATTGTATTCCTTCTCGTTTCCCATAATATTTTCAGCAACACATTCTGCTTGGTCAATCGCATTTTGCACACTTTCCAAACGGATGCGCCTCCCTTCAAACAACAGGCTAGCACAGTCTCCAGCAGACCAAATGTTTTGAACAGACGTTTTTCCATATTTGTCTGTTTTAATTCCATTATCAATTTCAACTCCGGCCTTTTCTGCCATTAATATATTGGGAGAAATTCCTATTCCAGATATTACAAAGTCAACATTGATTTCGCTACTGTCTGAAAGAATGGCTCCAGTGACACGTTTATCTCCAATAAACTTTTTAAGTCCAAATCCCTCACGAATATCAACATTATTATTTCTATGTAAGGTACGAAAGTAATCTGCAGTTTCTGTAGCAGCAACTCGTTGCAAAATTCTATCCGCCATTTCGACCAAAATAACTTTAAGGCCTTTTTTTGAGGCAACAGCTGCAGCTTCTAATCCTATGTAACCACCACCAACTATTAAAACAGTCCTCCCAGGACGAAACTCAGGTTCCATAAGATCAACATCATTTAAGTTTCTTACGCTATAAACCCCCTCCAGATTACCACCTATAGAAGCAGGTAATAATAATGGTTTTGATCCAGTGGCTAAAACTAATTGATCATAACTTAATTCCTCTTTGTTAAAACTAACCTTCTGGGTCTCACTATTTACGCCGGTAACTGGCGCACCCAATTTTAAAGTAATATCATTGTCATCATAATATTTTTGTGGTCTCAGAAATAATCGTTCTAAAGACATGTCCCCTAGAAGATATCCCTTTGAAAGTGGTGGTCTTTGGTAGGGAAGAGCCTCTTCATCGCCAATTAAAGTAATTTCACCTTTATAACCAATTTTTCGTAATTTCATCACGAGCGCAGCGCCTGCTTGGCCTGCTCCAATTACAACCACATTTGACATCTGTTTTACCTTACTAAAAAATACTATTGTTAAATATTAGCGATACCACTATCACGAGCAAGCTAAATCAACTTTAAGAAGGGCTATCATGACAATTAATATTGGAGAAGTCTTGCCAAACTATACATTGACAAGATTCGGTGCAAAAGGGCTTGAAAACATTCAACTACACGACATTATTTCAGATAATCGAGTAATTTTATTTGGTGTCCCAGGCGCATACTCTAGGACATGCTCTAGTAAACATCTTCCTAGCTTTATCCGAACAATGGGCAACTTTAGAGAAAAAGGCATAGAAAAGGTAATATGTATTTCAGTTAATGATCCATTTGTGATGGCAAGTTGGAGTAGGGATACAGGAGCGTCAGAATCTGGAATAGATATGTTATGCGATCCAAGCGGTGCCCTAATTAAAAAAATCGGTTTAAATTTTGATGCAGAGCCTATTGGATTTTTTAATCGCTCCAAACGCTTTGCGATGATCGTGAACAATAAAAAAGTCGAAATTTTAAAAATAGATGAAGACTCTGGTGTCTGTGATCTTTCTGCAGGCGAAACAATACTTAGTTTTCTTTAAAATTTAGACTTTAGAGAATATCATATTAATTTAGCTGAAAACTTATCCATTTGCGCTGCTAATTTAATATCTAATTCTGATATAGCATCTAAATCATGTGTTGTCAGAACCACATCAACACGCGAATATACATTAAACCATTCTGGATGGTGGTTTAATTTTTCCGCAAATATTGCAGCACTGGTCATAAATGAAAATGCTTCAATAAAAGACTTAAACTTATAAGTCTTTGAAACAGCATTTCGATCACTTAAAATTTTCCAACCTGCTTCAATTAAAGGTTTTAGATTATTTTCATTAACTTTTTTATTCATAAACTTCCTCCGACAAATTTCGTTTAAATGGTCCATAACTTGTTAATATTTCATTTTGATCATCAACAGCATTTCGCTCAGCCTCAAGAAACGAATTAATCGCATCATTAAAGCCTGGATCAACAACCCAGTGTAAGGAATGGGTCGTTACTGGCATATATCCTCTAGCTATTTTGTGATGTCCTTGAGCACCAGCTTCCACTCTCAATAAACTGTTTTCAATTGCGTATTCGATAGCTTGATAATAGCAAACCTCAAAATGCAGAAATGAATGATCTTCTAAACAACCCCAATAACGACCGAAAAGAACATCTTTTGAAATAAAATTTAACGCCCCAGCTACATTTCTTCCACCACGCTTACACATAATAAGTAATACGTCATCTCGCATTTTCTCATGCAAACTAAGAAAAAATTCTTTTGTTAGATAAGTTTGACCCCATTTTCGTTCACTTGTGTCTTGATAAAATAACCAAAAATCTTCCCAATCTCTTAATTGAATTTGATCTCCTGTTAATCGGATAATATCACCACCAAAATCATTCGCTCTTCTTCGTTCTTTTCTTATTGCTTTTCGTTTTCTTGAAGATAGATCAGACAAAAAGTCTTCAAAATTTTTGTAATCATTATTTAACCAGTGAAATTGCTGTCCAGTTCGATGCAATAATCCTTGTTCTTTTCCAATAGTTACTTCGAATTCTGTGCAAAAAGTAACATGAAAACCACTGATGTTGTTTTTTTCGCATAGGTGCTTCACAGCACCTATCAGTGCTTCTGTACCTATTTTTTCATACCCGTCACAAACCAAAAATCTTTTTCCAGCAGCAGGTGTAAATGGCGCTGCTATTTGTATTTTGGGATAATAATTACCACCGGCTTTTTGGTAAGCATGCGCCCAGCTATGGTCAAAAACATATTCACCCTGACTATGGTTTTTAGCATACATCGGGGCAACGCCAATAACTTGATCATTAACCTTTGCAACCAAGTATCTAGGCAACCAACCACTATTTTTACCTACACTGCTACTATCTTCAAGTAATTCAAGAAACCTGTATGTCGTGAAAGGATCAGACGATATCATACCAATTTTATTTTTAGCACATTTCTCCCAATTCACTTCACCTATTTCATTAATGTTTTCATATATGAAAACATTAATGTCTTGAAATTTAACCATCTCTTCCCTTTTATTCATAACATTTTCAATCAGTAAACATGATTAGCCATATAACCTTCAAATGTAATATTAACAGATTTTTTTCTTGCTATTGCTTCGTCTTTAATAGACTTTATAGTCCAACTAAGAATTGGAACCCCTCTATTCCGCAAACTTTCTACTGGTTGAGTATCTAGATTTCGAAAATTATGGCTTATGAAATCACAAGACATTTTATCAAAGTACACCAATTCTCTAAGTAATTTTAATTCTTTTGCGGAAACTTTGGGCCACTCTTTTTGATGAAAATTTTCTGTCACCAAACCAATAGGATACGATCCTCCAAATGAACGGTATGCTTTTAACGAATATGGGTTGAAAGACATAACGGCAGCCGGGCCTTTATATGTCGACAAGATCTTGGACACCTCTTTTTCTAAATCACCCACATTTGGTCCAAGTTCGCCTTCTTGGTCTTTAATCTCAATTAATACTGGTTGTCTTCCATCAATTATATTTAATAAATCAGACAACAATGGAATTGTACTTTCGCTACCCAGTAAAAGGATATTTTTCAATTCATCAAAAGTCTTTTCCCGGATTAAGCCAATCTCATTAGTTAATCGGTCCAATGTGTCATCATGGAAAACTACTACTTTTTTATCTGAAGAGATTTGCACATCAATCTCAACGCCATAATTAAAAAAAATTGCTCTGTTTACAGCTTCTAATGAATTTTCCAGAAATCCTTTAGCACCATTGTGCAAACCTCGGTGGGCAATTGGCGTATTATAAAATTTAAGATCTAGCTTCATTATTTAATTAAAAATATCCCATCTATTTCTACCGCCACACCAAGTGGCAACACAGCTCCCACAGCAGTTCTCGCATGACGACCAGGATCACCCAACAACTCAACTAAAAAATCCGAAGCACCATTTATTACCTGTGGCTGATCTGAAAAGTTTGGATTTGAATTAACAAATCCCCCCAGCTTTATAACTCTCTGAAGTCTATCTAAATTTCCATCACAAGCCACTTTTACTTGAGTTAACAAATTTATTGCACATTGGCGCGCTGCAAATCTACCATCTTCAATAGACATATCACCACCAAGAACACCTTTAATTAAACCATCTGCACCGATTGATATCTGTCCTGAAACATAAACAATGTTATCTACTTTAACAAAGGGGATATAATTTGCTGCTGGAACTGGAGTGTCGGGTAGAATTATACCCAATTCACTTAATTTTCTTTCATATTTACTCATTTTAAGCCCTAATATGTTTTCGATTTAATTATGTTATTAAAAAAATAAAACCAAGATAAGCCAAGTTCTAAATTTGGTTATCCAATAAAGTGTTAATATTAAACTTTAGTTAAATACAACACTTCACGCTATTATTAACACAATATGCTGATTGGGGCCATTTTTCACTTTTCTTTTAACCTTTCTAACTTAATAATATAACAAATGAAATTAATTGGTCATTTATGAACAACCGAATCAAAATATTACTTCAAACTACCACTATTGTTGTTGCTATGACTTTGGCGAGCTGTACCAATAATACAACCAGTAGCGCTATTTTTGATCCTTATGAAGAAACCAATAGAAAACTCCATAGTTTTAATAAGAGTTTAGATAAATCTCTTTTAAGACCAGCTTCAAATACTTATGTAGCACTAATACCTAGTCCAATCGTAACTGGAATATCCAATTTTTCCTCAAATTTAGAATTACCAGTAGCAATTTTAAATGGAATTTTACAACTAGATACTGAAGGCGTTTCAAAAAACACAGGGCGTTTTTTAATCAACTCCAGTGTTGGGTTACTTGGATTATTTGACGTGGCTGCAAACATCGGCATGTATGGAAAAAATACTAACTTTGATCAAACATTATATACTTACGGGATACGTGAAGGCGCTTATACTGAACTTCCAGCATTTGGACCAAATACTGAACGAAGCACTGCAGGCTTAATAATTAATCTCGCAATAAACCCTTACGGTGGTGTGTTCAAAGGTGCTCAAGAAATCATCCCAATAGGTGCTAAAGTTTTAGATTTAATGGGGAAAAGGCACAAATACTCTGATGCGATAGATGGAGTGCTATACCAAAGCGATGATAGTTACGCTCAAAGCCGACAGATATATTTAGAACGAATGAGATTTGCTCATGAAAAAAAATTAGATGACGCAGTTTATGAGAATCCTTATGCTTCCGATTAAAAAAGTATTAATAGCAGGTGGCTTATCATTCTTTATTTTCTTTTCTACTGTCGCAAACGCACTATCTATTAACGAAGCCAGCAAGCTAATTTCTTCTTTGGTTAAAGATATTAATATTATTATCAATTCGGAAAAATCTCCAACATATATGTATCTCGATTTCAAAAACGTTTTAACAAAATATGGCGATACAAAGATTATGTCGCAAAAAGTTCTAGGCATAGACTGGCGAAGAGCATCCATACGTCAAAGGGGTGACTTTCAGAAAGCTTTTGAACACTATTTAAGTCGTAAGTATGGAAAAAGGTTTAGAGAATTTCTAGGTGGGGAAATTATTGTTACAAGTTCTCGCAAGGTTAATGCTGTTTTTGAGGTGATATCAATTGTGCAATTGGATGGACAGGCACCATTTGAAGTTCGCTGGCTTGTTGCTAATAAAAATGGAGTCCCTAAAATGTTCAATTTGTTTATTGAAGGAATAAATGTTAGCTCTTCAGAAAAAACTGAAATAGGCGCAATGCTGGATAAGCGTCGTGGTAATATAGACAAATTAATTATTCATCTCTGGGAAGTTAATTAGTCTGGTGTAAACATATAACCGGCACTTCTTACCGTTTGCAAATATCGAGGTGCTTTTGGGTCAACCTCTATCTTTCTTCGTAAACGTGTTATCTGAACGTCAATTGCTCTTTCTTGTGCCTGCCCCTTATCTCTACCTAATTCTGAAACTAACTTAGCGCGACTAATGGGAACATTAGATCTTTTTGAAAATATTTGCATCAAAATTGCCTCCGTAGTTGTCAAACGGACCAAATCCGTACCACGCCAAAGTTCTCCACTATCTAATTTATAAACGAATTCACCCATCTTGAACGATTTTTGAAAAAATAAATTATCATTTTCTCTTGGAGCTCTTCTTAAAATCGCTTGGATCCTTAACAGTAATTCCTGAGGCTCAAAAGGTTTTGCGATATAGTCATCAGCCCCAGCTTGCAATCCTGTTATACGATCTAAAGCATCTCCTTTAGCAGTTAATAAAATGATTGGTACAGATAATATATTTGATATAGAATTAGTTAGTGTCACCCCATCCTCACCAGGCATCATCACATCACATATTAACAAATCAAACTTCAGACTCTTTAATAATTGACGAGCATGATTTGCATCATTGGCCACAGTAATTCGAAAGCCTGCCTTGTATAAAAAATTTCTCAATAAAGATCGAATACGTTGATCGTCATCAATAACTAATAAGTGGAACGCCCGATCAGTCATTCCAATAACTCACTATCAGGCTCACTATGATTTTTATTTTCGTTCTCAATTGGATCAACAATATAATCCAAGACAGTTCTAAAACCTGCTACCGCTTCAGGTCCTGCCGCTTTATAAGCTAATCGCATTCGCCCGCGTTGAGCTATAGAAAGCTTATTTTCTAAATTTTTCCCGTCAACTGTAAGAGTGAGATTTCTTTGTCGCTTATCATTTTTTCCAACATTAACTTCCACTAATCCATCAATTATCAAAGATCGTAAAACCCTATTTAAAGATTGCTTTGTTACTTCCAAAATTTGCAATAAATTATTCACAGTAGTTCCAGGATAACTATTTATAAAATGAAGTGCACGATGATGTGCTCGCCCATAAGAATAGTTCTTTAAAATTTCATCAGGATCAGCTGTAAAACCCCGATAAGCAAAAAACATTGCCTCAATTCCAAGCCTTAACTGCTCATCTGTTAAAAATAAAATTTGTTGATTTGATCTTTTATCCTGCATTTTCACCTACCCAAATAAATTATAGTTTAAGTCAGTCTTGTTGACTTTCCAAGGTACGAATGGTAAAAATTCGTGTTTTTAGGTTAGCAAAATGGTTATTTGATCCTTCAATCCTTATGGCCAGAGATATACAAGAGCTTGGCACAGGAATTCTAAAATGGATGTATCATATGATAATCGCGATGGTTATATTTGGTTAGATGGAGAATTAGTTCCATGGCGAAATGCACAAATACATATTCTTACGCATGCATTACACTATGCAAGTTCTGTATTTGAAGGGGAACGAGCTTATAATGGTAGAATATTCAAAAGTGAATATCATTCAAAACGATTACTAGCTAGTGGTAAAATGCTGGATATGCCTATTCCTTATACCATAGCTGAAATTGAAGCTGCAAAATATGAAACATTAAAAATTAGTGGATTATCTGATGCTTATGTAAGAGTTATTTGCTGGCGTGGGTCAGGTACAGATATGGGAGTAGCATCGGCAGCAAATCCAGTAAGAATGGCTGTGGCTGTATGGGAGTGGGGCGCCTATTATGGCGATGCTAAAATGAATGGTGCTAAATTAGATATTTCTAAGTGGAAGCGCCCATCTCCAGAAACCATTCCTTGTCATGCAAAAGCATCTGGTCTTTACATGATTTGCACAATGTCTAAACACGACGCAGAAGCAAAAGGATGCTCAGACTCAATGATGTATGATCATAGGGGCTACGTAGCTGAAGCCACTGGCGCAAATATATTTTTCGTCAAGGATGGTGAAGTTCATACGCCTTTAGCTGATACCTTTTTAAATGGGATTACCCGGCAAACCGTTATAAATCTTTTAAAAGCAAAAAATATAACAGTTCATGAACGGCATATTTTACCAGCTGAACTAGATTATTTTGAACAATGTTGGCTTACAGGAACTGCAGCAGAAGTAACGCCCGTTGGGAAAATTGGAAATCATAGCTTTAGAGTTGGGGCGTTGACTAAAGAAATCTCTGCGGAATATGAAGAGCTTGTTAGAGCATAGTTTTTACTTAAGTTAATACATTTTCGTAAAATCAATTAATCAAAAGTTCCCGCAATACTTGCTAAAATTAAGAAAGTTAATACTGTTCTTGTTTTTGAAAACTCTAAAATTTCTCCATCTGAAGCATTTTTTGAAAACTCCGTAAACACAACATCAAACTGGCGTAAAAAATGATGAACAACATCCTTAAATACTGTATCAGTTTTGAAGCGCAAACCTACTTTTTCCAAAATAGAATTATCATTAAAACTAACAATACCTGAAAGTTTCTTACCCCTTTTACCATTGCCAAAATCTCGCCATAACTCAACTTTTCCAGAGGTAATGCCTAACGCATCCACATAAATCCCGTCCTTTGACATAATTCGAAGCGAGTCTTGAGCGGCATGAAGAAGTTTAGCTAAATCGCGATCCTCTAAAGCATTTTTAAGCGATGCCAACCCATCTCTATCATTTTCATCATCTGGAAAATTTGCAGCTTTTATAAAATCATCAATCGTTACTGATATATTTGAATTGATAGAATTATTATCTTTACCATCCAAAGGTAAAGGAGGCTCTTCTGTTCTAAAATTTGGCTTATGTTTTTTTAGTGCTACATTGCCACCCAACACATCACTAGTCTCTCGTCGAGTTGAAAACTTAACTATTTCATTTTCAACTTTCCCTTTAATCTTATCGGTTCCGTCCATTTTTCTTCCGGTTCCAGATTGTACAGATAGGCCTGAAACTTGTTGTTGAGTGATGTGGTTACGACGCATGGCATCAATTGCTGCCTGAAGTTTCAATGCTTCATCTTTAAGTTTTCTTGACATTTTTAAATTCATGGACAAAGTCCCGACCATCGCAACTGGTACAAACACGACCAAACAATTTAATAAAAGAGACGCTTCAGCCAATGATCCAACCTCTTGCTTATCTCCAAATGTCAAAAAAAATATACTAAAAATTACCCACAAAATACTAATAATAATAGCACTAATATCTATAAAAGCAGAATTGGAATTATTATTATTTCCGTAAATTCCAAGGTCTAACTTAGGATCAGACTTTTTTGTAGAAAAATTTTTATTCATTGTGTTAAAGTTAGACATATTTCACCTCAAGCACTTCATAACTTCTTATACCCCCCGGTGTTTTTACATCGACACTATCACCAATATCTTTACCAATGAGCGCTCTAGCTAATGGAGATTTTATGTTCAAAAGATTTTTTTCTAAATCAGCTTCAAACTCACCAACAAATTTATAAGTAAACTCAAGCTCCGTATTCTCATCAACTAACTTTACCGTTGCACCAAACTTTATAGGACCCGACAATTTAGAAATATCTATTATCTCAGCCAAACCTATTACCGATTCAAGCTCTTTAATTCTCCCTTCTATGAAACTTTGCTTTTCTCTTGCAGAATGGTATTCTGCATTTTCAGATAAATCCCCATGCTCTCGCGCTTCAGCTATTGCCTTAATAATAGCTGGCCTTTCAGATGAACGTAACTTTTTTAACTCAATGTCCAAATCATTATAACCAGACGATGTCATTGGTATCTTTTCCATAGTCAAAAAATTTCTTCCACATTAGTACATTATCTTCATTTTATTGATATCATACCCTATAAAGTCAAGCTAGTCTTGAAATGTGACACGCTTACTTTTTCATCAAGAAAGCTTCTAATCAATAAGATGCGACTTGATGAAGCAATATAACATTTGACGTTATGTCAAACATTGCTTTAGTGCATTGTACTATAATTAATAATTTTAGCCTAATGCTACTTAAGAAAGGCAATATAAAAATGGAAAACATTGAGCGAGAAGGCATGGATTATGACGTTGTAATCGTTGGTGCAGGACCAGCTGGTCTATCAGCAGCTATCCGGTTGAAACAGCTTAATGCAGATCTTGATGTTGTAGTATTAGAGAAAGGATCTGAAGTTGGTGCCCATATTTTATCAGGCGCAGTTCTAGATGTCTGCGGCTTGGACTCATTAATTCCAGATTGGAAGACCAAGGGAGCGCCTATAACTGTACCAGTAAAAAAAGATAATTTTTTAATTCTGGGAGAATCAAGATCAATAAGAATACCAAACTTTCCAATGCCTCCATTAATGAATAATCATGGGAATTATATTGTTTCGATGGCAAATGTTTGTCGTTGGATGGCTGAGCAAGCAGAAGAACTTGGTGTTGAAATTTTTCCAGGCATGGCCTGCTCAGAACTAATATTTGGAAAAAAAAGCGAACTAGTTGGTGTTATAGCAGGTGAGTTTGGTAAAAATAAAGATGGAACAATTAGTGACGGCTATGAACCGGGCATGGAATTACGAGGAAAATATGTATTCCTATCTGAGGGAGTAAGAGGATCTCTTTCAAAGAAAGTAATAAAAAATTATAAATTAGATGCAAATTGTGATGTGCCAAAGTTTGGCTTGGGCATGAAAGAAATTTGGGAAATTGATCCCGCAAATCATGAAGAGGGAACTGTTACCCATACAATGGGATGGCCATTAGGTGGGAATGCAGGGGGTGGTTCTTTTATTTATCACCTTGACCAGAACCAAGTATATATCGGCTTTGTTGTACACTTAAATTATAAAAATCCACACCTTTTTCCGTACATGGAATTCCAAAGATTTAAGCATCATCCTAAAATAGCTGAATTATTGCAGGATGGAAAAAGAATAGCGTATGGAGCCCGCGCAATAACAGAGGGCGGCTGGCAGTCAATTCCAAAAGTAATCTTTCCTGGTGGCGCATTGTTAGGCTGTTCTGCTGGTTTAGTTAATGTTCCTCGAATCAAAGGGAATCACAATGCAATGTTATCTGGCATTTTTGCTGCTGAAGCAGCCGTAAAAGCTATTAAAGATGGCCGATCTGGAGATGAACTTGAACAATATGAAAAAAGCTTATTATCTGGACCAATTGCGAAAGATTTAAAACGGGTAAAAAATGTTAAACCACTATGGTCAAAATTTGGATTATTTCCATCCCTCATTCTTGGTGGATTCGACATGTGGATTGCAAATCTTACTGGTTGGAACCCTCTTGGGACTTTAAAACATGGTAAAAATGATGCAGAGTCAACTGGTAATGCATCTGACTTCAAAATTCTTGAGTATCCACGACCAGACGGAAAGATAAGTTTTGATCGCTTAACTAACGTTAGCTTTTCTGCAACAAACCATGAAGAAGAGCAGCCTTGCCATTTACAACTAAAAGATCCTTCTATCCCAATTAAAATAAATCTACCGAAGTTTGCAGAACCCGCTCAAAAATACTGCCCTGCTGGTGTATATGAAGTGGTAACAAAAGATGATGGATCTGATCCAGTATTTCAAATTAACGCTCAAAACTGTGTTCATTGTAAAACTTGTGACATTAAAGATCCAAGCCAAAATATAACTTGGGTTACCCCTCAGGGTGGTGAGGGTCCTAACTATCCAAATATGTAACTAAGTGAAAAAGTTGTATTAGAAATATAAATAACTTATTGATTTGGTCTCCCTACAAAGCTACCTTGGATTCCAACAGTATGGATATTTCCTTTGAACCTTAATATTAAATATTTCTTCTATATTTTGCTAATCTGGGGTTTTACAACATCTAGCGCAACCTCAAATAATAACGCTGGAGCATATCTTTCAGCTATTCATGCAGAAAGTAAAAATGACTTTTCTTCAGCTTCAGAATTCTATTCGAATTCATTAGAAAATGATCCCCATAACATTATGCTCCTGAATGGCGCGGTAAGGTCAAACATTAATAATGGTAATTTTTCTAATGCAATATTTTTTTCCAAAACGTTAACAAAGCTTGAAGAAAATACCCCCATAACTTCACTATTAATGCTTGCGACTGCCATTAAGAATGAAGAATTCAATAAAGCGAAATTATTATTAAATGAACCAAATAAATTCAATTTATTTTTAGAAGCTATATTAACTGGTTGGCTTGAAATAGGCTCTGGAAATATTGAAAAGGGACTAAAATATTTCAATGAATCTGAGAATGCAAAAAAACTAGGTTCTATCTCGCAAAACCACCTAGCACTTGCCCTCGCAATGGTAGGCGATTTTGAAAAGGCTCATGCTATTTTGTCCGATGCAACAAATGGATCCAATTTAATTGATCGAGGGTCAGTAATTGCCCATGCTCAAATAATGACGCAAATAGGAAAAAACCAAGAAGCAGTTAAACTGTTAGATAAGTTTTTAATTGGAAATGACGACCTTGAAATCTTTAAATTACGTCGTTTGATAGATGCTGGAGCGCCCGTTAAATACAATTATATTACCAATTCAAAACAAGGGGCTACATTAGCGCTTTATACGGTTGCAAATGCAATAAATAATGAAAATGATTATGCTTTATCACTTATTTATTCTCGATTAGTTCACCATATAGATAACAAAAACATTGAAAATATTTTATTGATCTCTGAAAATCTTTTGAATTTGCGGCAATACAAACTTACTATTGAAAATTACAATAATATTCCTGACAATCACATTAAGTTTAAGGATGCAGAAATAGGGCGAGCAAATGCTCTTTTCTATCAAGGAGAAGAGGAAAATTCGATCGATGTTTTAAAAGCCTTAGTCAAAAATAATCCAAATGATATTGAGCTACAAACTACTTTGGGAAACTCATTACGGCGCAGTGAAAGGTTTCTTGAAGCTTCAATTATTTATAATGAAGCAATCCTTCTCATAGAAAAGAAGGGCCTAAAGAGTTGGTTTGAGTTTTATGCCAAAGGTATCTGTAATGAACGTCTAGGAAATTGGGAAATAGCTGAAATAGACTTCAGAAAAGCATTGGCTATGGAACCCAACCAACCATCATTACTAAATTATTTTGGTTATTCACTTGTTGAGAAAGGAATACATTTAGAAGAAGCTCTGGAGTTAATTAGACGAGCGGTAAGGGGTCAACCTAATGATGGCTATATAACGGACAGTCTAGGATGGGCTCTTTATCGATTGGGAAAATATTCAGAAGCAGTCACTCATATGGAACGAGCCACTGAACTAATGCCTTTAGATCCTATTATAAATGACCACTTAGGGGATGTGTATTGGGCTGTTGAGCGTCATACAGAAGCTGAGTTTCAATGGCGTCGTGCCCTTAGTTTTGATCCAGAAGAAAAAGATGCAGAAAGAATTTATAAAAAATTAGATATTGGCTTGGATGCAGTTTTAATATCTGAAACCGAATGAAGACTCATATAATGAAAATTAACTCATTCGCTGCAGCAAAGATCAACTTAGCACTTCATGTGCGAGGCTTAAAATCAAATGGTTATCATGAACTAGACAGTTTGGTAACTTTTGCCAATATTGGTGACATAATTGAAGTAAGTCCTTTTGATAAATTAAAGCTTACGATAGAGGGACCTTTTGCTAATAAAGTTCCAAAAGGCGCGCAGAACATTGTAATCAAGGCAGCCAAATTTTTATCACCAAAGGGTAAAGCACATATTAATTTAATAAAAAACCTACCAATCGAAGCTGGATTAGGTGGAGGTTCAGCAGATGCTGCGGCCACACTACGCTCACTATCAAAATTGTGGGATTTACCAATTCCAAAGTCTTCAGAAATATTAGGGGCTGATTTGCCCATTTGTCTGTTAAAAGAAACGGCCATTGTTCAAGGAATTGGGGAACAAATCACTCCAGTTTCTATTCCAGATAACTTACATATTATTTTAATTAAACCTCGTATTGGCTTATCCACGAAGAAGGTGTTTGATAATCTTAAAAATAAAAATAATAAGAAAATGGACACTTTTACAGGAACTAATTCCATTAAAGTATTTTCAAATCATATTAAGAAATTAAGAAACGATTTACTCAAAACTTCAATTTATTTTGTACCTCTCTTAAGTGATATAATTAATTTTTTAAATGCACAAAACGGTAATTACTACACGCAAATGTCTGGCTCTGGAACAACTTGCTTTGGCTTGTTTGATAGTAGAGTTGACGCTATTAGAGCATTAACAAATGCAAAAATTAAATATCCTGAGATGTGGTGTATGATGGCTAAATTAATTTAATTTATTCTAGATACTACAAAGGATGTTAATTCTTTCAAAGTAGTTTTAATTTTGCATTCTGGAAATATTTTCAATTGATTGGCAGCCTTAGAAGCCCATAAAATTGCCTCACGACGAGTGTCATGAAATGCACCGTATTTTTTCATCAAAAATATAGCTTGATTTAGGTCAGATGGTTCTCGCACGCCTTTACCAATCGTTTTTTCCCAGAAAAGAGTTTCTTCTCCCTCAGACTTATTTATAGCTTTGATAAGTGGAAGGGTCATTTTCCCTTCTCTGTAATCATCACCAATATTCTTTCCTAAATTTTGTTCAAAACCTGTATAATCTAATAAATCATCTGTTATTTGAAAACTTATTCCCAATGCTCTTCCAAAATTTGAAAGTGCATTAACATGGATTTCATCCATATTTGAAATAATCGCACCAACTTTTGTCGCTGCAGCAAATAGAGCCGCTGTTTTTCCATCGACAATTTTAAAATAAGTTTCTTCATCAATATTTATGTTTTTTACAGCACTCAATTGTAAAATTTCTCCCTCAGAAATCGTTGCTGATGCATCAGCTAATACCGATAAAACTTTTAAGGAATTTGCTTCAACCATAAGTTGAAAAGATTTTGAAAAAAGATAATCACCAACCAAAATAGAAGATGGATTATCCCATAAAAAATTTGCAGTAGGTTTGCCCCTTCTTTGCAAACTTTTATCAACTACATCATCGTGCAAAAGAGTGGCTGTATGTATAAATTCAATCGCTGCAGCGAGTTGAATGTGAGAAGTGCCTTTATAATTGCACAAATTTGCTGCAGCCAAAGTAAGTAAAGGACGTATTCTTTTGCCCCCAGCATTAATAAGATGATGTGTAAGCTTTGGGATTATTGGCGTCACTTCTGACTTCATATAAGCATTAATTAAGCTATTAACTGATTGCATTTCCGGCGCCAATTGCAACCGTAAAGCTTCTACTGGATTATTTTCATTACTCTGCATAGTTTTTTTACAAATAGTTGGTCTCGACAATTTAAATCATTCCGTCTTTAATATTTTCATGAAAGAACTTATTAAAACAAATGATTTAGCTACAATCGCACACATAAAATTACTTTTAACAAATGAAAGTATAGATTATTTTGAATTAGACGTCCATATGAGCGCTTTGGAAGGCTCAATAAACATACTTCCTAGGCGTATACTAGTCCCAAATAGTGTGTTTATAGAAGCGAAAGAAATATTATTGGATAATGGTATATACCTAGCATGAAATTTACCACAGTAGATCTAGAACAAATCACACAAGATGGTTTTCTTGGAGGTAGGGTAAGTCTTCTACAACCTAAGAATGGATTTAGATCCTCCATGGATGCTGTCTTTTTAGCAGCCGCCATACCGGCGCAAAAATCACAAAAAATATTGGAATTAGGGTGCGGTGTTGGCGCTGTACTAATGTGTTTAGGCGCACGTGTGAGTGATTTACAACTTAACGGAGTTGAAATTCAAAAAAACTATGCCAATCTAGCTGAAAAAAATGCAAAGGCCAATTCGAAAGCAAATATTTATTGTTGTGATATTCAAAATTTACCGCAAGAATTAAGAGAAGAAACCTTTGATCATGTGATCTCGAATCCCCCTTTTTACTATGGTAATAAAGGTACTCATTCTAAAAATACGGGTAAAAATATAAGCTTGCGCGAGAAGTTAAGTTTGGCTGAATGGATTAAAATTTCATCTAAACGTTTAAAACAGGGTGGTGTAGCAACCTTATTAG
>Ga0206678_10000755_pt1 | contig 20751 bp, 18 predicted proteins | sample M180m12015metaG_FD_155453 | JGI IMG/M metagenome (GOLD analysis project Ga0206678, IMG submission 155453) | Ammonia-oxidizing marine archaeal communities from Monterey Bay, California, United States - M1 80m 12015 | ecosystem: Environmental > Aquatic > Marine > Intertidal zone | place: USA... | reverse complement strand
ATCATGGTTTGAATGGTGTAGTAGCGCTCGGCGAGGTCTCGAAGCTCTTCACCACTCATGACTTCACCATTACCTCGATCAAGACTGGCATCCTCTAGAGCCACTTCCAGAAGGTATCGAGTTAACTCTCCTTCATCCTTAATGTATCGCTCTGATTTACCACGCTTCATTTTGTACAAAGGGGGTTGTGCAATCAGCAGATGTCCACGCTCGATGAGTTCAGGCATATGCCTGAAGAAAAAGGTAAGAAGCAGCGTACGGATATGTGCGCCGTCAACATCCGCATCCGTCATGATGATGATTCTGTGGTACCGGAGTTTATCCGGGTCAAATTCATCTCTTCCTATTCCGCACCCCAGCGCCGTAATCAGTGTTCCCACCTCGACAGACGACAACATCTTGTCGAACCTGGCCTTCTCGACATTCAGGATCTTGCCTTTAAGCGGTAATATCGCCTGATTTTTCCTGTCTCGACCTTGCTTAGCAGAGCCCCCGGCTGACTCACCCTCCACCAGATAAATTTCTGATTTAGCAGGATCTTTCTCCTGGCAGTCTGCCAGTTTCCCGGGTAACCCCGCGATATCAAGCGCGCCCTTACGCCGGGTCATCTCTCTTGCCTTACGGGCCGCTTCACGGGCCCTGGCGGCGTCAATCATCTTTTGCACAATAGCTTTCGATTCCTGCGGTTTCTCAAGTAAATACTCAGAAAAATAACTACCCATTTCCTGCTCTACGGCAGTCTTTACCTCTGAAGACACCAATTTTTCTTTAGTTTGAGAGGAAAACTTGGGGTCTGGTACCTTTACCGAAATAATCGCTGTTAATCCTTCACGTGCATCGTCCCCTGTTGCATTGATATCAGACTTCTTTGCGAACCCTTCTCTCTCGATATAATTATTGAGACTTCTGGTCAGCGCGCCTCTAAAACCAGCCAGGTGAGTACCGCCATCACTCTGAGGAATATTGTTCGTATACGCTAATACGGTTTCCTGATAGGAATCGTTCCATTGGAGCGCAACCTCTACCCCTGTTCCATCTTCGCGGTCTACCGCAAAATGAAAAATGTCATTGATCGGTGTCTTGTTGGTGTTCAGAAATTCGACAAAAGTTCGTAGTCCCCCCTCATAATTAAATTTTTCATGCTTACCGCTGCGTTCATCGGTCAACAGAATCGACACACCTGAATTCAGGAACGACAGCTCCCTCAGCCTTTTGGCCAAGATGTCGTAATGAAACTCTATATTGCTAAAGGTCTCGGGTGATGGCTTGAATCGGCAGCTCGTGCCTGTTTCGTTAGTTTCACCAACAACCTGAAGTGGAAAGGCAGGCACACCATCGTGATAGGTCTGCTCCCATATCTTGCCTTCACGCCAAATCGTCAGGTTGAGCTCAGAGGACAAAGCGTTAACTACCGATACACCAACGCCGTGGAGACCGCCGGACACCTTATAGTTGCTGTCATCGAACTTTCCGCCTGCGTGCAGGACTGTCATAATGACCTCTGCGGCTGACTTGCCCTCTTCCTCGTGAATATCGGTGGGTATTCCCCGCCCATCGTCAGAAACAGTAATGGACTCGTCCGGGTGAATCAAAACCTTGATCTCCGAGCAATGCCCCTCCAGGGCCTCGTCAATGGAGTTATCGACTAACTCCTGGACCATATGGTGCAAACCAGTACCATCGTCGGTATCTCCGATATACATACCCGGCCGCTTTCTAACCGCATCCAGGCCCTTTAGAACCTTAATGCTGGAGGAGTCGTAAGATTTATTATCTGTCATTTAATGCTCCTGTACTTCTACTTCACCATGTTTCACGTGAAACAAGCGACCATACTGTTTCTTACAGGCGGCCAGCAGAGGCTTTTCCTCTACGCCAGTAAGCAATACCTGTTGGCCTGTTTCTACAAGAAACTTGCATACCCGCCTTCGATGCTCTTCATCGAACTCGGACGCCAAATCATCGACCAGGTATAGTGTTCCCCTACCACCTTCTGATGTGCCAGTATCGCTAGCCAGTGCGCCCTGCGCCAAAATCATCGCCCAAACAAGCGATTTGAGCTCACCGCGCGAACAGACTTTGGCCGCTGGCTGTCCTGATACGGTTATTCTAACATCTGCGCGCTGAAATCCCTTCTGTGTAAAGCCTCTTTTTTGGTCAAGATCAGCCTCTTTTAAGTAAATATCCATAAGATCAGCCTCCTGGTGCCAGCCCCGGTAGTAATCGAACGTCACCTCATCAATGCCCACCAATTGCTGAACGATTTCAGTAAACAAGGGCCGGTATAATTCAACATACTGCGTCCTTTGCAGGTCTATCTGGTTCGCGTAGGCAGCCAGGCGATCAGACCAGGTTTCCAGTTCCTTGAGATTCCTCGCCTCAGACTTAGCAGCATATCGCCTGAGTAGCAGATTGCGTTGGCGAAGGCAGCGGTTAGCCTCCTCCCAATTCACCGGAAAATCGGTGGATGAAGTGCCTGTTGCCGTCAAGCGGGTATTCGATAAATCAGAACCGACACGCTCTGGTTTCACGTGAAACAATCCCCAGTTCAGGAACCGGCGGCGTAGTGTTGGCGAACCGATCAGCAAGTCCACAGAATGCGGCCCCAAAATCAACGTCGGCAGTAGTCTTGCCAGCTCAGAGGATTTCCTCGTTGTTTCACTATTGATTTTGATTACCCGGCTACCGCCACGATCGCGGCTGATGCCTATATGATGCTCCACACTCCCTGCCTGTACTTTGCCGCGCAGAAGACAATCCTGGGCTCCACGCTGGATAACAGGGTCAAGGCCTGTATCACGGAAGGACCTGGCGGTAGAAAGAAAATAGATCGATTCGAGGAGGCTGGTCTTGCCACTCCCATTCTCACCGAAAAGGAGATTCAAGCCAGGGTCAAGATCTACCGAGATGTGGGTGAGGTTTCTGAAATGCCTGGCTTCGAGCCATTTCAGGCTCATAACTTCATAGGCATGACTACGTAAACCGCATCTTCACGTTCCGGATCTTCCAGGACGGCACTGCTGTTAGCATCGTGTAGGGTCAGCCGGACTTTATCGTTACCAATAACACCAAGAACGTCCTGTAAATAAGTGACATTAAAGCCTACTTCAAGGCTGTCTCCCTGATAATCAACAGAAACGATTTCTTCCGCCTCCTCTTGTTCCGGGTTATTGGCAGAAAACTGTAGTTGACCCGTTGAAATCGAGACACGAATACCGCGGAACTTTTCATTAGACAGAATAGCCGTTCGACTTAGCGCCTGTCGAAGTTCCTGTTTATCTGCCAGAACGACCTTGTCTCCATCCTTCGGTATCACCCTGTCATAGTCCGGGAACTTGCCATCCACCAGTTTGGTCGTCAACGTAAACATAGAGGACGTCACACAGAGATGACTACTGCCAATTGAAACGGCTACCCTATCCTCCACTTCCTGGAGCAAGCGCTGGATCTCAATGACCCCTTTGCGTGGCACAATGACCTGCTTTGTAGGCCCATCAATGCCCTCCTGCTTCAGATCACTCATCGCCAATCGATGCCCATCGGTTGCGACCGCACGGACGTGGTTGTTTCCGAGCTCTATTAACATCCCGTTAAGAAAGTAACGAACATCCTGCTGCGCCATGGCAAAGGCCGTCTGGTCGAGCAGATTTTTAAAGGACTTACTGTCCAGCTCCACTGTCATTTCAGAACTAGATTGATCCACTGAAGGAAAATCAACGGCAGGCAGTGTCGATAAGGTTGACCTAAATCTACCGGATCGTATTTGCAACCGGTTTTCATTCAGCGAGAACTCGATATCTGCTTTTTCGGGTATTTCACGACAGATGTCGACTAACTTTCGTGCCGGCACGGTGATTTCACCATCTTCTGGCGAAACGACCTCCAGCCGCCCGATCATTTCTACTTCCAGATCGGTACCAGTCATGGACAGCTGGTTACCACTGACCTGTAACAATAAGTTCGATAATACTGGCAATGTTTGCCGTCGCTCTACGACGCCTGCAACCTGCTGAAGTGGCTTCAGCAATAGCTCACGGTTAACTGAAAACTTCATACTCTTATTCCACTGTATCTAACAAGTAAGCAAGCGCTCACTATTTAATGTATCTCGTTACAACACCATCGGACTAATCACATACAACGACTCAGCTTCATCCAGGTCTTCCAATAGACAGGCGCTACCCGGGTCGCTAAATGTCATCCTGACTGTAGCACCCTTCATGGCTGATAGCGCCTCAATCAGATAGCTAACGTTAAAGCCTATTTCGAGATTGTCTCCTTCATATTCTACCGTAACAGTTTCCTCTGCCTCTTCCTGTAGCGGGTTGTTGGCGTGCATATCCAACTTCCCGGCATGCAACATCAATCTGACATTCCTGTAAAGCTCATTCGATAAAATCGCTGTCCTGGATAGTGCTTCCTTCAATAACTGCCGATCAGCAATGACTACTTTATTACCGCCACTCGGGATCGCCCGCGAGTAATCCGGATACGTCGCGTCAATCAGCTTTGTGATCAGCCTAACATTGCCGCGGTCTACCTGCATATGATTCGCTGTGAAATTAAGCGTTACCGTTTCTCTCGAATCTTCATCGAGAACCCGGACCAACTCTGCCACGCCCTTTCTGGGAATGATAAACTGGTGACTACCCTGCGCACCCGTACTGACAAAACTGCTCGCAAGTCTTTGGCCATTGGTCGCAACAAACCTCACTACTCCATCCAGGACTTCCAACAACACGCCGTTGAAAAAGTAGCGAACATCCTGTTGTGCCATCGCAAAACTAGTGCGTTGTAACAACCTTTTTAGATCCTGAACCGACAGCGTTATCGATACTTCATAGACACCGGTCTCTATATTGGGAAACTCACTAACAGGTAATGTAGCGAGGAAGGAATTAAACCGTCCACTATCAATTGCAACGCGGTTGCCCTCGAGGTTGGCAGACATCTCCGCCCCATCGGGTAGGCTCTTGCAGATATCCAACAGTTTCCGCGCAGGCACAGTCACTTCACCAGGAGAACCAACAACGACATCAGTAATCACCACGGTAAGTTCTACTTCCTGGTCAGTACCTGTAATGACCAACCTATCCTGTTCGAGATTAAGCAGGAGGTTCGCGAGAACCGGGCTCGTTTGACGACGCTCCACCACACCACTGGTCAGCTGTAATGGATCGAGCAGCTTTTCTCTAGCAATCGTAAATTTCATTCGATATCCAATGACATCAACCGATTCAACAACTTTCCCAAAACCGCGCTCAGGAAGTTAACAATCGTAGGAGATTATTGTAATCCTCCCTGATGTCCCGGTTACTTTCCTTGAGTTCCTCGATCTTGCGACATGCATGAAGGACCGTGGTGTGATCTCTGCCACCAAAAGCGTTGCCAATTTCCGGCAGACTGTGATTAGTCAGCTCTTTTGCCAATGCCATAGCGACCTGCCTTGGTCTCGCTATTGATCGGGTTCGTGTCTTTGAGTGAAGATCACCCAGGCGAATTTTATAATAATCAGCGACCGTCTTCTGTATGTTATCCACTCCGATCTGCCGATCCTGGATCGCTAGTAAGTCCCCAAGCGACTCCCGAACCTGCTCGTTGCTGATTGCTTCACCTGTAAAGTTTGAGTTGGCAATAACACGTTTCAACGCGCCTTCCAGCTCCCTGACATTCGATCTAATTCTTTCCGCGATAAAAAAGGCAGATTCGCTCGGCAGGTACACCTGGTCGATCTCGGCTTTCTTCAGCAGGATGGCTACACGGGTTTCCAGGTCGGGTGGCTCAACCGGAGCAGTCATGCCCCAGACAAAGCGACTCTCCAGGCGCTCTTCAAGCCCTTCAATTTCCTTCGGATAGCGGTCGCAGGTCAATACAATCTGGCTTCCGTCTTCTTGTAACCTATTAAAAACATGGAAGAATTCCTCCTGCGTTTTCATGCCCTTTGCCAGAAACTGAATATCATCCATTAAGAGCACATCGACAGACCGGTAATATTGCGTGAAATCACCCATGGTGCCGTGTTCGATCGCCCTGACCATGTCTTCCATAAATCGCTGCGAGTACATGTAAGCCACCTTCAAATTCGGGTGACGATCTGCGATGGAATTGCCTACCGCATGCATCAGGTGAGTCTTGCCGAGACCAACTCCTCCATAGAGCAACAGCGGGTTGTATGAAGAGCCACCAATATTCTCTGAAACCTGCAGTGCAGCGGCTCTAGCTATTTGATTGGAACGACCTTCCACAAAGGCATCAAACGTAAACGCTTTATTGAGATCCAACAGCGGATAGAAACGCTCTCGCGCCGCAAAGGTATTAGATGCTTCAGATTTCCCCTCAACCAGCATGCCACTACTGCCAATCTCCAGCTCTACAGATCCTGAACCGTTTTCTGAGAGCAGTTCCCGAATTCTATTCAGGAACTGAGTGTTAACCTGATCCTTGATATACCTGTTTGGCGCTAGCAACTTAACGTTGTCATCATCGTCAATGACCTGCAATGGCCTTATCCAAGTATTAAATTGCTGAGAAGATAGTTCGTCTTCAAGCCTATCAAGACACTTCTGCCAAATTTTGGCCCCCACAATACCCCCATAATCACTGCGCTAACTATTGTTCGTGTTTCTTGCTTTGCTTGGATTTTCTCTACCGAGATGAACTGGTTCAGTGGCAAATCGAGGCACTTGATAATGCTTGAAGCACGGAAGGATATTAACTTGATTTCACCATCCAAGCCAAGCAATTGATGTAAAAAACATACCGAAAAGTATTTATTTTTCAGTTATTTATACACAAACGGCCTGACTAACCGGTGGTTAACCTGTGGATAAGCTGTGGGTTATTTTTTCCCCCTTAGTTAATTTGTTAGCTCTGTGGACAAGTCCCCTATTTACCACCAGTTTTCCCACAAGCTACCCAGAGTTACTACACCGGATAACACTGTAGTTATTAGGCTTATAAACTATTGATATCAAAACATAATACCTACTTGTACACAGGAAAGCGGCCTATAATAAAAATAACAATAATAAATTATATATATCTAAGAAGTTTATTTATAAAGAACACATAGATTTTTGGGAACACCAATAAACATGGAATTGACCTAACCCCACATCTTCTTTAGAATCGCGCTCCTTTTCGACATCGAATTACTGGGTAACTATCATGAAGCGAACATTCCAACCTAGCGTTCTTAAAATGAAAAGAACCCATGGCTTCCGTGCCAGGATGGCGACCAAAGGTGGCCGTCTGGTTCTAAAGAGGCGTAGAGCTAAAGGCCGTAAAGTACTTTCCGCCTGATACAGAGCCTTCGCGCTACCCCAACTGGCCTTTGAGGCGAGTGCCATCGTTATCCAAAAACAGCTAAATCAGAGCTTCCCCTCAAGTCATCGACTGGCACATTCATATGAATTTGATGCGGTGTTTGACAACAACGAGGCTCGAATTAACTCTGCTTCGTTGTTGCTTCTTGCAAAGCAAAACACTCGGAAATTTAATCGCCTGGGGATGATCGTAAGCAAAAAGAGTATTCCTGGGTCGGTTCAGCGCAATAAAGTTAAGCGCAGAATCAGGGAAACTTTCCGCAAGATAGCGCCAGAACACGAATTAGGATGGGATATCGTGGTGATGACTCGGCCAAAGATCAATGCCGAAGTGGATCTTACAGGCTATCTACAAAATTCTTTTTCGTCCCTCGCTGAGAAACTTAGGTAATTACGTAAGATATGAAACGAGCTTTGTTGTCACTCATTAGATTCTACCAATTGACAATCAGTGTCTTTCTTGGACCACGTTGCCGTTTTCATCCCTCTTGTTCTGCCTACAGTTCAGAAGCCATAGAGACTTACGGCGTGATTAGAGGGCTGGGGCTGACAGCAGTTCGCGTCGGTAAATGCCACCCTTTTCATCCCGGTGGATATGATCCTGTACCCACTGACCAGCAACCCAGTACAGTTGACGAAGGAATTTAGATGGATATTCAACGCGTACTGATCCTGTTGGGCCTGGCTGTGACCTCCTACATGCTTATTCTGGCGTGGAACGAAGACTATTATCAGGGTTCGACCGAAACACCAGCTGAATCAGTCGTTATCAACGAGTCATCTTCGCTCGGAGACATACTGCCGACAATTACTGAATCAACCCCAGTAGGTCCAGCAGACATCGTTCCAACCCTGGAAGGAGAAGATATAGCGCCAGAAGTAGTGGAGGTTCAGGTGCTCAGAAACCTCGTGACCGTCACGACAGATGTGCTGGTCATCGAGATCGATACCCTGGGTGGAGACATTGTTAGTGTTGCCCTACCGAAGTTTCCAGCGCAGTTAGAGACACCTGATGTGCCTTTTGTTCTGGTAGACCCTAAGAATTTATATGTTGCGCAGAGTGGGCTTATTGGCCCGAGTGGCACAGATAAGCAAGGTTTTAGGCCAACTTTCATTGCCGACAGTACTTCTTTTGAAATGGGTGATGCATCGGAGCTAGCTGTCACCCTGACCACAATTCAACAGGATGGCAGCAGGATTCTCAAAACTTATCAATTCACGCGTGGGGAATACCTGATTGAGGTGGACTACCACATCACAAACTTGGGTCATGATTCCTGGAAAGGTGGACTATTCGCGCAGATCAAGCGGGACGGCCAGAGTCCTGCGTCTTCATCAGAGAATCGGATGGGAATGCAGCCTTACGTCGGTGGTGCCACCCGTTCAGACGAGGAGCTATATAGAAAGCTGGAATTTGATGACATTGAGGAGGAAAGCTACAAGCTGACGCTTGATGAAGGTTATATCGCCATGGTGCAGCACTACTTTGTGAGTGCCTGGGTGCCCCGGGTGGCTATTGGAAATACCTACCGTGGCAGAAAATTAAAAAATCAGGATATTTATCTGTTTGGGTTCACCACACCGTCGGTCACGATAGCCCCGGGAGCGACAGGGACCATTGGAGCCAGCTTTTATGCCGGGCCGAAAGACCAGTACAGGCTTGAAGAGATAGCAACGGGGCTTGAGCTAACCACCGATTACGGTTTTCTCTGGTGGTTGGCCCAGCCTCTGTTTTTCATGCTAACGGGCATTTATTCGTTTGTTGGGAACTGGGGTCTTGCAATTATTGGCCTCACGATTATCGTTAAATCCTTGCTTTATCCGTTATCAGCAGCAAGCTTCAGGTCGATGGCAAAGATGCGTAAGCTCCAGCCTGAAATGGCCCGCCTGAAAGAACGTTTTGGTGATGATCGCCAGCAATTCTCCCAGGCAATGATGGAGTTGTACAAAAAAGAGGGCGCGAACCCGTTAGGTGGTTGCTTTCCTATTTTATTGCAGATGCCAGTTTTTCTTGCCCTTTACTGGACGCTGATGGAAAGTGTTGAGCTGCGCCAGGCACCTTTCTTTCTCTGGATCCATGACCTGTCAGCGATGGACCCTTACTTTATCCTCCCGATATTGATGGGTATTTCCATGTTCCTGACGCAACGAATGCAGCCGGAACCACCTGACCCCGTTCAGGCAAAGGTTTTCAAGTTCATGCCCATCATGTTCACGTTCTTCTTCTTGTGGTTTCCATCCGGTCTTGTTCTGTACTGGCTTGTTAACAATATCTTGTCGATCCTTCAGCAAGTTTATGTGACCAGACAGTTAGAAAAAGCTTCCTGACAACGATTGCTGTTCCCCCCTAAAGAGATGCCTTATATCAAAGACACGATAGCTGCCAGAGCAACTGCCCCAGGTAGAGGAGGTATCGGCATCGTTCGTGTTTCTGGTCCCGGTGTAAAAGAGATTAGTCGTCAAATCCTGGGAGAGTTACCCGAACCACGGCTAGCGACCTATTCGGATTTTAGCGACGGCGAAGATGTTATTGATCAAGGGATAGCGCTCTATTTCAACGCACCAGGTTCGTTTACAGGCGAGGACGTGCTTGAACTGCAAGGTCACGGTGGGCCGGTTGTGCTCGAAATGCTCCTCAATAGAGTGATTAATATGGGCGCAAGAATAGCGGCACCCGGTGAGTTTAGTCAGCGGGCCTATCTGAATGACAAAATGGACCTGGCCCAGGCAGAAGCTATTGCAGACCTGATTAACAGCAGTACAGAGGCTGCAGCGAGGGGTGCGGTACGTTCGCTGCAGGGTGAATTTTCTACCAGGATTAACCAGCTTGTCGCCAAAGTGATAGAGCTGCGTGTTTTTGTTGAAGCGTCCATTGATTTTCCAGAGGAAGAAATAGACTTCCTTTCTGACGAAAGAATAGAGGTACAGCTGGCTGAAGTGCACCAGGAATTGGACAAGGTCCTGGCTGAAACCAGTCACGGTGCTCTTTTGGTTGAAGGTGCATCTGTCGTCTTAATGGGTAAGCCGAACGCAGGTAAATCGAGTTTGATGAATCTTCTTACGGGAAGGGATACATCGATAGTGACAGATATTCCAGGCACCACACGGGATGTCGTTAACGAAACCTTGCAGTTGGACGGCATACCGTTGCGACTTGTAGACACTGCGGGGATAAGAAATAGCCTTGATGAAATCGAGGCAGAGGGAGTCAAACGCGCATTGGCGGCGGGAGATGAAGCAGACTTGGTGATCGCGGTGGTGGATGCCAGCGAGCCAGATGCAAATAAACAGGCCGAATCACTGCTGGAAGATCGGCGAACGGTGGTTGTCTTCAATAAAATTGACCTTGTCGCTGATACAGACCTGTTAATCGATGGAATACAGATGTCTGCCAAAACTGGTTTGGGGTTGCAGGGGCTTAAGGATCAGCTCAAGAAAAGACTCGGACTATCGTTAAATGAGGGGACCGGGTTTACAGCCAGAAATCGACATATTATTGCCCTTGGTTACGGTAGAGAGGCACTGGCTGCGGCCAGCAGTTTGCTTATTGAACAGCGAGCAGGGGAACTTGTGGCCGAGGAGCTTAGGGTTTGCCAGCAGAATCTTTCAGAAATAACCGGGGAGTTTACCGCGGACGACCTGCTGGGCGAGATATTTGGCAGTTTTTGCATAGGAAAGTAGAATAGTGAGGGGCGTGACTTTGGTATAGCCTTCCGTATACTTCCCGTCCCGTCATTCTCTATAAGACATCACCCCCCTCGAAGGGCAGAGATCGTGAGTAACCAGAACCGTTTTGATGTAATAGTTGTTGGAGGTGGCCATGCCGGAACCGAAGCTGCTCTCGCGTCTGCGCGAGCAGGTGCAGCAACACTATTGCTGACTCAGAACATCGAAACGCTTGGTCAGATGTCTTGTAATCCAGCAATTGGCGGTATCGGCAAAAGTCATTTGGTCAAGGAAATAGATGCACTGGGCGGTGCAATGGCCATCGCCGCTGATCACGCGGGTATTCACTTCAGAATACTGAATTCCAGAAAAGGTCCCGCTGTCAGGGCTACCCGGGCCCAGGCCGATCGCCAGTTATACAGGGTGGCCATCCGGCATATTCTTGAAAACCAGCCAGGACTATCACTTTTCCAACAATCGGTTGACGATCTCCAGATTGAAAATGGGCGAGTCTCAGGCGTTCTCACCAACATGGGGTTGTCGTTCCATGCGCCTACGGTCGTGCTGACCGTTGGAACATTTTTGGGTGGCTTGATCCATGTCGGCATGGATAAACAAGCTGGTGGTCGAGCCGGTGATGCCCCGTCGAACGCTTTGGCAGATAGACTGCGAGAATTACCCTTCACGGTCGATCGATTAAAAACAGGAACCCCCCCCAGGATTGACGGCAGGTCAGTCGATTTTAGTGATCTGGAAGAACAGCCCGGTGATGAACCAAGGCCGGTGATGTCCTATCTGTCTACCCTGGCTGATCACCCGAGACAGGTCTCCTGTCATATCACCCACACGAGTGAACAAACCCACGATATTATTCGTGGCGGATTGGACCGTTCCCCCCTGTATTCCGGAGAAATAGGAGGCGTAGGGCCTCGTTATTGTCCATCGATTGAAGACAAGGTTGTTAGATTTTCGGATAAGAACTCCCACCAGATATTTATCGAGCCAGAAGGGCTGGGAACTCATGAACTCTATCCGAACGGTATCAGTACCAGTTTGCCTTACGATGTCCAGATAAACCTGGTTCGCTCGATCAAGGGGTTTGAGAACGCACATATCACGCGGCCTGGCTATGCCATTGAATATGACTATTTCGAACCAAGAGAACTGCAACCCAGTCTCCAGACGCGCCACGTAGAAGGGTTGTACTTTGCCGGCCAGATTAATGGTACCACCGGGTATGAAGAAGCCGCCGCACAGGGGCTGGTGGCGGGTCTTAACGCTGCCAGACAATCACAGGGTAAAGCACCGTGGTGCCCCAAACGTAGCGAGGCTTACATCGGGGTATTGATTGATGATCTTATTACCATGGGAACCCGTGAACCTTATCGAATGTTCACATCCCGGGCAGAGTACCGGTTGATATTGAGACAAGATAACGCCGATAGGCGCCTGACAGAAAAGGGGCGAGAGCTTGGCATAGTCGGCGAAGACCGATGGAACAGTTTCTGTGAAAAGCGGAATCAGATCGATCGACTGAGCGGTGAAATGAGGGTCGGTTTCATCCAGCCGGGTGATGCGGGGGTTGAAGCGCTGCTCGGTCAAACCCTCACTAGGGAGTATTCCCTGCACGATCTGGCAAAGCGACCTGAAGTAAAAGTCGGCGAACTACTCAGTGCAATCGGCCACGAGAGGTTGCCCGAGCATGTCACCGAACAGGTAGAGATTGATTGTAAGTACCAGGGATATATCGTCAGGCAACTGGATGAAATAGGTCGTATTGAGGCGCAGCAGGATTTCACACTTCCCGGAGACCTTGATTATACCCAGATTCATGGGCTCTCGAACGAAGTCGTCCAAAAACTAAATCAGGTAAAACCGACAACCCTGGGTCAGGCGGGAAGAATATCCGGTGTGACACCAGCCGCCGTTTCTATATTGCTGATCCATTTGAAAAAGCAGGGTAAGACCCAGATAAGACAAAGCGCCTGATGAACCTCAAAGAGAAGATAGAGCGCGGCCTGGTCGCGTTGTCGCTTGAATCTCACATCGAGGTCGCGGACAAGTTGGAGCAATACCTTGCGCTCATCACCAAATGGAACAAAGTGACCAACCTGACCTCGATTGATACCCCGGAACAGATGATCTTGGTACATTTACTGGATTCACTTTCCATTCAACCTTATCTTAGCGGTCCCCGGATACTAGACGTGGGCAGTGGAGCCGGTTTGCCGGGTATACCTCTCGCGCTGATCAATGAAGACAAAGACTTTATACTGCTCGACTCTAACGGGAAGAAAACGCGGTTTATGCTTCAGGCAACGATCGAATTGGGCATTCAGAATATAGAAGTGGTTCAATCAAGAGCTCAGGATTACCAGGGGGAATTCGATCAAATCGTGTGTCGCGCATTCGCAGGTACCGACGATTTTGTTAAGGCTTGCTCGCACCTGTTGGCGCCAGGAGGCAGCCTGCTTGCCATGAAGGGACCAGCGGAAAGCGAAGCCGCACTGCTACCGGGTTTTAAGCAGAGTATTCATCAATTGAGTGTTCCTGATTTGCCCTCCGAGCGCTATCTGATAGAGATCGGGCAATGACAGTTGTTCTGGCCATTGCTAACCAGAAAGGTGGTGTCGGTAAAACGACAACCAGCGTAAACCTTGCAGCTTCCATTGCAAAGATGAATCGAAAAGTGCTGTTAGTTGATCTCGATCCCCAGGGTAACGCAACAATGGGTAGTGGCCTCGATAAATCAGATCTACAGCAATCGGTTTATGATGTTCTGGTAGGTAATGCCGAGGCGGCAGATGCGATTGAGAACGCTGAGGCGGCAGGATACGACTTACTGGGAGCAGATGCTGATCTGACCGGTGCAGAGATCGAGCTCACTGAACTTGACCGCCGGGAATACAGGCTCCGTGAAGCGCTGCTTGGCGTTCGAGTGCGCTATGACTTTATTATCATTGATTGCCCGCCCGCGCTTGGGTTGCTGACTCTTAATGGACTGGTTGCAGCGAACAGTGTCATTATTCCCATGCAATGTGAATATTATGCGCTTGAGGGATTATCTGCGTTGATGGATACCATCAGTCGTTTGAAATCGCTCAATCCTAAGCTGAAAATCGAAGGACTGGTTCGCACCATGTATGATTCGCGTAACACCCTGAGCCGGGAAGTATCCTTGCAGTTGATTGATCACTTCGGCGATGCTGTCTACCGAACAATAATACCTAGAAATGTTCGTCTTGCTGAAGCGCCAAGTTACGGCGTGCCGATACTTTTTTATGATAAATATTCCCGTGGAGCAAAAGCCTATCTGGCGCTCGCGGGTGAGGTGTTGCAGCAGCACCCTGGCGCTTCCCGACAGAATTCAGTCAGCGCTGTAACTTCGAGGAATCTGGATAATGGTGGATAAGAAAAGAGGTTTGGGTCGTGGCCTGGATGCATTGCTTCCGAAGAAGGAAAAAGTAGCGCAACACCAAAACGGTCTCGAAGAGATTCCGATAGAATTCATTCAGCCTGGAAAGTATCAGCCAAGAACCTATTTTGCTGAGGAATCCATTGCAGAGCTCAGCGATTCGATAAAAGCCCAGGGTATCATCCAGCCTATTGTGCTGCGGCCAATTGCCGATGATCGTTACGAGATCATAGCGGGTGAAAGGCGTTGGCGAGCTGCACAACTAGCAGGAATAGAGAACATTCCGGCCGTTATTCGAACAGTCGATGACGAATCAGCCATTTCGATGTCCCTTATCGAGAATATCCAACGGGAAGACCTGAACCCCCTGGATGAGGCTACGGCCTTACAGCGGCTTATTGATGATTTCCAATTTACTCATCAGGAGGTGGCTGACGCGGTTGGTAAATCTCGCAGTGCTGTGACGAATACTTTGCGATTGACTCAACTGGCACAGTCGGTAGCAGAAATGCTGGTGGCAGGAGACCTGGAAGTGGGTCATGCCCGGGCGTTGCTGACGCTGGAGGTTAATGAACAGGTAGAGGTTGCCAAACAGATTGTTGCCAGAGGGCTAAACGTAAGACAGACAGAAGAGCTGGTTCGAGCTGCCGGTAAGACGACCGGGGCCACAGGAGTGAAGCCGGGTCAGGATGCTGATACAAGGCGGCTTGAACAGAATCTTGGCGAAACCCTGGGCCAGCCAGTCCAGATAAGGCACACCAAGAAAGGCGCAGGAAAGTTGGTGATCAGCTACAGCTCCCTTGATGAGCTCGACGGCATACTGTCGAAGATGGGGTACCAGAAGGAGTAAAGAACTGACAGTTAGTGCCTCTTTAGTAAAGTAGTGATATTTCCGCCTTAACTTCATAAAAACTGGCGTTCGAAGTTGCCCCGGTACTGCTTAATCTCTATACTCTGCCCCCGCGACGAAGCGGGCGTTTTTGAATAAGAAATCTTTTGGTTTTAATGAGAGAGAAAGCGTCTAATCGATTGGGTAATTTAACCAAATCGCCGATTTTTCAAATCGTTGCAGCACAGTTCTTTGCGACATTTCTTGCATCAGCTTTGTGTTTGGTTTTTGACAGGGTAGCGGCAATATCTGCCGTGATGGCAGGAATAACCTGCGTCGTTCCCGGGTGTTATACATTGGTGGTGAGCTTGAGACCTGTGATCAAAGGTGATTCAGGCCTTAGCCAGGCTCTTCGAGGTGAAGTGGGCAAGTTTGCCCTGACAGTAGCCCTGTTTGCTCTGGTGTTTGTATTTGTTAAGCCACTGAATGTGTGGGTTTTTTTTAGTACATTTGTAGGATTGCAGTTATGTATGGCTGTTGTCCTTTTGCTTCAGTCTCGCAAGCTACTGAAGCGCTGATATTAGTAGAACAGGTTGAAGATTCGCCTCCAACGGCAGCTTCCACCAAAGAGCATTAAGAGAAGGACCATAAATAAAGATGGCTGGGGAATACGCAAACTCTTCCGAGTATATTCAGCATCACCTGACAAACCTGACCTATGGAAGGTTTGCTAATGGTGAGTGGGGCTTTGCTCACGGGCCAGGAGATTTGGCTGAGATGGGTTTTTGGGCGATTCACGTCGATACCATGTTCTGGTCTGTTCTCCTGGGCTGTGTCTTTTTGTTCATTTTTACCACGACCGCGCGAAAGGCTACCGCAGGCGTACCGGGTGGACTCCAAAACTTCTGCGAATATGTCGTTGAGTTTGTCGATGACAATATCACGCAGGTCTTTGGCAACAGACCGAACATGATTGTCGGCCCGTTGTCGTTGACAATCCTGGTCTGGGTATTCCTGATGAACCTGATGGATCTGGTGCCGGTAGATATTATTCCCCATGCGGCAGCCCTCATGGGAATTCCCTATATGAAGGTGGTGGCTACTACTGATCCGAATGCGACGATGGGGATGTCCCTATCCGTATTTTTTCTCGTTTTGTATTACAACATCAAGATGAAGGGGCCTATTAACTTTGGAGCGGGGTTTTTTACCCATCCGATTCCAAGCATCTGGGCGGCGCCATTCAACTTTATGCTCGAGATTGTGGACCTCATCGCAAAGCCCCTATCTCACGGGCTTCGACTATTCGGCAATCTCTATGCTGGCGAAATGATTTTTATTTTGATCGCGCTTTTATATAGCAGCGGTTTTGTACTTGGTTTGTTAGGCGGCGTTATGCAATGGGCATGGGCCATCTTTCATATCTTAATTATTGGTTTACAGGCGTTTGTTTTCATGATCCTGACGATAGTTTATCTGACGCAGGCTCACGAGGTTGACGAACACTAAAATTTCTAGAAAACGACTATTAAAGCAGGAGTAACTCATGGAACAGTCGCTTATCTTAATCGCCGGTGGAATCCTGATGGGATTAGGCGCCATCGGTAGTGGTGTAGGTATTGGTATTCTGGGTGGTAAATATCTTGAAGGTGTTGCCCGTCAGCCAGAGTTACAGCCAATGCTGATGACACAGCTTTTTATCTCGCTGGCGCTGGTTGACGCGGTGCCCATTATTGCAGTGGGTATTTCACTGTACATGATCTTTGCGCTATAGATTCACGTAACTCTTGGTTTTTGAATCATGCAACCAAAGTCAGAGGTGAACTGTGAATATTAATTTGACCATGCTTGGACAGGCGATTTCTTTCGCTGTATTTGTCCTATTCTGCATGAAATATGTTTGGCCACCGCTCACAACGATCATGCGAGAGCGTCAGAAAGCGATCGCTGATGGTCTGGAAAAAGCAACGGCGGCAGAGAAGCAGCTTGAGCAAGCCAACGAATCGGCAGGCCTTGAGCTCGAAGAAGCCAAGAAGCAGTCAGCAGAATTGATTGCTCAGGCTAGAACCAGAGCTTCGCAGATTGAAGAAGAGGCTAAAGCCAAGGCAACTGAGGAGGCAGCTCGGATTGTAGAGGGCGCTCAAGCAGAGATTGATCAAGAGATCCATCGTGCCAGGGAAGAGCTTCGCGCGAGGGTTGGTGAGCTGGCGGTTGAGGGTGCTGAGAGAATTCTTGAAGCATCTGTTGACCGTGCCGCACACGAAGCGATGCTGTCTAAACTTAGTGCGAAACTCTAGAGGCAAGGATGGCTGAAGCAGAATTACCAACGATCGCCAGGCCCTACGCCAGAGCAGCGTTCTCTAGGGGTCTGGATCAACCAGACGGCCTTGGAGTCTGGTCCAGGATGCTGAGCTTGCTGGCTGCAGCAGTCTCGGAACCTGTAGTGGGAGAAGCCCTCGATAACCCGACACTGACAACAGAAGGCGAAACTAGCTTTATTCTGCAGTTGATGGGTGATGATCTTAACGAAGACGGCCAGAATTTTGTGAGTGTACTGGCTGAATATGGCCGACTTGCTTTGCTGCCGACTATTGCTGAGTTATTCGAGTTGCTGAAAGCCAACCATGAAAAGACCATGGACGTAGAGGTGACTAGCGCATTCGATGTATCTGATCAGGAAAAAACTGAATTGGGTGCGGCGCTGCAACGCATGCTGCAACGAGACATTAATATTGAAACCGAGGTCGACAAGTTACTGATTGGCGGTGTCGTCATTCGAGCAGAGGATACGGTTATCGATGACTCGGTGAAAGGTAGGCTGGAAAAGCTATCTATGGAGCTTAGTTAGAGTCAGGTGTTCGGTTAGATAATGTAAGAACGGACTGATTGAGCGGCGATATAAACAGAATTTGAACGTACGAATAGAATTTAACTTTCCTTTGGGGAACAGGATATGCAACAACTGAATCCTTCCGAAATTAGCGAGATTATCAAGCAACGAATTGAAAAGCTTGATGTCTCGTCCGAGGCCAGAAATGAAGGAACCATCGTCAGTGTATCTGACGGTATTGTCCGGATTCATGGTCTGGCGGATGTCCAGAACGGTGAAATGATCGAGTTTCCCGGCAATTTGTTTGGATTTGCTCTGAACCTGGAGCGTGACTCTGTCGGAGCGGTGGTGCTGGGAGACTACAAAAGTCTTCGAGAAGGCCAGACCGCAAAATGTACGGGTCGAATTCTTGAAGTTCCAGCCGGACCTGAATTGCTCGGTCGCGTCGTAGACGCGCTTGGTAATCCTATCGATGGTAAGGGGCCGATCAACGCCTCCGGTTCATCGCCCGTTGAGAAGGTAGCGCCGGGTGTTATTGCTCGTCAGCACGTTGACCAGCCGGTCCAGACTGGTCTCAAGTGTATCGACTCAATGATTCCTGTTGGCCGGGGTCAGCGGGAATTGATCATTGGTGACAGGCAGACTGGCAAGACAGCTATTGCCGTCGATACCATTATTAACCAGGCCAAGTCTGGCATTAAGTGTGTTTATGTCGCTATCGGCCAGAAGCTCTCATCGGTAGCAGACGTGGTTCGTACCCTTGAAGAGCATGGTGCGATGGAGAACACGATTGTGGTTGTCGCTGGTGCTGCGGACCCTGCGCCTATGCAATATGTTTCAGCCTACTCTGGTTGTGCGATGGGTGAGTATTTCCGTGACCGCGGTGAAGATGCACTCATTATTTACGACGATCTGACAAAACAGGCCTGGGCATACAGGCAGGTATCTTTGCTGCTGAGACGTCCGCCAGGACGTGAAGCTTATCCAGGTGATGTGTTTTACCTCCACTCTCGGTTGCTGGAACGTGCTGCCCGGGTAAATGCCGATTACGTTGAAGCTCAGACTAATGGTGAGGTTAAAGGTAAGACAGGTTCCCTGACGGCACTGCCGATTATTGAGACCCAAGCAGGTGACGTATCTGCATTCGTTCCAACCAACGTTATTTCGATTACGGACGGACAGATATTTCTAGAGTCCGACAAGTTTAATGCGGGCGAAAGACCAGCCATGAACCCGGGTATTTCAGTATCCAGGGTTGGTGGTGATGCCCAGATGAAGTTCATGTCCAAGATCTCTGGTGGTATCAAGCTAGCACTAGCCCAGTACCGGGAGCTGGCGGCCTTTTCACAGTTTGCATCTGACCTTGATGACGCGACTCGAAGACAGCTGGAACATGGTGAGCGAATTAACGAGCTCATGAAGCAAAAACAGTATGCTCCGATGACCGTTGCTGAAATGGGAGTGGTGCTTTATGCAGCGAACGAGGGTTTTCTGCAGGATGTTGATGTAGAGAAGGTGTTAGATTTTGAAGCCGCCCTGATCTCTTACATGAACTCTCAGCACACTGACTTTATGAATGAGGTTAATGCAGAAGGCGCTTACACCGATGATGTTGTCGATCGAATGCACAAGGCGGTCGAAGCGTTCAAATCAACACAATCCTGGTAAGCAATAGTTCACTAACGAGGCAGTTATGGCGAACGCCAAAGAGCTCCGAAAACAGATAGGTAGTATTAAGAATACGCAGAAGATCACCAGTGCCATGGAAATGGTAGCGGCGAGCAAGATGCGTAAAGCCCAGGAACGCATGGCAAGGGGCAGGCCTTATTCTGATCACATCAGATCTGTGATTGGTCATGTCGCCAATGCGTCACCCGAGTATCACCACCAGTTTATGGTAGAGCGTGATGTTAAACGGGTTGGTTTCATTGTTATCACCACTGATAAGGGTTTGTGTGGCGGTCTCAACATAAACCTGCTCAAGAAAGTGATTGGTGAATTAAAAACCTGGTCAGAACAGGAAATTGAATACGATCTGTGTCTTGTCGGCAACAAGGGTGCACAATTTTTCAGAAGCTACGGTGGAAACGTTGTTGCGGCCAGCTCACATGTTAGTGAATCTCCGCAGGTCAGCGATCTTATAGGTGGTATCAAGGTTATGCTGGATGCGTTTGAGGAAGGTAAAGTTGACAAGATTTTACTGGCGAACAATGTATTCGTTAACACCATGACCCAGACGCCTACGATCAGGCAATTGGTACCGCTGGACCCTGGGGAAGACGAGGGTATGAAGCATCGCTGGGACTATATTTATGAGCCGGATGCGCGCCAGTTGATTGAAGGCCTGGTCACCAGGTTCATTGAATCCCAGGTGTATCAGGGAGTCGTTGAGAACGTTGCCTGTGAACAGGCAGCGAAGATGATCGCAATGAAAAGCGCCACGGATAATGCAGGTGATCTGATTGATGAGTTACAGCTGATCATGAACAACGCCCGGCAGGCTGCGATTACACAGGAACTATCAGAAATTGTCAGTGGTGCTGCTGCGGTATAGCAGGCACCTCCATAGTGTTAAGTAGAAGAGGAATTAGCAATGGGTAGCGGACGTATCGTATCGGTAATTGGTGCGGTTATTGATGTTGAATTTCCACGTAACGATGTACCCAAGGTGTATGACGCCTTGATG
>Ga0206678_10000736_pt1 | contig 20977 bp, 19 predicted proteins | sample M180m12015metaG_FD_155453 | JGI IMG/M metagenome (GOLD analysis project Ga0206678, IMG submission 155453) | Ammonia-oxidizing marine archaeal communities from Monterey Bay, California, United States - M1 80m 12015 | ecosystem: Environmental > Aquatic > Marine > Intertidal zone | place: USA... | reverse complement strand
GGGGTCCGCAAACTCTGGCGTACTAATTGCTTCACTCACTTTAACTCTCCTGATCCTCTAAAGTCGCCTTGTCTGGCGGGACTTGTCCTTTCTATTGTAAATCCAGGGCACTCGTCTTGCTATGGATTTATGCGCCTATTCGTAGGTCCCAGCCAGCGGTTCTGATACCCGAGAAACTGCAGCAATGCCGCCGCGCCCTCCACCGCCGATCTGATGCCCGCGACCGAAATCAGGCGGGATCTCCCGAGCATCCTGCATAGATAGCCACAGCCGCAACAGATGTCGCTTACGGGCCGGGTCGTCGTAATCCTCGTAGGCGGTACGGGCGTGCACGATCGCGTAATTGCTCAGGAATTGCATATCACCGGGACTAAAATCTGTCTGCAGAGCGAATCCTGGTTCAGCGAGAATCTCGTCGATTAGATCAAGAAACGCCACGCGCTCAGGGGAAAGCTCCGGCACATCGTCATGGCGGATTGCTGACTCGAGGAAGGGCCGCACGTACCGGATCGACAGATGTTCTCCGTCCCACGTTGCAAGAGGTGAAACAAACCAGGGCGCTTTGCCGGGAGCACGCATAGCAGCCCCACCACGTCTGAGCTGTCGGTATGATATGGCAGTCGGTCAGAGGTCTGGTATCCACGTACGCTGTGGTTGCGTATATCAACGCCTTCATCGATGACATGCCCAAGCAAATGCCCCCGGGCGTTTTGTGATACCGGAGTGCCCATGTGCAGACCAAGGCCCCAATAGGCTAACGCCGCATCGCGCTCGGACATCTTGTCAACAGGAAGCCCACGTAATACCCAAAAACCCTGGCCCTGATCGAGCTCGCGTGCAAGCTGTTGCTTTAGTGCTTGGCTGTCGCAGCATGCGCTAAAACGAACACGGCGGTTTGGTGAGTGAATTTTAACACGCCATTTTCTTCGCGGGCATCGAGTCCTGTTTGATCACTCACCGCGCTTTGTTTAAACCTTGATCGAATCTCCTGTTTTTGCGCGTCGTTCGGTCCACCATGAAGTAGCCATTGTTCGACTTCATAATCCATAGAACCGAAACGGCTACTGGTGACGTCTAGCCCCGTTTCATTAAATAACGTCAGAAAGCGAGTTTTTGATAAGCAGCTTACGTGGGTTGGGTCACAGAGTTGCTCTAGCGCATCGTGATGCGCTGCCCTGGTGGTTTTTTCGTTGCCTAAAATATCTGCGATTATAATCTCGCCTTCAGGCTTAAGCACCCTGGCCAGTTCTTTCAACACTTGTCCTGGCGCTGCGAAGTGATGGAACGCAGCGCGGCAACTCACGGTATCAAAGGTCTTGCTATCAAACGGGATGTTCAAGGCAGAGCCATAAGTAAACGCAATGTTATCTATCTCTAGTTTCGCGGCCTCTGCGCGGCCGATATCAAGCAGGTTCTCTGTCACATCCAAACCGGTCGCCTGTTTTGCGTGATTGGCGAAGGCCATCGTCAATCGACCTGGTCCGCAAGCGACGTCCAAAGTAACGCTAGACGCGTTGGTTTTCGTTAGCCCAACCAAACCCGCCATCGCTCGCATATCTTTTGCCTGATTGGTTTGGGCGTATTCCTTGGCCTGACGATTAAATTGCTTTTGAATTTTTTTTGTATGCGAGTCGAGTGAACTCATGTGGGTTCCCTGATTCTTGGTTTTTGTCCGTCCGGCGATGTTGTGCATCGTTCGGTTTGGCTGTTCGTTAAATTTATGGTTGATGCAATTTATGGTTGATGCATCCCACGATATAACGATCGTCGTCTGCGACACCATCGATGACATCAGGTTGACAGAGCCTAAGACTTGGGCTGAAAGCGTCAGCTAGCGCTTCCAGCTAATAACAGTATGAAACTTTTGTTCAATTTTAAAAAGAGAGTACCCAGCACTGAGAAAAGTCACCGGGACACAGTAGTCCTTCGGAATGCAATATCGTCGGGACTGTCCCACAGTTTCTGCTTAAGTTACCCTATGTGCCAACCCACCCAGAATGAAAGCCGTAAGGTACTCGGTGAGGAATAAGGATTCGTGCAACCGGGTCACCGCTGAAATTCTTTGCATCGATGACAACGCACTCACTTTGATTGACATTTTCATCCTGAATGAAGCAAATAACATAACCGTCGTCTTCCTCTGACGAACCTATCTTTGGCGCAAAAACTGCCTCGCCAACATATCGCCCTTCCCCGAAATTGTGGTGCTGTGTTTTACCGGTTTCCCGGTCGAACTTCATTATCGACTTGAACGTGATAGCGCGAGTCTGGTCGAATTCCGAGGAATAGGTATAGCGTGTTTTCTCTCCTGCGTAATCATCATTAATACGAGAAAAATCAGAATAGTAGTCGTGCAGTGGCCCTTCAGTGATGTCGCCGGTTTCGACATTGATGCGCCATTCATACATCTGCCCCAACAGATCAGTGGGTTCATCTGTGTCGACCTCTGCCGCACCAATGATGTCTGATGATTTTGAACGACATGCCTGAACCACAACCACATCGCCCTCCTCCCACGCGTTTGCTGTATGGATCACGACACCAACGTCGACGGTAAACCAGGTAACATCCTCGTCAGAACCATGGCGCGGCATTATGCCAATGCGCGAGCCGTGTTCTGCTTCAAATCCTAGTGGTGACTTACCTTCCATCGCCGCTTCTAGATCAAAGGTCAGCGGGAAATCGAGGAAAATCGAATAATTTTTTGAGCATGCGAAGTCGTGCATCATCACGCCCTTGGGAATCGTGATCGGCGTGGAGTGAACCAGGGCGCCTTCCTTGTTGACGACTGAATACGTCACAAAAGGAGGGAAAGGGCCATAACCAAAGGTCATCATTTCCCCCGTGCTGGGGTCAACCTTCGGGTGAGCCGTAAAAGCGTGTGTTAATTTACCGTCAAAATCTGTCGTGCCAACGGTTTTAAGATCCGGCAAGCTAAGGATATGTGGAACCGAACCTTCGTGCAGTACATAGAGTGTCCCATTGTGATTGACGAACGCTGTGTTGCCGGGGTTCTTACCAGTGGGTGCACCTTCTGGCATTTCTGCCGGGCCGCCATCCAGCATGCCGTTAAGGCCTCTCCAGAGCCAGCGGTCTACTTTTCGCTCCCACCGTAAGCCTTCTGTATCAACGAAGCGATTGCGATAGGTCACTGTGCCGTTCTCGAAGTGCACAGCGTGCACCATACCGTCACCATCAAACCAATGGTACTTCTCAACGTTTGAAACATAGACAGGGTTTGGTCCTATCCGCAGATAGTGACCTTTCAGGTCAGTTGGGACCTCACCAATGACCTGCAATTTTGTGGCAACGTGTTCTTCCTGGACCGGTCCATAGTTACCCTCAAGAAAGTAATTGCCTTCGAATATCTTTGCCGGTTCAGGGTTTGTTTTTTGTTGGATTGTCATTCTGATTCCGCTGTAATCTTTCGGCCTATGGTAGCAGTTTCCCGAATAATTGGGGTCGGAGTAAAATTTACATTTTTATGACATGGCTTGGAGCGAAAGGCTAAAGGCTTCATCGTCGGAAGCTTACAGATACTCGCGGTTGCCACGGTGATACTTGAACTTCATTAGTTCAGGACTCGCTGTTCGATGCCAAGAAGACCTGGAGTTCTACCTGGCGGTAGACCGGCTCACGTGATCCAGCGTGGCAATAACAGGCAAATTTGTTTTGCGTCGGATCAGTTTCGACTTCAATTTGAGGAACTGACGGGACTACCACAGTCTTTTCCTGGCGCGTTTACTCCGGTACTTTACCCAGGGTAACGACTCCGACCCCGTTGTTTCGGTACCTTACCCCGGGTAGCTACTCTGACTCCGTTTTTTTCCCCGTTGTTTGCTGACATCCAACGAGGCCAAATTTGATTCCAAATAAAATTGCCGTATCCTGACGCCAACAATATCTGGAATGTAAGGAAAGCGTATGTCAGCAACTGACTATATCGAATTGTGGCACGAGCATTTGCGTGGCGAGATTGAAGGCGGACTGGATACTCTGTTGGCGGATGATTGTGTGTTCTATTCCCCGATAGTATTCAGCCCCCAGAAGGGCAAAGCCTTAACCAAGATGTATCTGATAGCGGCTGGCGGTACCTTCAGTGAAGGTGACAAAAGTAAAGCCGTTGGACAACCTGAATCGAAGTTCAAATACAGCAAGGAAGTAGCTTCGGGTAACACAATTGTTCTGGAGTTTGAAACAGAAATTCAAGGCAAGTACGTGAATGGCGTCGACATCATTACCTTCAATGAAGAAGATCAGATCACTGAGTTTAAAGTGATGATTCGTCCGTTACAGGCGGTCAACATGATGCATACACAAATGAAAGCGATGCTGGAAAAAATGCAGGGTTAACGGATTTACCCAGGCCCACCCTCGGCATTACATCTCTTGCTTGAACCTGAACATCATCGCTATGACCGGAACCAGCAGTAGCGCAAAACTACCATTGAAAACGGTTTCAACGTCTGCCGATGCCAGTTCTCCCATGAGGAGTGCTACCAGTAGACAGTGAAACACAGCGCCGAAGACTCCAGTAGAGATCGCAGCTACTTTCGAACTCAGTGATTCCCCGAAAAGCGGACCTGCGACGAGCAAGCCGAACACCGCATAGAGCCAGAATCCCAAGTAGTCAAAAGACGTGTAGAGCGAGAACGGAATAGACACATTGAGTATCCTGAGCAGAGGGTCCGCCAGTTCTACACCCGTTGCACCAGTCGAAATTGCCTGCGCCAGTTGTGGGATTGTCCAGATCGCTATGAATTTCGGAATGATGAATGCGCTTGCGGAGGCGAGCACGACCATGGCGGCGATTGCCGCACGTAGCTGGTTCTTATTGGCGACATGCCAAGCGATGCCGAATAAAACCCCTGTCAGGCTGAGCAGAGCAGCCACCTGGTTGAGCCACCCAAGGATGAACAAATCGCGATTATCATTGAGCCAGGCCACTCGGTCAGCATGCAACGTCATGTAACCTCCCGGAGCGTCCAGTGGTAGAAGAAACGAAACGATGCACGTCACAAGTACAACGAACGCGGACCAGAAGGCAAAGCGGTTTATTTGTTTATCAAAGTCGGTTTTCATGCGATTGCTCCATATCTGTCTTCAATGAATTCCAGGATGACCTGGCGAGCCGCTTTCGCGTTTCTCCTCCACCGTTTACCGTGACCCATAAAAATTGTTGAGCCTTCAAGCATGGACATGAGGCAAAGTGCTTCAGCTTTTGGGCGCTGACTGCCGGAGTTACGCAAGGCATCCTCCAGTATCCTGATGTACTTCGCGTAGATATCTTCCACCAGCTCAGACACGATTGGTTCAACCTGTTGCATCGCCCACAGTTGTGGCCAGAGCCGGTCACCCATCAGGGTATTGCCAGCTTCGTCATCCATCACGAAGTTGACGATGTCGAAAATATCCGGTGGATCATATTGTTCGGTGAGCGAGACAAATGAACGTTGGTAAGAGTCTTCGATGTAACCTACCAGGGCGTGCAACATCTCTTCCGAGGTGCTGAAGTGATACTGGAGAGCACCGAGTTTCATGCCCGCTGCGCGAGCCAATGCCCGCATGGACAGGCTTGCATAACCCTGGTTAGCAACAATCTCGATCGCAGTTTGCAGGATTTGGTTTTTTCGATCACTCATGGGGTGTTCGTAGTTGCCATGTCAGATGACATGCTATAACCTGTCAATTGACATGTAAAGGCCCAGAATAAATATGACGATAAAAGTCACACGGCGGGACCTGCTTAATGGCATGGTGATAGGGGCAGGAGGTTTAGTGCTTCCAGCTCACGGCGGTGAGCCGGGAGTGAGTGCACTGGCAGCTATGACGAATGTTTTAGACCCCGAAGGTCTTGCCAATTACTATCCTCCAACCCTGACCGGTATGCGTGGCAGTCACGTAGGTTCCTTTGAAGTCGCACATGCATTGGCGTGGCAGGGACAGAAACCCGATTCTTATAAATCACTGGATGAACACTATGATCTGGTCGTTGTCGGCGCGGGCATGAGCGGACTTGCGGCTGCCTGGTACTGCCTGAAAAAAGTAGGCCCTGAAGCACGCATCCTGATTCTTGATAATCACGATGACTTTGGCGGGCATGCCAAGCGCAATGAGTTTCACTACAAGGGCAGGATGCTCCTGAGCCTCGGTGGCGCGCAGAATCTGGATAGCCCAAGCAACTACGGTGACGTCGCCGGAAGTCTTTTGATTGATCTTGGTATAGACGAAGCAGCCATAGCACAAATGGCTGCCAACACACCTGATGATTATGTCCTGGGAGGAAAGCTGGGTGGGGATGTCGGTCTGACAGTACCTGATGGCGATGAACATCTGACTATCGGCGGTCACTGGTTAAAGTTCTTCCATGGAAGAGGCGATTATCGAGCCGCGGTCCGTGAGTTACCGATCCCGGAAAATCAAAAGGATAAGCTGGTAGCGTTTTTTGGTGGCGAGAAGGACTTCCTGGATGACCTGTCACTCACCAAGAAATGGGACTATGTAAACAACACCAGCTACAACCAGTTTTTGTTGGATCGTGTCGGGCTTTCAATCGACACAATTCCCATACTGAATGCACATCTACTTATCTTGAATGGGCCCTCTGGATGGAACCACACAGTGCTTGAAGGCATCCTGGCTGGCAGCCCAGGGCTCCGTGCCATGGGCTGGCTCGCAGACTTTGTCGATTCCATTGCAGCCATGCTGATTGATGACCTCGCCGGTGAAATTCGCATGTTCCCGGACGGGAACGCATCTGTTGCCCGCCTTCTGGTTCAGAAAATGATTCCAGGCATGGCGCCTGATATGAAAGGATTCGAGGATGTCGCCATCGCCCGCTTTGACTATAGTGCCCTGGACCTGGCCGACCAACCGGTTCGAGTTCGTCTCAATAGTACAGCCGTTGGCGTTAAAGAAGTCGCTGACTACGTACAGGTAGACTACGTGCAACAGGGTAAGCCTTTACGTATTACGGCCAGCCATTGTGTCCTGGCCTGCTATAACAATCTGATTCCGGATCTCTGCCCCGAGATGAGTGATGCACAAAAAAACGGATTGGGTTATGGGGTTCGGGTACCCTTTGTTTATGCCAACGTACTGCTGGAAAACGGGCAAGCCTTCTCAGAACTGGGTGTAACGATTACACAATGTCCATATGATCCTTTCCAGTGGGTCAGCGCGGCACCGACGATGACATCAGGAGGTTACGAACCACCAAGGGGGCCCGATGATCCCATGGTGGTATTCATGATGGCTTCCCCCACACCTGCCGATGGAACCAAGGGAACAACTCGTGACCTTCTGCGTATGGGGCGTCATAAAATCTACGCGTCCACATTCGATGATTACGAGCAACAGATCCGTGAACAACTTCAACGGATGCTTGGCAGGCATGGCTTCGATCATGAAGCGGACATCAAGGCAATTACGGTTAACCGGATCCCTCATGGCTACGCCTACTGGTACCAGGGGCTGGATGATCCAGAATGGGAGGAGGGGCAAGCCCCCCATGAAATCGGGCGTCAGCAGTTTGGGCGTATTTCGATCGCGAATACAGACTCTGAAGTCACGCCTTTAATGAATGCAGCATTTGATGCAGCGCATCGGGCAGTCGAAGAGCAGATCAGCTAATAGTTCCGGTTTATTCACCTAAACAGTATTTACGGGCTACGACATGACAGAGGGCATTGCCAAGTTAACTTTTCTGGATGGGGAATTCCTATCCAATCCGCCAGCTAAACCATCGCTGTATTTTTCCAAGACGCAAAGGAACGCAATCTGAAATATCGTATGAAAATGTGGCAATAGCACGATTCGATTACAGCGAGCTCGACCCCAATTATTCCAAACAAATGGTGGCTCCCGCATGACCAAAGCCTATGTTCTTGTCCTTGTAAGCTACGTACTGGCTCTCGCCGCTGCGTGGGTGACGCTTCAGCTTGTTGCTGAGTATCACATTATGGTCCAGGTTCTGATTGCGGATGTGGTCGCTACCATCATCATTTTCGCGTTCAGTGTCGCGTACAAAAATTCCAGTTTTTACGACGCGTATTGGAGCGTTATTCCGATGGTCATTGTCGGCTACCTAATGAGTCTACAGGGTGATGCAGAACTGATTCGTCAGCTGATGCTGGCGCTGGTCATCCTGCTCTGGGGCTTTCGACTGACGGCCAACTGGGCCTATACCTGGAGCGGTCTTGATCATGTGGATTGGCGCTATGTGAACCTGCAGGCAAAGGCCGGCATCCTGTGGTGGCCTCTCAGCTTCACCGGGGTTCATCTCTTCCCGACTATCCTGGTGTTCCTGGGCTGCATACCGATGTATCACGCCGTTGTGATCGGCACTCAATCGATCAACGGATTCGACTATCTGGCGCTGGTTGTTGGCCTGATTTCAGTGTGGCTTGAGTTCCAGTCTGACCGTGAATTACATCGTTTTCGCGCGATTCGCAGCAGCAGCGCTGAAGTTTTGAATACAGGGCTTTGGTCCTTGTGCCGACATCCAAATTACCTGGGCGAGATCGGAGTTTGGGTATCTGTACTGTTGTTCGGTTATGCCGCGATTGGTTACGCCGACTACTGGATGCTCTCGGGGGCTGTTTCCATGACCCTCCTGTTTACCATTGTCTCGATTCCAATGATCGAAAAGAAACTGACCGAAGATAAACCCGGTTATGCTGACTACAAAGCCAGGTCGTTCTCGCTGATTCCGTTGTCGAAACTTCGTTGATCGCGCCGCGTCTTCCTCTTCAGGACTTTCAGCCCCCAAGTAGCGTGTATAACCTGTCTGGCATCGAAGCGTTGCTGGACCGCTTAAATCGTCACGGCGTCCTTTATGCGATTGGATCGAACGGGCCCCACAAGAAAATCGAGATCGTTCGAGAGTAGCAACGATAAAGCGTGTTTTGCCAAGGATACAAAAGTATCTTCATTAGGCATGCTTCGAATAAATGTTTGGGGAAGGCAGTTTTCCGCCAGAGAAGGGTCAATGTCAGACTGGGAAGTTGGTGCGTTTACTCCGGTACTTTACCCCGCCTTCAGTGATCCACCACCTGCGATTAATCGGGATAAGTGGCGTCCCAATTTTGTAACCAGGGTGGCTCTGCCCATAGGGTCATTTCGTCGTTAACAGGATAGCTCACCGGGTATAGGCCCTGGGTGTCCTGATTGCCGTTTCTGATTTTCCTCAAGCTGGTTTGCAGGTCCTTAACGTCGCTGGCGCCAAATACTGGTGCGCCTGGCGGATAAAGTCGGTGCGCGCCATAGATTTTTGTCTGGGAGTTAACGACGTCACTGAGGTGTTCCGCGCCCTGGGCGTAGTCACCCAGGCTGCTGTTGGGCAAGAAAGCCAACAACGGGCCTTGGTAGATAAAGTCGCCGGCGAACAGCAGGTTGGCCGCGGGGTCAAACAGCGAGATGGAATCGGTGGTGTGCCCTGGCGTATAAATTACCGTGAGTACTCTACCGCCCAGGTCCACGTCCGCGCCGGGTGTCAGCCACTCCGCCACTGAAAAAGTTGGCAGGTCGAAGCCTTCGGGTTCACCAAGATGTTCCTGCCAGGTCAGGGTCAACTGGTTGTCGCTTGCGCGGGAACGGATGTGGGGTAAATCCACCACGGCGATGCGGTCGAAGGGTAAGCCGTCGCCGACATGGTCGTAGTGAAAGTGCGAGGGTACGAACGTAATCGGCAAGGCGGTTAATTCCTCGGCCACGGGGCGTATTTTGCGTGAACCCGCGCCGGCATCAAAAAGGATGGCCCGATCCTCTCCCATAATAAGGTAGCTGATGTTTTGCTGGTAATACCGGGGTTCGCCGATGGCGAAAGTGCGGCTGTCGAGTTGTTCAATGGTGTAATAATCATCATGCCACGCCACCTGATCTCCTTCGTCCTCAGCGGGAAGTAAATCTGGCACCCCACCAAGCGAGAAAGCCAGCGACATGCCAGCGAGTGCCACTTGATACCGGAACAAGAAAAGGGCGGTCGCTGCTAAGGACAACGTGACAACGCCAAGGGTCAATTTTTTCATCATGTGGATCCCCTTCTTGATGCATTACCAGCGTTTAACTTTACCGCGGTAACTGGGCCCCGGCGGCGGCGTAACCTCTATTCCGCGTAGGGCTGAGAATAGGGACTATAAAGCGTGTTTTACTAAAAATACAAAAGTATCTTCAGTAGGCATGCTTAGAATAAATGTCGGAGAAGGCAGTTTTCCGCCAGAGAAGGGCCAATGTCAGACTGGGACGTTGGCGCGTTTACTCTGGCACTTTACCCCGGGTAACTACACCGACCCCGTTGTTTAGTAGATTTATGCTGCAGGGATTACTAATATGCTTTCGTCACCTGATCCCCGCCTCGGGTAAAATCAGGAAAGGCGGCATCAGCTTGCTGAACCACGAATACGACGCCTGGAGGGAATTTGCTCAGACTAAAAAATGTCGCTCGGATGCTGACCGGTAGCTTTCTGCTTTCTGCAGCGCTGTTGGCTTCGTCGCAACACCCGGAACAGACCTACAGCGACAACAATAACAACGAAGGTAGCAACCACAGTAGCAACAAAAGCACAGCTGAAGAATTCATCTCCGCTTTTTATTCATGGGACGCGACCCAACTAAAACGCCTGATGGCTGCCGATGCAGATGCGGTGGCAATTCTCTACTACCAGGGCTGGGCTGAGGCCGCCAACTACAAGGTAAAACTGCGCCATCCCTGCAGAATAGAAACAAATGAGGTCGTCTGCGCAATCACTGTCACCGATGATTTCGGTTCTGCCATGGGCTACGAAGCAACCGACACCTTCCGGTTGACACTGAGCCGTAATAAGATTGCTGCGGTGACTTTCTCTGGCGATGATCAAACTATTTTTGAGGAGCTGGTTCAATGGATCACAGAGAAACATCCAGACATTCTGACCGGTCCCTGCCTCGACATGTTCGCCGGCGGAACCACTCCAGCAGCCTGCGCCCGCGCCGTAGCGAAAGCAGCGCGTGACTTCATGACTGATCGCGGTAAGGCAATATTATGACCCAACCCCTGGTAACACCAGTTGAAGGTTCTACACCCCGCCAGGTCTTGTTTTATTGCCTGCAACCTCTGTTATTAATCATCGTCATCGGTCACTGGTATCTGGACCCTTTACAGGAAGAGACTTACCTCTTAACCATTGTGTTCGTACAATTAGTCCTGGGTTTTTCTGAGCATTACTTCCCTGGCCGCCCGGCCTGGTTAACCAACGCCAGGGAGAAAATCCGGAATGTGACACTGGTTGTCATTCTCTCCACGATTGCCCTGTATCTCTCTGGACTCTACCAAACCTGGCTGACGGGCCCACTTGAGGCCTTCCGGCATTCAATCGGACTCGACATCTGGCCTCACGAATGGCCCCTGCTGGTGCAATTGTTTATGGTGTTTTTCTTAAGCGAGTTGTTGTGGTATTGGATGCACCGCGCTGAGCACCGATGGTTTCTGGTATGGCGCCTATCCGGGCATGGCTCTCATCACTCGTTCAAAAAGCTGGGCGCCCTGAACTTTGGACTGAATCATCCCATCGAGTATTTCTTCATCCTGTTGCCGTCGGCACTGGTGGAACTGACATTCGGTGTGGGCGTCGCAGCCGCCGGGGCAGCCATTCTCACCGTTACGCAAACTTCGGTGGCTCATGCCAACATTGCCTTAAACAGCCGCGGCATCGGCCTTGCTTTTACAACCAATAAATATCACATCTGCCATCATTCTGCGGTCCTGCAGGAAAGCAATACAAATTATGGCTGCAGTGCCATTGTCTGGGACCGCCTGTTTGGAACTTTTCTCGACAAGACGATTGATGAAACCGGTACCGGACCAACCGAACCCACCATGTGGGAAAAATTCCTAATGCCCTTCAAGGAGCCCGACGACACGGCGATCGCGCCTGGCAGTGAGCAATAGTGGGCAGCACCATTCCGCGCGGCTGATTCTGACTATCTCCAGGCACCCAGAATAATTGGCAGCTAACAGCGCCCTACCAAAATCCCGCAACCAGTAATCCCCCGGCAAGCGGTACGGTAGCCACCAGAAATAAAATGAACGAATAGGAAAGAACCTTGTTGGCCGGCAAACCGGTCATAATCAGTAACGGGATGACCACAAAAGGATGAATGATATTGGTCCACTGGTCGCCGTAGGCAACACCCATGACTATCAGTTCCGGTGCCGTTCCCAGTGTTTCAGCCGCAGCCAGAAATGCAGGCCCCTGCACAGCCCACTGGGCACCGCCTGAGGGAATAAACATATTAATGACACCACCGGAGAAAAAGGCAATCAGCGGTAGTGTTTCGGCGGTACCAATTCGGGCAAAATAGTCCGCCATCTGGGCGACCAGACCCGTGTTCAGCATCACGCCCATAATGCCTGCATAGAGTGGGTATTGCAGCAGAGTAGGCACCACCGCACGGCCAGCCTGCATCAATACCTGACTGAATTCTGAAGCAGATCGTGTCAACAAAAGACAGGCTGCCAAAAATGTCCAGTTCACAATATTCAGGTCCAGCTGTATCCCCTTTGAATAGAACCAGCTAGCCACATAGACAATCAACAAGACGCCCATAGAGGAGGTTAACCAGCGACTGTTTTCCAGCCGGTAAGCGGGTCCTGACCGGCCTTCCAACGATCGTTCCTGAATGCTCAGCTCTGCATCCTGCACTACATTGGCTTCATCAATTTCCTCCAATTCAGTATCAGCCGGTGCCAGCAAACTAGCCACCAGGGCAACAGTCGCCAGTGTCAGAACGATGGTCACAAGGTTAAAGGTAGCCAGGGTTGTCAGTGTGACAGGTAACAGTCCGCCCAACTGTTCCTGCATGGGATTACCTTGTGTTGCTACCAGCAAAGGTGCCGAACCTGAGTAACCCATGTGCCAGACTACAAAACCACTGAATGCAGCGCCACCGAGCAAAGGATAATGGACTTTTTGACCTCGATGACGAAATGACAGTGCCACCTGCCTGGCCATTAAGCCACCCAGAATGGTCCCCAGAGGCCAGGCGATCAAACTCACGCACCCTGCAAACACCGCTACAAATGCATAAGCCCCCCGGGCGGTTCTAGGCAATCCCGCCAGTCGTTCCAGATAGGTGGGTACCGGCCCAAGATGGGCCAGCGCATACGCAAACAGGATGGTCAGACAGACCTGCGTAATAAAAGGCAATAGTGACGCTAGTCCGTTACCCCAGGACATGACTACCTTTTCCGCACTAGCCGGCGTCAGCCACCAGGTCATTACCAGGGCTGCAAGCGTCATGACAATGCCGAACGCAAATGGTTCTGGCATATACCGATCGAAGACTCTGATAATGGCTCTTGTCAATTTCTGAATACTGTTATTCATCCTGCTGTTTACTTGTTTTCTAAGCATGCCTTATGAAGATACTTTTGTATGCTTCGAAAAACACGCTTTATAACGCCTATTCGCTGAGTGAATGAAATATTCATGTAGGATTGCTGGTGTGGCGGGTACCAATCACGTGTACCACTAGGCAGGCGTATGCTGATGATAACAAAACGTAGGTTTATTCAAGGTAGCATGCTTACCGCGCTGCTGCCTTTTCAACTCAGATTACAAGCAATGGAAAACGACATGCAGGCCAGAGTCGGAGAAATCATCAGTGAATACGCCAGTCAGGGAATTCACCGAACGGGTACAGACATCGATCATTTAAGCGCCGACTGGCTGGTTAAGAAAATTAAGGCACTAGGCGTTCAGCCCAGTGAATCATCTTTCCCATTTAAGCGAGTTCGGCCGCGTCAAACATCTCTTTCCTTCTCAGGATTAAATCTATCTGGGGTTCCTTTATATGACTGCGGCTACACTGATGATAAAGGTATTACGGGATCCATGGGTGATTTGGATAGCGATGCTGATATAGGCGTTGCGATGTCCATGCCATTTGCCTCAACCGAGGTCGGCAGGCGAATTCACGCTGCCCGACAAACAGGTAAACACAAGGCCATTGTCGTCGTTACAGACGATCGACTGCCTGCGAATGGCGTGGCACCTTTCAATGCAGAAGACTTTACCGCTCCCTTCGGTCCACCGGTACTCCAGGTTGCCAACAAACATTGGCCAGAGATTCAAGCCGCGGTGAAATCTTCTGCAACAGGACAGGTCATTGTCCAATGTGATTACGTCGACGCAACGGCCAGAAATATTGAAGCACGAATAAAAGGGCGCAATCCTGAGTTTGCGCCAATTGTCATCATGACGCCTCGAAGTGGTTGGTGGGCCTGCGCATCGGAACGGGGCGGTGGCATTGCCTGTTTCCTTGAAATGATGCGAGGTATCCAAGAGAGTGAACCGTTGCGGGATGTTATTTTCACCGCCAATACGGGCCACGAGTTAGGGCATACCGGGCTAGACTACTTTCTTCAAGCGAACCCTCAATTAATCAAAGATGCTTATATCTGGGTACACCTGGGTGCAAATTTTGCAGCCAAACATGGAGCACAAGTCGTGCTTCAGTATTCAGATGAGCAAGCAGCGCAAAGTCTTGCGCCCTGGCTGCAAGCGAATTCAATCAGACCAGGTGCGCAGGCAAAAATAGGAGATCGCCCGCTTGGCGAGGCACGCAATATTTTTGATGGCGGCGGCCGCTATGTCTCAATATTGGGGCGCAACGGGTTATTCCACCATCCTGCAGATCTCTGGCCCAGTGCAGTCAATCTCGATTCAACATCAAAGTGGGTGAATGCTTTCGTTCAATTAGGGGTAAACCTTGCTGCCAGCGAGTAGAGAAATTAATACCCGTAAAGGGTTCGAATGCAGGAACTGAAGAACACACTCGAGGGAAGGCTGACCAATGGGATCATCTCAGCCCCCCTCCCAGACGGTAAGTCATTAAGAACTAACTACTTGTCCTCTGTGAGCGCGACACACGCCTCACGAATAAAGTGGGCCGCGGCATCAGTGTTCGCATTTTTGATGTTTTTCAAAACACAGGACGCCACACTTTCAGACATCGGTGAACTTCTACCGTGCATTCTATGTGGCCCCATCATTTTTTTCATTAGCATCCTGTTTGGCATATCTCCCTCACCCGCGATGATGACTTCATGATCTAAGTCAAACTGGTCGACAGTGACATTACTCTCATCATCAATAAATACAGCGATGTTTCCAGTGTCACCCATTTCAGCTTCGACACGTTGCAGTATCTCAGCCAGATTCCCCGGTTCCCCATCAGCCTCAATAATGATCTCACGCTACTGCTTAACCACATGATGATCAGCGGATACAGCGATAGAGATGAATGAGCAGAGCACGCCGAAGGCGGCCAGAGACGCAAGCGTTCGCAGTTTCATAGTTTTCCCTTTTAGTTATGATCTACCTGACGTTGAAATTATGCTCCATAGCAGGCATATTTTATGTAGGTAACATTTCCCTTCTTCGACCCAATGATTGCACGGAGCCGCTTGAGATCGGGCTAGCGAAGACTGTTTGAGGGTGCGTGGACGCATCGCTCAATTGAACTTCTTCGTAACGGCGGTATAACCGGACGTTTATTGGTTGAAATCGGCGGTTTGATTGGCCTCACGGATCGATTCCGGCACCGCTGACACTGACTCACTCCTTTTTAGTATGATGGCGATAGTACCCATATGGCCCATAATAATATCCGCCTGCTCCTGGGTTAATCCGTGGTGTGCAACACCCATCATTTTCTCTCGCGCTGCAACCAACCCAGTTAGGTATTTTTCGTTGCACTTCGTGTATTTTTTCATCGCCCTTTTAAATTTTCTGTCTGTACCACCCACATTGGTACGTTTGCCCCTGAATTCGCATTCATTTTTCGGTATCTGCCAATCAAGCGCCGCTTGAACCTCAGGATGCACATCCTGCCCAAGAACGCACACCGGTAAGAGCAACAGACTGAGTAATGGCAAAAGTCTACGCATTTTAGTCGCCACAATTATCAACCCTCCTAGTATTACAAACACTATCACTGTTTACCCTGAGGATAGGCGTTATACCCACATTTTTCAAAGAATGGTCAAGTACGGTAATGACGATGTTCATTCAAATTTAAGCCAGTGTGACGCGCGGAGCCTTCGGATGGTCAACGGCTGACGAGGGCTTTGAAGGCTTCAAAGTAGACCAAAGGAACAACTAAAAAGCCTGGCTGAAACCAAATAAAAACCCGGGAGGATTTCATGATGCAAAAACCAAGGATTTTCTATAATCCTCCGATCCGTCCTTGAAGTCACATCGATTACAAAGCGGGGGGCATGACTAGCTTTTGGCGCGTGATGACCAGTTTCGGCTGATCCGAGCGTCACTATGACCGCACATTCAATAGAAAACAGGAAAGGCCGTGGTCATGCAATGGCAAGAGCACTGGTTCAAGGTGATCAAGAAGTACGAGCAAGAAATTCTTTCGGACATAAACTGTGATGACCACTGGATCATTCAGTCCATGAGCATCAGAAACAGGGAGCTAACGTTGCGTATAGCCACCGATATCGGTCACATGGAGTCAATCATTGAGACAGCCAGAGCGAGAGATACCATGGGCGATCGCAGAACGGGCAATAAAACGCGGGCTTGATCCGTTTATCGACAACAACTGTCGCGAGCGAGAAGATGGCCCTGTGGATATGGATGAGTTGGGTGGAATTGAATTTTCCTCTCAAGCAGCAGCCGCAATACATTTTGGCCTATCTCCGACCCCGTTGATTCCGACCCCATTGTTTCGTTGTTTTCGACCCCATTGTTTTTGCCCAGGCGTGTGCCCCCTGGAAGCTTGTTGAGGACCGGGGGCCAGTTCGCTTTTGCGCAGCGCTTCAGTGCGGTGTTTTAGTTGTAAGACAAGGTAGATGAGAGCCGCGAGCGCTCCAACTGCCGCCAGTAGTTCTGCTATGGCACCAACAGCATCCCAATTCAAATCGATATTACTTTCATTTTATTAATAGAATTAGGCTACTGAATTAATAAACAAAAGAGCAAATTAAATTGAGCGTTGAGGGTTATTCACTTAAATCTGTTTTAGGTTTTTTATTGGAGTTTGATGATGGATGTTGAAGCGTTAGGAGCAGTAGGAGAGGTGGTCGGCGCGTTAGCCGTGCTTATTTCTTTAATTTATCTGGCGAAACAGATAAAGAACAGCAGCGAAGTGGCAAAGGTTAGCTCTTACCACGAAGGGATTACTCAAATTGTGCAAGCAGGGCTTGATCCAGATTTTGCCAGTCTGATTAACAAGACGGAACTTGGCGAGCCCATGAGTGCCGAGGAAATGATGAGAGGCAGCGCGTTGTCATCGGCATTTATATTTGGGCACGAGATTCTTTTTCATTTGTACAAGAAAGGGCAGGTTGATGAAGTTCTTTGGGACAATATCATCCAGAACAATCAGGAATGGTTTGGTAAAAAGATGATTCGGCCTGTACTTGAGGGGCGTCCTGGTTCCTTGAGTAAGGACTTGAACATCTATCTGCGTGCAATAGATACGCCGAGCTAATATGCTGGTAAATGGAGCGATTACAAAGAAAGTCGGGAAGGAAATAAGTAATGCCTGAAAATACAGCCCTGCTGGCGTGTCATTGTGGCGAGTGCAAGATTATCCTGCTCGACCGTCGTGTCCGCTACAAAATCGAATGCCTTTGTTTTGATTGTCGTCAAAGAGCGATGATCAGTCAGAGCATGGGTAATCCAAGGGCTTTTCCTGACCCTCTTAAAAAGAGAGCGCGGGGCGTCGAAATCATCTACTTTTCTAATGCCATGCAAGTGGACGACAAATCTCGAACGCTTCTGCAGTTTAGGAAGTTGCGGGAAGACGGTTTCAACGTGACCACTTATGCATCCTGCTGTGGGACGATAATGCTGAGCTCTCATCCTGCATACGATGGACAAAGTGTCTCAGTCCTTCCTAATAATTGCCGGGTGGAAGGCGAAATCGATACCTCTGTCTCTATGTTTTTGTTCGCGGGTGATTTTTCTGAAGAAAAATTGCAGGCGCTAGAGATCCCTGAAGGTGTCCCGGTAGTCTTCTCAGCCTATGAAGAGATGGAAGAGGCGCCCATGCAGCGATTTGTTCAGGCTGCTACCGCAAAATATGAAAGTGAGGGTTCGGCAGAGCCATTTGTAACCTATGAACAGCTATATCAAGATGTCGCGCTGATCATCAGCGATGATTATTTTGATGAGAGCCGAATTTAGTTTCGAGACTAATTGAGGTCGGAGTAATTACCCGGAGTAATTACTCGGAGTAAAGTACCGGAGTAAACGCACCAACTTCCCAATCTGACATTGATCATTCCCTGGCGGAAAACTGCCTTCCCCCAGGTCTATCCTAAGCATGCCTTATGAAGATACTTTTGTATGCTTGGCAAAACACACTTTATAACGCCTATTCTCAGAGACAACGCTGGCAGACATCCGCTGCATCTTAGGGCTATGGTGCCCGCTGCATAATGCCTCTAAAGTGTGCACTTTCGTGACGCCGGCGCTATGAGTTTATGGTTCCGTTATTGCAAAAGCGTTATTATAAGCCTTAAGCGCGTCAACCGCCGCGTCCAAAACCAGAGACCGTTTATGTCCACTATTATACATTCCAGCCCGCTGCCTGAAGTCGATATCCCTGCGGTCACCATCACCGCCCACGTCCTGCGCAGGGCGTCAGCGCTAGCCGATCACGTCGCAATTCGAGATATTAGTGGTGCCAGTTCCTATACCTACGCTGAACTCAGTGACGCGATTCATTCGCTCGCAGCAGGCCTTGTCGAGCGAGGTATATCGCCGGGTAAGGTCGTTGGTCTCATGGCGCCTAACCTGCCGGAATATGCGGTCGTGTTTCATGGGGTTGCTGTCGCGGGTGCCGCCGTAAGTACGATCAACCCCACTTATGGCGCACAGGAGGTCAGACATCAGTTAAACGATGCGGGTGTCTCCATTTTGTTCACCGTACCAATGTTTGTTGAGACTGCTTTAGCGGCAATCGAGGGTACTGAAACGACAGAAGTGGTCGTGATTGGCGAGCCAGTGTCCGGTACTACGGGAATGGATGAGCTGTTTGCGAAACCCATTGAGCAGGTACCGGTGGACGTTGCGACCCATACTGTCGTCCTGCCTTATTCCTCAGGTACTACCGGACTGCCCAAGGGTGTGATGTTGTCTCACCGAAACCTGGTGGCTAACATTGAGCAGTTCATTCACGCGGTTCACTATCAAGAAAACGAGGTGGCGCTCGCGGCTTTGCCGTTCTTCCACATCTATGGCATGCAAGTGCTGATGAATGGATTGCTGAGTAACGGCGTCACCACCATTACCATGCCTAGATTTGACATGGCAGAAGCCCTCCAAGCGGTGCAGGATTTTAAAATCACTCGTTTCTTCGCCGTGCCGCCAATTGTTCTTGGACTTGCGAACGCCCCTGTCGTTGACGAGTACGACACTTCTTCAATCCGCCAGGTCTTCTCTGGCGCGGCACCGCTCGGTGCGGAGCTGGCAGCTAAAGCGGCGGCGCGGCTCGGTTGTGAAGTCGTGCAGGGTTTCGGTATGACGGAACTCAGTCCCGTTAGCCATTCCACGGCCGAAGGTGATTATCGCCCGGGAACAAGCGGTGTGACTATTTCAAACACAGAAAGTCGTATCGTCGACCCGGACACTGGCGAAGATCAACCCATAGGCGGCCGCGGGGAGCTCTGGGTGCGCGGTCCACAGGTCATGACCGGCTACCTGAACAATCCGACAGCAACGGCTGAAACAATCGATGCTGACGGATGGTTGCATACAGGGGACATTGCGGTCATCGATGAATATGGTCACATGACCATTGTTGATCGCATGAAGGAGCTGATTAAATTCAAGGGCTTTCAGGTGGCGCCTGCTGAACTGGAGGCACTATTGATTACTCACCCTAAAATAGCCGATGTCGCGGTAATTGGAATACCCGACGATGAAGCTGGCGAGATCCCTAAAGCGTTCGTTACCGAAGCGCCAGGATCATCGATAACCCTGGAGGAAATTCAAGCATTGGTTAGCGATAACCTTGTGAGCTACAAGCAGATCAGGCAGTTTGAGTTAATCGAGGTTATCCCTAAAAGCGCATCCGGAAAAATTCTTCGTAAGGATCTTCGAAACAGATAGGGCATAGCACTCCTGCTGGGGATGGTCCTATCATTGATTTCCGGGCATCGATTTCCGGGATTTTTTCCGGCAATTTTATACGGGGAGTCAGTGGGATAAATGCCGTGACTCGACTTTGAAAAGAAAAACTTCACGCTAGGCTATCCAATATGGAATACGATTACATTATCGTTGGCGGCGGATCAGCCGGCTGCGTGCTGGCTAATCGGTTATCCAACCTACCAAGCACTCGTGTATTACTGTTAGAAGCCGGTCGCTCGCATCGTCACCCTTTGATTAGTATTCCTCTGGGCTACGGTAGCACTTCGGCTTCACCGGCGTTTTCCTACCAGTTTAAATCCGAACCTGATCCAGGCACTAACTTACGCCAACATTACCTACCTCGAGGTAAATGTCTTGGTGGCAGTTCATCCATTAATGGCATGATCTATATTCGCGGCCAGGCCAAGGACTTTGACCTTTGGGCGCAGGCAGGCGCAACTGGATGGGACTGGGAATCTGTTAAACCTTACTTCGTCGGCAGTGTCGATCAGTCACGTGGGCCGAGCCCATGGCACAGCACCAAAGGTCCCCTGCGATTAGAGGATATTAAATTCAAACTGCCGGTCTGTGACGCACTTATTACGGCGGGGATAACAATGGGCCTCGCCTACAATGAAGACTTCAACAGCGCAGACCAGGAAGGTATCGGCTACTACCAGACGACCATGCGCAATGGCAGACGCTGGTCTGCTGCGAATGCTTATCTGGACGGCATCAAAAACCGAGCCAATCTAACCATCAAAACCCAGGCCCCGATTGACCGAATTGTTTTCGATAAAGACCTGGCCATTGGCGTCATTGCCAATGGCCAGGAAATAACC
>Ga0206678_10000726_pt1 | contig 21110 bp, 20 predicted proteins | sample M180m12015metaG_FD_155453 | JGI IMG/M metagenome (GOLD analysis project Ga0206678, IMG submission 155453) | Ammonia-oxidizing marine archaeal communities from Monterey Bay, California, United States - M1 80m 12015 | ecosystem: Environmental > Aquatic > Marine > Intertidal zone | place: USA... | reverse complement strand
GAGACCCCAAGAGACGTTATGTCGGTATTGCTGATCGGATTTGCGAAAATGGATGGTTTGGACAAAAGACAGGAAAAGGATTTTACGAGTATCCAGAAGGAATTCGCTTTGGAATTGAGAACCCAGATCTCCAAAAGATAATAGACGCTGAGAGATCTAAAAAGAGTATTACACCAAAAGATTTTTCAGAAAGTGAAATCATGCGCCGGTATATGGCTGCAATGATCAACGAAGCTGCAGAGGTAGTTAATGAAGGCATAGCGCTGAGACCCTCTGACGTAGACGTAACATTATTGTACGGATACGGCTTCCCTAGATATAGAGGCGGTCCTTTGAAATATGCAGATATGTACGGATTAAAAAAACTAGTAAAAGATATCAAAGAATTTGAGAAAGAAGATCCAATTTTTTGGAAACTTTCACCACTATTAGAAAAGCTTGCCAAAGAAAATAAAACCTTCGATAGCCTCAATTGAGTTAAGAGTATGGATGTAAATTTCACAAAAGAACAAAATGATTTTCGATTAGAGGTAAGAGGTTTTCTTGAATCAGTCATACCGATCAAATTGGCTGATAAGATCGAACATAATAAACCTTTATCAAAAGCAGATATGCAAAACTGGCATAATATATTAAACAAAAAGGGATGGTTAGCGTCTTCTTGGCCAAAAGAATATAATGGTACAGGATGGGGGGTCGTAGAGCAGTTTATTTTTGAAGACGAACTCGCAGCTGCCAATGCCCCTAGAACGGTACCATTTGGACTAAGAATGTTAGCACCAGTTCTAATGAAATTCGGAACAAAAGAGCAGTGTGATCATTGGTTGCCAAGAATTTTGGATGGATCAGATTGGTGGTGTCAGGGATATTCTGAGCCTGGTGCTGGCTCCGATCTTGCATCTTTAAAAACGACAGCAGTCAAAGACGGTGACTATTATATAGTTAATGGTCAAAAAACTTGGACTACGTTGGCACAACATGCAAATATGATTTTTAATCTTGTTAGAACTTCAAATGAAGGAAAACCTCAACAGGGAATCTCCTTTCTTATGATAGACATGAACACTCCTGGAATAGAAGTTCGGCCAATCAAAACAATAGATGGTGCCCACGAAATTAACGAAGTTTGGTTTGCAAATGTACGGGTTCCAGTAGTGAACCTAATTGGCGAAGAGAATAAAGGATGGACTTATGCTAAATATTTACTCAGCCATGAACGAAATAATATAGCAACTGTGGGTATTTCAAAAAAGAAATTACAAAAACTAAAAGACATTGCGAAAAGTGAAAAGAGGAATGGTGTTCCATTAATTAAAGATCCACTTTTTGCTGCTAGGTTGGCAAAGGTCGAAATAAATTTACTAAATATGGAAACCACAAATTTAAGAGTTTTATCAGAGGCTGAAAAAGGCGGTGACCCGGGAGCGGAGAGTTCAATGCTCAAAATTCTTGGTTCAGAGATTTGCCAAGAGCTAGATCATCTTCAACGACGGGCTGCAGCTCGATTTGGACGAATTTTTAGACCTGAAGCATTAGAGGATGGTTTTAATGGTGAAGACATAGGACCGTTTTTTGCACATACAGCATCTAGTACCTATTTCAATAATAGAAAAGTTTCTATTTATGGCGGGTCAAACGAAATACAAAAAAATATTATTACAAAAATGATAGTGGGGCTTTGAAGTTTAAATTATGGATTTTGATCATACAGAAGAACGAAGAATACTCTCAGATACTGTTGGAAAATTTATAGCAAAGGATTATCCTGTTGAAAAACGTGTAATTGCCGCCAATTCGGATCTTGGTTTTTCCCATAAAATCTGGTTAAAGCTTCATGAACTGGGTATTTCACACGCCCTATTTTCTGAAAAATTTGAAGGCTTTGGTGGGCATGGTTTTGATATAGCAGTAGTATTCGAGGCCTTAGGCAAGGGCTTGGTCGTTGAACCAATCTTTATAAGCTTAATATCTGGTGATATTCTTTCACATTCAGAAAAACACTTTGACTTATTGCAAGATATTATTTCTGGAATGAAAAGAGTGGCATTTGCTCATTTTGAAGAGCATTCAGCTTATGAAAGCAATAATATACTAACAAAAGCTACCAATTGTAAAATATCAGGCGTAAAATCAATGGTACAATTTGCAAACGGTATTGATAGTGTAATTGTCTCAGCAATGGATCATGACGAATTAAAGTTATATTTAGTAAATGCGCAGGCTGAAGGTATAAAAATTTGTGATTATCAAACAATAGACGGCGGTAGAGCAGCAGAAATTACACTAAACAATGTTATTGGGGAAGAATTAAATATTAATGCGGAACAAGTATTAATTTCAGCTTTAGGTAAAGGGATTTTAGCATTATCCTCGGAAGCTCTTGGAATTATGGAGCATATAAAAGATTTAACTATTAAATACCTTCAAACCAGAAGCCAATTTGGACTGCAATTAGGTAAATTTCAGGCACTTCAACATAGGGTAGCGGAGGTATTATTAGAAATTGAACAGGCTCGATCAGCAGTAATAAATGCTAGTACTGCTTTGCAAAATACTGGTAATGATAGAGAAAGAGCTTTATCAGCTTGTAAAATGACTATCGGACGGGTGGGACAGTTAGTGGCTGAAGAGGCCATTCAATTACACGGTGGAATTGGCATGACTTGGGAGTATGAACTTGGTCATTATGCAAAGCGATTAATAATGATAGATCACGAATTAGGTGATGAGGATTATCATATTGCTAAATTTTCATCTTATTATGAATAATTTTTTAATTAATTACTTTACTTATTTAGTTTAAATTATTGTTTTATAGATTTATTTATAACGTCTGCCAAAACTGAAATTGCCAAAATTTTAGGATTTCTAGCTGATGGTATCAAGCCAATTTGCCCTTCCAACCGAGATAATTCGGATGTCTTGACACCCATATTCTTCAACTGACTCAGCAGCTTAAAATGTGCGGATTTACTGCCTTGAGCTCCAATATAAAATGCATTACTTTTCAGTGCTCTTTTGAGAAGTAAAGGCTCCCAATCGTGATCATGAAAAAATAAAATAATCGCTGTCCAACAATCAATTGCGAGTTCCGGAATAGAATCAAAAGATGGCAAGTGATAACCATCACATTCAATCAGGGAAACATCCTTTATTAATGATAAATCTGGAGACAGTAATTTAACCTTAAATCCTGCTGCCAACGATAATAGGCAAAAGGTATGCGTCTCCGCACCTGTTCCCATAACTAAAAATTGTGTTTCTGGCATTAAATTAATATTAAATATATTATTTTTCGTTGCTTCATAAACAGGATTGGAAATTTTAATCAAACCATCCAATAAATTGATTGATACTCCGATAGGTGACCTATTACCCAATTTTTTTAAGATCTCTCTCAGTATTGATTTGTTTGGACGAGGTAATATGAGTACCGTCATGCCTCCTCCACAGGGTAGTTTTAAATCAAATATTTTAGATTCGGCGCCATATTGTGAAATAATAGGTTTACCTCGTTCTAAGCTAAGCTTTGATGACAGCCACAAATCATCCTCAATACACCCGGAGGATAAGGATCCATTTCGTTCGCCCTCGCTCGAAAATGCCATCATAGAGCCAATATTACGATAGCCAGGGCCAGTTCTGTCAATAATAACTGCCAAAACACACGGATTATTTTGTGTTACCACAAACTCAATTGGTGAATATTCTGATAAAAACATAGACAAAATTTCCGTTAAAACATTATCAGGATCAATATCGCAATCCATGTCACAATGCTACTATTCAATCTCTTTGACAATCAAAAGCTTTAGCATCATTAATAATAAATAATTACACATCTGAAGATTAAGTTTGGAGATAGAATGGAAATCAAATATCTACATACCATGGTAAGAGTGGCCGATTTGGAAGCTTCGATGCAATTTTACAAATTATTAGGCCTAAAAGAAACACGCCGTTATGATAATGAACAGGGAAGGTTCACGCTAATTTTTATGGCCGCCGAGGGTCAGGAAGAAACACCACTAGAATTAACACATAATTGGGATGACGACCCTGATTTACCAAGTGATAGCCGTCATTTTGGACATATTGCTTATGAAGTGGAAAATATTTATAAAACTTGTAAGTTTTTAAAAGAAAACGGAGTTGTAATAAACCGACCACCACGCGATGGCAGAATGGCATTTATTCGCTCACCTGACAACATTTCAATTGAATTACTGCAAGCTAGAGAGCCCCTTGCTATTGAAAAGCCCTGGAATGAGATGGAAAATATAGGCCACTGGTAATGTTCAATCCCGCATACAGTAGAGCAAAACTTAGATAACATAGTATTTTAAAACTGAATTAAATTGTCTTTTCATTATAAAAATAATATAGTGTGTTTGTCTCCTTGGAGAATATAGCGATAAACGCGCTCGTAATACACGGATCGGACCCGGGGGCGGTACCCGGCGACTCCACCAAATATCCTTCATTTGGGGATTATGGGGTCGAAATAGGATCGACGGACGTTTAAAGGTGTTAGCTTTTGCTCGGTGAGATACCACCGTTATCGGTTCGACAAGTACAATTGCAAATGACAATAGTGCTCCGAGAGCTTTGGCTGCGTAAGCAGTTCGAGTAATCGAAAATTAAGTCCAGCCGCCTAGCCGCGTCTGGCGGGGTTTGTAGGCACCTGGCAACAGAAGCCTACGCTTTCACATAATTACAGTATGTTTACGCTACGAAAACAGATGACAAATTTAGGAAAACACTCTAAAAAGCCCAGGTTATTCAATTTAAACTTAACAAACTAATCGTAGGACATGAAAGAGGACAATATGGATACTCAAAAAAACTTAATGATGTTTACTGTTGTTGTAGCAATAATTTTTGGCGCATGGTTTTTATTTGCTCCTAATACTTATAATTCGGTTATGGGGGTTGATCTAACCTTAGTCACAGATATTGCCTTAGGTAACCAAATGAACATCGGGGTTAGCTTACTAGTCTTAGCATATGTAAACTGGATTTTACGCGGCTTAACAGATGCAACTAACTGCGAAAAAATAATGACTACTTTTTGTGTCGGATGGGCAATCTTTGGCATAGGCGGTCTTTATATTGTGGGAGGTGACTTTGCTCTTTCTAATCCCTTCACGATTCAATCAATAATATTCATTATTATTTCGATTGCCTATTATGCTCTTAAAGCACCAAAGCAAGCTTAGAGTGTGATTTATAAATCTCAGGGGTACTAGAAAAGTAAAACCCCTGAGAAACATTGATCACAAGTTTGATTATTCTCTATTTTTGCGAGCAAATCTAAAAGATAAAACACATAAAGCGCAATAAACTAAACCAGTTATCAACATCATCAATTTAGAAGACCCGGCCCAACCGTTCTCAAAAGGACCGGCGCTGCCCAAAAATCCTCTTAAAAAATCTATTCCACCTAAAAAAACTAATAATCCAAATACAACTGAAAAATGCATTAACAGTTTTTTTCTCTCAGGTATCCAAATAGCTAATATTGACAAAATCAATATTGGTGCACCCAAAACTGAAGGAATTAAAGAGGTAATGGAGGTGCTATCGCTCAAAAATGTAACGCCAAAACCCCATGTTATAAGAAAGATACCATATATTACTGAAATACCCTCCATATTTAATCCAAGAAAAGTAAACTCAATCTTATTCATATAAAAATCCATTTATTAAATTTAATAAAATATATAACTTCACTATTATTATTATTTTATACAATTAAAAAGAAAATAAGATATACAGTGAATGTCAAAGAATTCTTTCGAGGTAAAAATGTTGGAAACATTAAATTATACGCAACTGATGCAAAATGCGTTACGCAACCTGGTCAAAGACGTCCTAAAACAAATCGAAATTGATGGCTTGCCTGGCGATCACCATTTTTACATCACATTTGACACAACACACCCGTCAGTTGAAATTGCAGAATGGCTAAAAGAAAAACATCCAAATGAAATAACTATTGTCATTGAAAATTGGTTTGATGGCTTAAAAGTTACAGAAAGTGATTTTTCAATCACCTTAAATTTTGGAGATCAATTAGAGGAAATGACTGTTCCATTCAAATCAATTTTATCATTTGTTGATCCATCAGTTGAGTTTGGCCTCAAATTTGAAAAACTTGAAAGTGTTGAAAACAATCAATCCAATGAAGCACAAATGATTACTTTGGAAGGTGATGAACAAAATGAGGCAGAAATAGTTTCATTAGATAGTTTTAGAAAATAACTAATTTATATCACTGATAAATTATTAAGTTTTCATTAATGTCTACATTTGTTTGAGTGCTTTATTGTGATTACCAAAATGTCACCTTATATCTATAGTAAATTAGAAGGAGACCTTTGATGACAAAGACCCGTACCGAAACTGATAGTTTTGGACCACTAGAGGTACCTTCAGACAAATACTGGGGAGCACAAACACAAAGATCTATAATAAATTTTCCAATAGGATGGGAAAAACAACCATTAGCATTGATACACGCGTTAGGTGTTATTAAAAAAGCCTGTGCTCAAACCAATATTAATTTGGGAAAATTAAAACCAGAAATTGGGAACGCTATATTAGTGGCTGCAGAAGAAGTGATAGCGGGAAAGCTTAACGAACACTTTCCATTAGTAGTTTGGCAAACGGGATCTGGAACACAGTCAAATATGAACGCTAACGAAGTTATCGCTAATAGAGCTATTGAAATATTAGGTGGTAAAATCGGGAGCAAAGATCCCGTTCATCCTAACGATCATTGTAATATGGGGCAGTCGTCAAATGATACCTTTCCTACAGCAATGCATATTTCAGCAGCTGTTACAGCGGATAACCTATTGATACCAAGCCTAAAAATTCTCCACAAATCACTTAATAGTAAAGCAAAATCGTTTGACCATATAATAAAAATTGGTAGAACTCATACCCAAGATGCCACACCACTGACACTTGGGCAGGAGTTTTCTGGATACACATACCAAGTATCACAGGGAATTAAACGCATAGAAAATGCACTTAAAAATATTTATGCTATTGCGCAAGGTGGAACAGCAGTTGGCACCGGACTTAATACAGAAAAAGGATGGGATATTGCTGTAGCAAAGAATATTGCAACAATTACTAACCTACCCTTTTTTACAGCTCCAAATAAATTTGAGGCTTTGGCCGCACATGATGCTATTGTAGAATTATCGGGAGCATTAAAAACTGTTGCTGCTTCAATTTTTAAAATCGCTAATGATATAAGATTTCTAGGTTCAGGGCCACGTAGCGGATTAGGTGAGTTGTCGTTACCTGAAAATGAGCCGGGGTCATCCATTATGCCTGGGAAAGTCAATCCAACGCAAGTGGAGGCTATAACACAGGTCTGTGTTCAAGTAATTGGCAATGATATGGCAATTGGTTTTGCGGGCAGTCAAGGGCATTTTGAGTTGAATGTTTATAAACCAATGATGGCCTACAACATTTTGCAGTCAATACAATTACTAGGTGACGCAGCAGCATCTTTTGCTAACAACTGCATAGACGGCATCATAGCTAACGAAGAAAAAATTAATGAGCTAATGAAAGAAAGTTTAATGTTAGTAACTGCTTTAGCCCCAAAAATTGGATATGACAACGCAACGACAGTTGCAAAAACAGCCCACAAGAATGGTACTAATTTAAAAGACGAAGCAATTAGATTAGGGTTTATCGATGAAGAAGATTTCGATAAAATTGTTCGTCCAGAAAAAATGATTGGACCAAAAGATTGAGGCTGCTTTTAATCTACAAGTTTTAACAAAAAGTAAATTGATAACTATGTACCAGCAACCAAAAAAGAGATCAGTTCTAATTAATGGACACAGAACAAGCGTAAGTTTAGAAGATAATTTTTGGTTTCAATTTTGTAACATTGCACGCAAAAATAATATCTCGATAAATAAACTTTTAACAAAGGTAGATTTAGATCGAGCACAAAAGTGCAGCTTAGCTGGTGCAATAAGATTGTATGTTCTTAAAAAGGTGATTAACTAAACACAAAGTTAAGTTTACCCGATAGCTCCTAAAACAGGAATTAACTCTAAAAGAAAAAATGAAATCTTAGAAAAACCACCAGTTAGTAGTAAAATGCCTACTATTAGTAGTAAAATACCCATAGCTCTCTCGACAATTACCATATGATCTTTGATTTTTTTCATAAACGTTAATGACCTGGAAATGAAAATAGCAGAAATCAGGAATGGAACACCAAGGCCAATTGCATATATTATTAAAAGGGACGTTCCGCTCAGTACAGAACTCTCACTAGCCGCTAATGCCAATATTGCTCCCAATTGCGGACCAATGCACGGAGTCCAGCCAAAAGCAAATGCCAATCCCAATATATATGCGCCAAAAGCATTGCCAATGTCATTTCGAACCTCAAATCGAATATCTCTTTCTAAAATTTTTATTCGAAAAATACCTAAAAAATGGATTGAAAATATAATAACCACTATTCCAGAAATTCGATTCATTATTAGCTGATTAATAATAAAAAAATTACCAAATGAGGCAGCTACTAAACCCATTATTAGAAAAACTGTAGACAGACCTATCACAAACATTAGCGCAGGTAACAAAGTATCAAATAATCTATGCTTTCCTAAAGATAATTGATTCATAGAAATTCCACTCATGTAAGCTATATATGGAGGAACAATAGGCAAGACGCATGGTGAGAGAAAACTAAGTATACCAGCAAAAAATGAAATCATCACTGACGTCAGGAAACTTGCATCAATTATATCTATACCAAACATTTTTTATCCAAAAAATTAACTCATAAAAATTTAATAGTTATTTGCGCCCTCGAAACTGTGTAGACAAGTAAAACAAACAGGTTTAATTTCAGAACCATGATACATGATGACGAAATTGATGCTACTGGCTTATTGTGTCCACTTCCAGTGTTAAAAATAAGAAAAAAACTGAAAACAGTAAATTCTGGGGAAATACTGTTAGTATTGGCTGATGATCCCGCTTCCGTTGTTGATATCCCTCACTTTTGCAATGAACAAGGGCACCAATTACTTAAATCTGATAAAAGCAAAGCAAACTTAGCTTTCCTTATTAAAAAGAAATAACTACTCAGCAGCAGTTTTAGTTATCGAATTATTTCTAATTTTCATCCCCAATTCATTTCTTCGTCGCAAAAAAGTTTCGATATTGGCTTCCTTAATATGGCCAAAACCTTTCACATTTTGAGGTAAAGTTAAAAGTTCTTTGATTAAACTTTTATTAATATCGTTCAAAACAACCAAAAATTCATTCATGTCTTGCTCAAACTTTACAATTAACGAACGTTCGAGTTTTCGATCATTACTATACCTAAAAGGATCAAATACTGTTTTTCTTAAAAATTTTAGTGATGACAACATTTTAAATAAAATTAAAATCCACGAACCAAACTCCCTTTTGATTGGCCTCCCATCTTGGCCCATTTTACTAATAAGCGGTGGAGCCAGATGAAAAGTTATTTTTTTAAATTCAGAAAATTGAGAACTTATCTTATCTTTAATTACATTAGAATGTAATCTAGCCACTTCATATTCATCTTTATAAGTCAAAAGCTTATGATAAGAAACTAAACAAATTTCTTTTATATCTTCATCTACAATTTGGGTTATAATATTTCTAAATTTGTTGGCTAAATTTTTATCTTGATAAAGCTCAATATGATTACAATATCGTTCAATCCTTTCACCAATAGAAGCTGGTAAGGCTATTTTTTTATCATCATTTAGACTTATTGCAATGTCTGGATCACATATAATCCACCGGCCCAATTGAAACGCCTTAATATTACTCTCTACATTAGTGCCATTTAACTCAATAGCTCTTTTAAGCGCTGCCATTGACAAAGGAACCATTCCATTTTGCCATGCGGCCCCTAAAATCATAATATTTGCATAAATGCTATCACCTAACATTTTTCTGCTTAGTTCAGAAAAATCATGGAATTTAACACTATTACTTCCAATCTTGGCCTCAATTGCTAACAATAACTGATCAGATGGGATCGAAAATTTAGAATCTCGTGTAAATTCACCAGTAATAGTTTCATGCCCATTAACAACCGCTTTGGATCTCCCATTTTGCATTAAACTTAGGATCCGAGATCCAGCAGTGGTAACCAAATCACCTCCAATAACTGCATCAGCTTCCGAAGTAGCAACCCTTATAGCATTTATGTCCTCAGGTTTTTTAGAAATTCTACAATGAATATGTACTGCACCTCCCTTTTGTGCCAATCCAGCCATTTCCATCATGCCTGCACCCTTTCCATCCAAATATGCCGCCATCGCAAGAAGTGCACCAATTGTGACAACTCCTGTGCCACCTATCCCAGTGACTACGAGGTTATAAGTATTATTAATATTGGGCAAACAAGGCTCAGGTAAGCTTGGTATAATCAAGTTACCTACGACTTCTTTTTTCAATTGCGCTCCTTCAATAGTAATAAATGATGGACAGAATCCTTTGATACATGAGAAGTCTTTGTTGCAAGAGGATTGATCAATAGCCCTTTTTTTACCAAACTCAGTCTCAATTGGAACAATTGAAACACAGTTTGATTGAATCCCACAATCGCCACACCCTTCACATACATCGGAATTAATAAATACTCTCTTGTCGGGATCAGGAAATAATCCTCTTTTTCTTCTCCTTCTTTTTTCTGCAGCACATGTTTGAACATAAACAATTGCAGAAACCCCAGTTAACTCCTTGTATCTATTCTCTACTTTCAATAATTCATTTCTTTCCGCAATATCAATATTCTTTGGAAATAAATTAAAGTCGATATCTTCTTTTTGATCATAAACTACGGCTAAATGTTTTACACCTATGGCACTTAATTCAGTCACAATTCTATATGCGTCCAAGCCACCATCATTTCCTTGACCACCAGTCATTGCTACGGCGTCATTAAACAAAACTTTATAAGTTATTGTTGTTCCCGCCGATATTGCAGCTCTAATTGCTTGGATGCCTGAATGATTATAAGTCCCATCTCCTAAATTCTGAAATACATGAGCACGACTTGAAAATGGCGCCTCACCAATCCAATTTGCGCCTTCTCCACCCATATGGGTATAACCCAATGTATCTCGATCCATCCATTGCACCATATAGTGGCATCCTATTCCTGCATAAGCTCGAGAGCCCTCAGGGATTTTTGTTGAGGTATTATGTGGACATCCAGAGCAAAAATAAGGTGTTCTAGTTGCGAGTTCAGGGGCGTTGTCAGATTTGGACGCCTCATCTAACACTTTCAAAGCAGAAAAAATTTTATCTGTACTCTTGCCCTCATTAGATAGGATTTCGCCTAATTTTTGAGCTATCATAATTGGCTCAATTGCATACTGCGTCGGAAAAAGTACGTTACCTTCAGCATCTTTATTGCCAAAGACCCTACATCTTTTAACTTTATCGAATAATATTTCTTTTATTTGAGGTTCTAGAATTTTACGCTTCTCTTCCACGACAACAATCAAATCAAGGGTTTCAGCCCATTCTTCAAAGCTAACAGCGTCAAGCGGCCAAACCATTCCAATCTTATAGGTCTTGATACCCAATCTATCACACTCAGCCTCGTCCATACCCAAGAGCTGCATCGCGTGTGCCAAATCTAACCAATTCTTTCCTGCCGCTACAAAGCCTATTGTGGCGTTTGATTTACCATGGACATGCTTATCAAGGTTATTTTCTCGAGCAAATTTCTCTGCTGCTAACTTCTTAAAGTTGTGTAACCTTTCTTCTTGATTTACGGGCAGATCAACTAATCTAATATTAAGGCCGCCCTCTGGCTGTACCACTTCTGGATATGAAATACTCAGCCTTTGGGGATCAGCATCAACAACCGAAGTAACCTCTATAGTATCTTTAATGCATTTCAGCCCCACCCAAACGCCTGCAAATCGGGACATAGCAATACCCAGAAGACCATAATCTAACACTTCCTGCACCCCAGCAGGAGATAAAATTGGCATCATCGCATCTATCAAAGCAAAATCTGATTGATGCAATGTAGTTGAACTTTCACCTGTGTGATCGTCACCCATCGCCATTAAGACACCACCTAATTTTGATGTCCCTGACATATTTGCATGTCGCATCACATCACCAGAACGGTCAACGCCAGGGCCTTTTCCATACCATAGTCCGAAAACACCATCGAAGGTACCTTCTCCACGCAATTCAGACTGCTGAGCACCCCATAATGCAGTTGCAGCTAGATCTTCATTTAATCCAAGTTGGAAAACAATATCACTATCCGAAAGTTCTCTTTCCGCAATTTGCATTTGGAAATCTACAGATCCCATGGGAGACCCTCTGTAACCGGTAACCAACCCAGCTGTATTTTGTCCATTGGATCTATCACGTTCTTTTTGCATGAGCATTAATCTCACGAGCGCCTGCGTTCCATTCAATAGAATTTGGCTTTTATCCAAATCATATCTGTCTTTTAGCGATACTTTCTTCAATTCCATAGAATATCCATCCAAAGTACATATTAATATATTTGATAAGATGAATATAATTGAATAAAACAAAAAAAAATACTAAATATTATGTAATAACAATATTTTATTTACTTTGGATTTTATTAACTCTTAGATAAAAGGCACAAATAATGGATTGGGATAAACTACGTGTCTTTTTTGCGGTCGCCAAAGCGGGTAGCTTGACCCGTGCCGGAGAGGTGCTTCATCTCAGTCAATCAGCAGTTAGCAGGCAAATAACTGCGCTGGAAGAAAGCCTTGATACCATATTGTTTCACCGCCATGCTCGGGGATTGATATTAACAGAGCAAGGAGAACTATTACTCGATACCACCACTATAATAAGTAAAGAAATTGAAGCAGCCTCAGCGAGAATTAGGGATAGCGAAGACGAAGTTTTTGGTGAATTAAAAGTAACAACTACAACTGCATTTGGAACGTTATGGCTCGCACCTAGGCTATCAAGATTATATGAAATTTATCCAAATCTCAAAATTGACCTAATGCTGGAGGAAAGCGTTTTAGATTTGCCAATGAGGCAAGCTGATGTGGCTATTAGAATGAAAGAGCCAAGCCAAGCAGACTTGGTTAGACGGAGATTGATGTCAGTTACAATTGGATTATTTGGTTCAAATGATTACTTGAAAAAGAACGGTACGCCACAGAATTTAAATGAATTAGCTTACCATAGAATAATTAGTCAAAATATGGACACTCCGCAAACTACTGCGGGATCAGAATTAACTCGAAGACTCTTTGCATCAGAACATGAAAGTCATCTCACCGTAAATAATTATTTTGGGGTATTGCAAAGCGTTATTCACAATCTTGGTATTGGAGTTTTACCAGATTATGTTGAAGATGATTTCTCAAATATTCAGCGTGTTTTACCAGAAATAAAATCTAGCGAAGTTCCAGTTTATTTAGCATATCCAGAAGAGTTACGCCACTCAAAAAGAGTTACAGCTTTTCGAGACTTTGTCGTAAATGAAGTAGTGGCTTTCAGAAAGAGCCAAAAGAAATAATTCGATATGCAATTTTTGCATACCGAATATGCAATTAAATCTATTGAAAACTTTTTGAAAAAAAAATATCTATACAGGGAAGACAAGGTGTCTTCAAATTTACCTCCCTGTTATACTTGGCCGAGCATTGCTCGGCCTTTTTTTTAATTTATATCATAAAATGTCATTTTGCTCTTTTGTAATATTGCTCAACACTATAATTATAAATAAATTTGAAAACTAAACACGGAATTTTAAATATGGCAGATCCCGCCATCTCAGACGAATTAATAGCTAAACATGGACTCAATAATAGCGAATATCAACTCATCTTGAATTTGATTGGAAGGTCGCCAACATACACTGAACTTGGAATATTTTCAGCAATGTGGAATGAGCATTGTTCGTACAAATCGTCAAAAAAATGGCTTAAAACTCTTCCAACTACTGGAAAAAATGTAATTTGTGGACCGGGTGAAAATGCTGGAATAGTAGATATTGGGGGTGGCCAAGCAGTTGTTTTTAAAATGGAAAGCCACAATCATCCGTCGTATATAGAACCTTATCAAGGTGCAGCAACTGGCATGGGAGGAATTCTACGTGATGTTTTTACAATGGGAGCAAGGCCGATTGCGGCGATGAACTCACTTTCTTTTGGAGAGTTGTCCCACCACAAAACGAAATCTTTAGTTTCAGGCGTTGTTGCTGGGATTGGCGGCTATGGAAATAGCTTTGGAGTACCTACCATTGGAGGTGAATTAAGATTCGACAAATCGTACAATGGTAATTGCTTAGTTAATGCCTTTGCTGCTGGTTTGGTGGAAACAGATAAAATATTTTATTCAGCAGCATCTGGTATAGGAATGCCAGTCGTATATTTAGGAGCAAAAACTGGCAGAGATGGTGTTGGTGGTGCTACAATGGCATCTTCAGAATTTGACGAAAATATCGAAGAGAAAAGACCCACTGTCCAAGTGGGGGATCCGTTTACAGAAAAATGCTTGATGGAAGCAACTCTTGAATTAATGGAAACTGGTGCGGTTATTTCGATTCAAGATATGGGTGCTGCTGGTTTAACGTGCTCCGCTGTAGAAATGGGCGATAAGGGAAATTTAGGCATTAGATTAAATCTTGATAATGTGCCCATTCGTGAGAACAAAATGACAGCTTATGAAATGATGCTATCAGAGTCTCAGGAACGCATGTTAATGGTATTGAAACCAGAGCTTGAAGAAGAAGCCAAACAAGTATTCGAAAAATGGGATTTAGACTTTGCAATTGTTGGAGAAACAATATCAGAAGATAAATTTGAAGTTTGGCACAAAGGAGAAATTAAAGCTAATTTACCACTAAAAGCGCTTTCCGGAACGGCGCCCGAGTATGACCGAGAATATGTTGAAATAAAAAACTCAAGCTCAAACAAGAAAACATCATTCCAGATGACGCCAATAGAGTGTTTAAAAACTCTACTGTCATCACCAAATTTTGGATCTAAGCGATGGGTGTATGAACAATATGATCATATGGTTATGGCAGATACAATCCGAAGACCTGGATTAGGACCGGGAGTAGTCCGAGTCCATAACACCACAAAAGCTTTGGCTTTTACGGCCCATGTAAATCCAAGATATTGTAAGGCAGATCCTTTTGAGGGTGGAAAGCAAGCCGTAGCAGAGGCATATAGAAATCTAATCTCCATTGGTTCTGTCCCATTAGCCACAACAGATAACTTAAATTTTGGAAATCCTGAAAAACCTGAAATTATGGGCCAATTTGTTGGTTGCATTAAAGGAATATCTGACGCCTGCAAGGTTTTAGCTATGCCTATCGTATCTGGGAATGTTTCATTATATAACGAGACAGATGGTGAACCAATTTTACCAACTCCTACGATTGGTGCTGTTGGATTGATAAACGACCTTGAAAAAATGATAGACGACCCTGCCCTATCAGGTGATATTCTTGTATTGATAGGTGGTCCAGGTAAACATCTCGATCAATCTGCGCTAATGAATGAAATCTATAGCGATACCACTGGGAAACCACCATTTACAGACCTGCAAAAAGAAAAAACTAATGGGGACTTTATATTAGATAATCTCGATATGATTAATGCCTGTAAGGATTTGGGAACTGGAGGCGTAGCCTTAGGCGCTTTCAAAATGGCCCAAGAAGCAAATCTTGGGGTTAGCATTGAAGACCAAGAAATACCTTGGTATTTTGGAGAAGAACAAGGAAGGTACTTGCTTTCACTGGCTACAACTGAAGCAACGATGTTGTGTAGTAAGGCAAATTTAGCTAATGTCGATGCTAGAATGATAGGAAGTTTTGGAGGTGACTTAATAAAATTTGGAAAATCCTCAATAAAGCGTAGTGAATTAAGATTCTTATACTTAAATAGTTTGGAGCAAGCCCTTAATTGATCAAACAATCAATAACATTACTTACTCAATTAATGAATAAAGGAAATATTACGTGGCAATGACAGCAACAGAAATTCAAACTTTAATTAAAATAGGCTTTCCCAATGCAGAAGTCACAATTACTGATTTAGCAGGGGATGGAAATCATTATGCAGCTGAAGTAATTGATGAGAGCTTTCGTGGGCAAAACAGAGTAAATCAACAGCGAGCGGTTTACGCTGCCCTGAAAGGTAAAATGGACGGTGAAAATGGAGAATTGCACGCACTTGCTTTAACTACCAAAGTTCCTAAAAATATATAACAAATATCGAAATATGTATTCCAAAAGCAAAGCCCCTTGCAACAAAAATTAAATATATTAAATATATCATGAAGTTAATTAAACCCAACCTATATACCAACTCTCATAGGGATTTAAAAATGTCCAACGCAACAACTCAAATTCAATCACATATCACAGAAAATGACGTAGTACTTTTTATGAAAGGCACATCACAAATGCCACAATGCGGTTTTTCTTCAAGAATAGCCGGTGTACTGAATTACATGGGAGTGGAGTTCAAAGATGTAAATGTGTTAGAAGATCAGGAAGTTCGTCAAGGAATTAAAGACTTTTCTGATTGGCCAACTATTCCACAACTTTATGTTAAAGGTGAGTTTGTTGGCGGCTGTGATATAGTAACTGAAATGACAATGTCTGGCGAACTAGATACTTTATTTGATAATAAAAATGTAAATTATGATAAAGACGCTTCGTCTAAAATTCGAGATGCTAACTCAGAATAGGTTTTAATCTCAGTCAACCCATCCTTTATTTGTCTTTGGTTTTTTCAGCCTTGTCCGCTAATGCTTCAGCCCTTGCTGCTAATTCTGCAAATGTATCAACAATTCCTGATGGTATTACAGCTACTTCTACACGCTCTGGCGGAGTAGAAGCAGCAACTCTTGCTGCGGTTCGAGCATCCTCCAATTTCTTTTTTGCAGACCCAGCTGCTTCTTCTAGGGCAACTGTCTTGTCCGCTAACATTAATCCAGCCATCAACAGCAATCTGCTTTCTGACAGTCTACCAGCTTGATCTGTCAACAATTTTGCTTCGCTATCTAAGACTTCTGCCGCTGCCTTTAAGAAGCTTTCTTCACCTTCTTGACAAGCTACTTCAAATTGTCTGCCACCAACAGTAACAATAATGTTAGGCATTTGTCTCTCCTGTATTTTCAAGTAATGGCTCCAGGTCAGCAAGTATTGAACTCATTTCGTCAACTTGGCTCTGACGAGAAGTTTTCAAAGATTCTATTTCTAAATTAAGTTTTCTATTTTGATTAATTTGATTATTATGTTCCAACCTTTCATCGTTCATTGAATCAGAAATATTTTTAATATTTTCATCAAGAGATTTTGTCTTTTCCAGAGCAGATTTTAATTCCAATGCGATTTCTTTTTTTTCACCTTCAAGTTGAGCAATTAGTTTCTCTAAGTGCGAAACTTCATCAGCTCGATTATTCTCAGATAAAGGGGGCGATTCAGCCCTTTCGAGAGCTTTCAATATTCGATCCATTGAAGTGGAAATTCTTATTTCAAAGTCTAAAATGTCATTCATTATTTTTTCACCCATCTATTTTATTACATAGCGAATCGAAATTTATCCCCATGCTAGCGTGCAAAACAATAAAATGGAAAAGTTAACGCAATATTTTTTAAGATTCTTTACATTTTATGATTTGATCTACTGTACCCTATGACTTCTAGCTGTTATCACGTGATAGACTCAACTTGTTTCTTTGGGGGGAACATGGATATTAGCAAACTTCGCCGAGACCATTCAGAACATTGGAACAAGGCCTGTGCTATACGTACCTTAACATTAGACGCTGTAGCAAGAGCAAACTCTGGTCATTCAGGCGCTCCTATTGGGATGGCAGATGTCGCAACAGTATTGTTTGAAAAACACCTTAAATTTGATGCAAAAAACCCTGATTGGCCAGATCGGGACAGATTTATTTTATCTGCAGGTCATGCATCAATGCTTTTGTACTCCTTGTTATATTTAACTGGTTACGAAGACTTAACATTAGAAGAAATCAAGAATTTCAGACAATGGAATGCCAGAACTGCGGGCCATCCTGAATTTGGACATGCAAAGGGTATTGAAACAACTACCGGCCCTCTAGGTCAAGGACTAGCCTCAGCTGTAGGTTTTGCTATAGCGGAAGAAATTCTTCGGGCTAAATACGGGAAAAAAATTATTGATCATTATACTTTCGTGTTAGTGGGTGATGGCTGTCTTATGGAGGGCATTAGCCAAGAAGCGATTTCATTAGCTGGTAAACAAGAGTTATCAAAATTAATTGTTCTATGGGATAATAATAATATTACAATTGATGGCACTGTTGAAATGTCAGATAAAACAGACCAAGTGATGAGATTTAGGTCAAGTGGATGGGACATCTACGAAATAGATGGTCATAATCCAATAGAAATTAACCAGGCTTTAGCTGCGGCTAAGAAATCACAAAAACCTTGTATGATTTCATGTAAAACAAACATAGCTTTAGGCACGTCTGCTCAAGACACTTCTAAAGGGCATGGAGCGTTGACTAATGAAGATCTGATCACAGAAGCTAAAAAAACTTACGGTTGGAAATATCCAGCATTTGAGATACCAAATGATGTAAAATCAAGTTGGGAGAAAATTGGCAGTAAAGGCAACTATGAATTCAATAGTTGGTTTAATGCTTTCAAACAATTATCAAACAAAAAGCAGGATGAATTCAATCGAATTTTTGACCGAAATCTTCCAAAATCTTTGCAAAAAAAATTAAGAGCTTTGAAAAAAGATATTTCTAAAAACAAGCCTTCAATTGCCACTAGAAAATCTTCAGAATTAGTCCTAAAAGTTGTTAATCCAATTTTAAGTGAAACTGTAGGTGGTTCAGCTGATCTAACTGGATCCAATAATACAAAAACTGATGATATGGGAATATTCGCCCCTGAAAACCGCGGTGGCAGGTACATATATTACGGGATTAGAGAACATGGGATGGCTGCGGCAATGAATGGCATGGCTAATCATGGTGGTGTGCGTCCCTACTCTGGTACCTTCATGTGCTTCACTGATTATGCTAGACCTTCAATGAGACTTTCGGCTTTAATGAAAGTTCCAGTTGTGTATGTCATGACACATGACAGCATCGGCTTGGGGGAAGATGGCCCAACACACCAACCAGTGGAGCATTTATCAATTAGTAGAGCCACCCCAAACACAAATGTTTTTCGACCGGCAGATACAATAGAAACCGCAGAAAGTTGGGAACTAGCCCTAACAACAAAATCCACGCCTTCTATCTTATCTCTTACTCGTCAAAGTTTACCAACAGTGCGAACGAAACATACAAATAAGAACTTAACCTCTTATGGCGCTTACATTTTATCTGAGGCAACTACAAAACGTCGAGCAATCTTAATTGCTACCGGATCTGAGGTTCAAATCGCTCAAAAAGCGAAGGAATTATTAGAAGGTTTGGGTATTGGAACTAGGGTGGTTTCAATGCCATGTTGGGAACTATTTGAAAAACAGCCTGAGAAATATAGAAGAAAAATATTGCCATCAGGTCCAGTAAGAGTTGCTATTGAAGCTGGGTCAAGAATGGGTTGGGATCGTTGGTTATCTGGTGAAAGAGGTTCCCATAAGAAATCATTTTTTATCGGTATGACAAGTTTTGGCTCTTCTGCACCTGCAGAAAGACTTTACGAAGAATTTCTTATTACAGCTGAAGCGGCAGTTGAAGCCGTCAGAAAGCTTCTAAAGATAGAAGACTGAACTATAAAAACTATGAGTGATTTTTAAAAATCACAGGTTAAAGCAGGAGAATTTTTTAATGAGTATTAAAATTGGTATCAACGGTATGGGTAGAATTGGTAGATGCACATTAGCTTCTATTATTGAAAATCAAAGAGATGATGTCCAAGTGATTAAGATTAACGCGACAGGACCAATTGAAACAAACGCTCATTTATTAAAATATGACAGCGTACATGGTAGGTTTAAGAACGAAATAAAGATTAATGGTGATACAATGGATATCGGCAAAGGACCCATGAAGGTTTTTTCCAGTTATGATCCGGCTGATCTAGATTGGTCTGAAGTTGATGTTCTATTAGAGTGTTCAGGAAAATTCAGATCACGTGATAGTGCGCAGCTTCATATAGCCCAAGGTGCACGCAAAGTATTAATTTCGGCTCCAGGTGACAAAGTTGATAAAACAATAGTTTACGGGGTCAATCATTCTGAAATAACTTCAAAAGACACGATTATATCTAATGCATCCTGTACAACAAACTGCCTAGCACCAATTGCTAAAGTGTTAAATGACACGGTAGGAATTGAACATGGTATAATGACAACAATCCATTCCTACACTAGCGACCAACCAACTTTAGATCGGAGACATTCAAATCTATACAGAGCACGTGCGGCCGCTTTATCAATAATTCCAACCTCAACAGGAGCTGCGAAGGCGATTGGTGAGGTATTACCAGAACTTAGTGGAAAACTTGATGGATCGGCACTAAGAGTGCCTACTCCAAATGTTTCTGCGATCGATCTTACTTTCACTTCAAGTCGAGATACAACAGCACAGGAAATAAATAATGTGATGCAAGAATCAGCGAATGGAGATATGGAGGGCATAATTGATTATGATCCTGAAGCAAAAGTTTCCATAGATTTCAATCATGATTCCCATTCGGCAAACTTTGCACCAGACCAAACCAAAGTTGTAGGAAATCGCCTTGTGAGAATATTGGCTTGGTACGACAACGAATGGGGCTTTTCGTGCAGGATGATTGATAATGCGGTAATTATGGGGTGTTTATAAAATTACTTAATAATAATACTAATAAAAAATATATAAATTGGTGATTTAATGAACTGGAAAAATCTTGATCAACTAGATCTCAACGGTAAACGAGTGTTAACGCGGGTAGATATCAATGTGCCGATGAATGGTATCAATGTGTTAGATTCCACGCGTATTGAACGCATTGTTCCAACAATACAAAAAATAATTACTGCAAAGGGAATACCTATTTTAATCTCACATTTTGGTAGACCAAATGGTATGAAAGAAGACAA
>Ga0206678_10000714_pt1 | contig 21227 bp, 20 predicted proteins | sample M180m12015metaG_FD_155453 | JGI IMG/M metagenome (GOLD analysis project Ga0206678, IMG submission 155453) | Ammonia-oxidizing marine archaeal communities from Monterey Bay, California, United States - M1 80m 12015 | ecosystem: Environmental > Aquatic > Marine > Intertidal zone | place: USA... | reverse complement strand
TATCGGGCACTGCTAAGACTACAGATTTATCTTGGTTATAGAAACCTAAAACTAAGCATTCACTCATAATTGGACCAACTTGCTTGGGATGAAAGTTCACTACCCCCATCACCTTTTTATTCTCTAGCTGTTCTTTTGTATAAAGATTTGTGATTTGAGCGCTAGACTTCTTGATACCAACTTCTAAACCAAAATCAACGTGCAAGATGTAAGCGGGATTTCTAGCTTCAGGAAAATCTTCAACCTTAATTATTGTGCCAACCCTTATATCTACTTTTTCAAAATCCTGCCATGTAATTGTCATATCTTTTTCAATTATTATTCAAGAAGTTCTTTAATGGCCTGCTCAAGCGCAGCTGTGAAGTCAGGGTCATTTCCCGGATTTGCAGCGCAATGCCCCCATGGAGAATTGAATGGTCTAAAATCAGCATCGCCTATATAGTTTGCCTCAATGGCATTATCTTCAGGTGGAAAGTAAAGATCTTGGACGCACGGCATTAATATAGTTTTAGCTTTAATAGCTTTTAATGCCATCTCAATATTACCATTATATATTGGCCCAATACTGATATCACTAGTCTGCCAAGTTTCAAGTTTACAGAGAAGGTTATTGGCATCCCAATTTTCAGCGTGATCTTTTTCCCAGTCCACTAATAAATCCTCCAAGGACTCATAGCCGATCTTTTTAAATAGTGAATCCCGATAAAAAGTTTGTGAAAATGCCCATCCAGCATAGACCCTAGCAAATGCCTTAAGTCCATCTATTGGTGGAGAGGTATAGTCACCCTGATTCCAATTTTGATCTGCGCAAAGTGCAGCCCTAACTCCTTCAAGAAATACAAAGTTATGTGGTGATATTTTAGCTGAAGCACAGAAAGGCAAAATGGCATCAACAAAATCAGGATATTGAGCGGCCCACTGATATGCCTGACATCCAGCCATCGACCACCCAGTAACGAGTGCAATTTTTTCAACGCCAAGATGCTCCGTCAGAAGTCTATACTGACAAGCAATATTATCCCAAAGCGAAATACGTGGAAATCTTGGCCCATCTTGAGGAGCTTTCGTGTTGCTCGGCGAAGAGGAAAGCCCATTACCAAACATGTTAATTGAAACAATGAAATGTTTATCTGGATCTATCGCTCTCCCTTTACCAAAAAAACCCTCATTTCTTTGATGAGAGCCAGTATAAAAAGTTGGCAATACAACGACGTTATCTTTACTTTTATTTAGCTCGCCATAAGTTTTATAAATTAAGTAAGCTGAATTTAACTCTTCTCCAGACAAAAGAGAAATATCACCTAATTCAAACTTTTCATAATCCATTACAAAATCTTATTTTCATCTTAAAGCAATTCATTGATTATCTAAGGTCTAGCAATCCAAAGTATTGTCCCTCTCCCATTGACTTAAATGAGAAGAATATTCATTCCATTGGCTGTTTTTTAATTTTATATACGCATCAATTAGTTTATCACCGAGCCTTTCTCTGAGCACATCGGACTCTTCAAGTAATCTAAGAGCGTCAAGTAAATTTCGAGGCAACTGTTTATAACCCTCAATATCCTTTCCAAGTTCATACATGTTTATATCAAGCGGATCACCTGGGTCACGATTAGCTGATATACCATCAAGCCCACAAGCAAGAATTGCAGCTTGCATTAAATAAGCATTCGCTGCTCCATCCATCAAACGTAATTCAAAACGTCCTGAGTCTGGCACACGAATCATATGAGTACGGTTATTTCCACCATAAGTGATCGAGCTTGGAGACCAGGTTGCGCCTGAAAGTGTTCTTGGAGCATTGATACGTTTGTAACTATTTACCGTTGGATTAAAGATAGCAGTCAAGCGATCGGCACTATGCATAATGCCGCCTAGAAACTGATATGCTAGTGGCGATAAACCCAATCCTCTACTATCATCCTTACCATTAAATAAATTTTTAGATCCATCTAGGCTCCATATAGATAGATGGGAATGACAGCCATTACCTGTAAGATGACTGAAAGGCTTTGGCATAAATGTCGCGCGCATACCGTGAAGCTCAGCAATTGATTTCACCATAAATTTAAAAAATACTTGGCGATCGGCAGTTTTTAGAGCATCATCAAAATCCCAATTCATTTCAAATTGACCATTAGCATCTTCATGATCATTTTGATATGGCCCCCAACCTAATTCAATCATGCTATCACAAATCTGCTTAATGACTGGATATTGACGCATTAAAGCTTGTTGATCATAACAAGGTTTACTTTGCTGATCCTTGTCATCAGCAATATCAGTTCCATCTTCATTAATTAGATGGTATTCACACTCAACCCCTGTTTTCATTCGATATCCAAGCTTTTCAGCCTCAGCCAATTGCCCCTTTAAAGCAACACGGGGTGATGCCTCGACCGGCTTTCCGTCCATCCATAAATCAGAGGCAAGCCAAGCAACTTCTGGCTTCCATGGTAATTGAATAAGACTATCTGGATCAGGAATAGCAAACATATCTGGATGCGCAGGGGTCATGTCAAGCCAAGCAGCGAAACCTGCAAAGCCAGCACCCTCTTTTTGCATACCATCAATAGCTCTTGCGGGAACTAACTTGGAACGTAGACTACCAAACAGATCTACAAAGCTAATGAGAAAGTATTCAATTCCGCGTTCAGAAGCAACTTTACTAAGTTTAGTGGCCATAATTTCTCCTATTTATTCGTTATTATTTATATTAAATCAGTAATTACATTCCACCTTTTCCTGGAATCCATTCAGTACCAGCCAATGGCACACCAGCCATCGCAGCAGCCTCCATAGTCAATGCTACCATATCTTCTGGCTCTAAATTATGTACATGACTCTTACCACAAGCACGCGCTAATGTTTGCAACTCGAGGGTAAGTACATTCAAATAATTGGCCAATCGGCGTCCTCCTAACTTAGGATCTAACCTCTTTGCTAGTTCAGGATCTTGAGTAGTAATACCGGCTGGATCATTCCCTTGCTGGTAGTCGTCCCAAAAACCAGCAGCTGAACCTATAGCCTTATATTCTTCATCATATTCTGGACTCTGATCGCCAAGAGCGATCAAAGCAGCCGTACCAATAGCCACAGCATCAGCACCTAAAGCCAAAGCTTTAGCAACATCAGCACCACTTCTAATACCGCCTGAAACAATCAGTTGTACTTTACGATGCATATCCATCTCTAGCAATGCCTCAACAGCCATTCTTACTGCCGGAAGTGTCGGAATACCAACGTGCTCAATAAACACATCTTGTGTAGCTGCAGTTCCGCCTTGCATACCGTCAACAACAACTACATCTGCACCTGCCTTGACAGCAAGTGTGACATCATAAAAAACACGCGTTGCCCCAACCTTTACATAAATTGGTTTTTCCCAATTAGTTATTTCACGCAACTCTTGAATCTTTATTTCAAGATCATCTGGACCAGTCCAATCTGGGTGACGACAAGCAGAACGCTGATCTATTCCCTCAGGAAGATTACGCATTTGCGCCACTCTAGGTGAAATTTTCTGTCCTAGTAACATACCACCACCACCAGGCTTAGCACCCTGACCAAGAACAATTTCAATTGCATCTGCACGTCTTAAATCATCAGGATTCATGCCATATCTTGATGGTAAGTATTGATAAACCAAAGTTTTTGAGTGACCTCTTTCCTCTGGCGTCATTCCACCATCGCCAGTTGTAGTACTTGTTCCAGCTATACTTGCACCTCTACCTAAAGATTCTTTAGCTTGCGCTGAGAGAGAACCAAAACTCATACCAGCAATTGTAATTGGTGTTTTTAAGTGGATTGGATTTTTTGCAAAACGATTTCCCAATACTACTTCAGTATTACATTTTTCACGATAACCTTCTAGAGGATAACGAGAAGTTGAAGCACCAAGAAATACTAAATCATCGAATGTAGGAATATCTCTTTTGGCACCAAAACCACGAATATCATAAATTCCTGTTTTGGCAGCACGCTGAATCTCGGCAATTACATGTCGTGGGAAAGTGGCAGATTCTATTAATGTTGGATTATCTTTACTCATAATCTTGTCTCCTTAGTAATCATCGACTTTGTCAATATCAAAATTATATAATTTACGTGCGGAACCATAACGACGAAACTCATCAACACCATAGCTCATTCTTGATTGCTTTAATAATTGTTTCAACTCTTTTTGATGCTCATCTCGCATTTCTTTTTCAATACAATCCGTACCTAAACTTTTAACCTTTCCACGCACATAAATTTTAGCTTCATAGATCGAATCTCCTAAAGCATCGCCTGCATCGCCACAGACAACTAAGCATCCTGATTGCGCCATAAAAGCACTCATATGACCAATATTGCCGCCCACAACAATATTAACACCTTTCATTGAAATTCCACATCGTGAACTAGCATCACCCTCTATTACTAATAATCCGCCATGTGCTGTCGCTGCTGCATATTGCGATGCGCTACCAGTCACACGAACCTCACCAGACATCATATTCTCTGCTAACCCTGGACCTGCATTACCATTAATCTTTATTTTTGCCTGTTGATTCATACCTGCACAATAATAGCCAACATGACCATTAATATCAACATTGATTTCAGTGGTTAATCCAACTGAAAGAGCGTGCTTACCAACAGTATTGTTTACTGAGAATTTATCCCCAGAGGAAGCACTCTGTAATTTCTCATTGAGCTCTCTTACACTCTTGTTTTCTAAATTTATTTCTGTCATTCTAAACTCCTTTTCCAGCTGTAGATCTGAGTTGGCTCTGGCTCCCAAATGCGTGCATTTTCAGCCCCTGGCAAAGTCGCAATAGCTCGATACTCAGAAGACATTGCAGCCCAATCATCAGTTTCTGCCATTATTGCAGGTTTGCAACCAATAGGATCTCGCATAACAGCAAAGCCATCTCTAGTTCCAATTGCAAAGGTATAAAAACCATCTAAATCATCAATTGCATGATTCAGTGCTTGGTCTAAGTCATCTCCCTCACTTAGTCGCCAACTCAAATATCCAGCTGCAACTTCACTATCATTATCAGTCTTAAATTGGACGCCACTTCGACGCAAAGTTTCACGAAGTCGGTTATGGTTCGATAAAGAACCATTATGAACGAGGCATAAATCTTGGCCAGTAGAAAATGGATGAGAATGTTCGGTGGTAATGGCACTTTCAGTCGCCATTCGTGTATGTCCTAAAGCATGTGTCCCACGCATGCTTTTAATGTCAAATTGTTCAATAAAGTCAGCCGGATTTCCTTTACCTTTAAAAATCTCAATATTAGTACCTGCACTCGTTACGCTAAGCTCCTTCCAATTCTCATTAAGCCAGTCTTGAACTTCACTAATTGCTGAATCTAAAGTTAGCACTGCATGATTCTGAGTCACCGTAATTTTTTTCAGAGCGAAACTAGCCTTGAGAGATTCCTCTAGATCACTCCAATCAAAGTCTAAGTTCTCAGCAAGAACGGTAATTTTACAACCCTTGTCATTTGGATCACGATAGACCGCTATCCCTGCACTATCAGGCCCTCTCTCTGTCATTTCACTTAACATCGGCGCTATTAGTTCACCTAATTGAGATTCAAGAGTAGGGTTTTTAATAAAAAGTCCAACAATTCCACACATAACAACTCCAAATATTAGCCATAACGTTTGAACTCATGTATTAAATAAGTTCAAAGGCGTTAGTTTAAATGAAAAAAACGATAAGCGTTTTTATCAAGGTTTTTTGATAAATGAAACAATGACCTAATACAATCTCAAGAACTCTTGCACTTCCCAATCAGTTACGGATTGATGATAACGGTCCCATTCATCCATCTTGTAAGAGAAAAATTGATGGAGCATTGACTCACCCAATACTTCTCTTGCAAATTCATCTTCATTTAAAGCTTCAATAGCCTCTAAAAGATTACGAGGTAGTGATTTAATGTTTGCTTCCTTTATCTCCTCAGGACTCAACTTATACAAATTTAGATTCAATGGCTTACCTGGGTCAATTTTATTTTTAATTCCATCTAAAACTGAAGCAGTGGTTAAAGCTAATGATAAGTATGGATTCATGCACATATCTGCAGCACGATTTTCTATACAAAATCGATTTTGTGGGAGTCTGAGCATACATGAACGGTTATTGTCTCCATAAGCCATTTGTGTGGGTGCCCATGTGTGAACTCCACCTTCAAATCCACCCACTATAGGAACTAATCCATTGTAAGAATTAACTGTTGAACAAGCTATTGCAGTAATTTCTGTTCCGTGCTTAAGCAGACCACCAACTGCATGATATGCTAGATCGGAAAACTTACCATTTTTTCCTTCAAATACATTTTTATTATCAGAGGTACTCGTCATACTAAAATTAATATGAGCTCCAGATCGCCAGTCTCCAATCGTTGGTTTAGGCATAAAGGTAATAAACATTCCATACTTTTTAGCAACTTCTTTAAGTAGAACCCTTAAGAAAACTAATCGGTCAGCCATTTGAAGGACATCAGTATAAGTAAAGTCAAGCTCGAACTGTGAATATGCCCCCTCACATACCACATCCTTCATATCCCATCCTAATTCATTAACAGTGTCAATCAATTCTTTTAGAAACTCCATTGAGTCAATAGAGTACTCAACGTCATAGCCGAAAGCCTGTCTACGTGGACGCACCCCTTCGCCAGGCATGGGGTCATCATCGATAGCTTTTACTGGCTGACCATCTTCCCAGCGCAACGCAATAAATTCAGGTTCAATACCACAAAAAGCTTTGTATCCTGCATCATCAGCATTTTGAACAGCTCTTTTAAGTGTTTGACGAGGGCACATGTTATAAGGCTCATCCTCCCACCATAAATCAGAAAAAACCCAAACACAAGTTTTATCCCAAGGGCAGATCGTCAAGCTATCTAAATCAGGTACAGGAATCTGATCAGAGTCATTAGGCCCTAATTCAGGAACAAAAGAAACTGAATGGACTGCAAATTGAGGACCTTTTCCCGCACACAACGCCTCAAATTCTTTCATTGGGATTGGCTTTGTTTTTGGAATACCGAGCATATCAATCCAACACGACAAAATATACTTTACGCCAGCTTTTTCAAGTCTGGCTTTTTCCTCCGCAACGCGCTTCTTCGATGGCAGTGCATCTGCCATCTTTGTGTGGTAAATCTTAGTCATATTTTGCTCCTTCTATTTTATTCAATACAGTTTTAAAGTTTTTCGTGCGACTTTAACAAGAACTGATTCTTGTATGTCGCAAGACCTTTCATTACTTCTACATCTTTTATATCATTATTATTAAAACAATGCTCATCTAGGAATCTAGTCAGAGTTTCATCACCTTCTGAGGCAATCTCTACCAAAAGATCATAGCGACCAGTCACCCATAAAATAAATACGATTTCATTACAATCTTGAAGTCGCTTAGCGACCTCGCTCGGACTTGAAGTTGGTGCTACCTTAATACCCAACATTGAGTCTGTCGCATAATTAATAGCAGAACGATCTACCAAAGCTTTAATTTGTAAAACACCTGCGTCCTTCATACGATTAACTCGATTCCTAACTGTGCCTTCAGATATCTCAAGGGTCTTAGCTATTTCTTTAAAAGGTAGACGTCCATCACTCTCAAGCATATCGATTATTTGCTGATTTAATTTATCTTTCAGCGTATCTCTTGTAGGTACGCGAGGAGTTTGATCGCTATCATTCGCGTCATTAAATTGATTTAAATTCACCATACGATTGCTTGAACTACTCATTTCAAAATCCTAGCCTTGAGGCATATCTTCTGGGTCTATTCCAGGTACAAAAGTAATTCCTGCTTGCTGCTTCCAATCATGAGGGTAGGCAGAATAAAATATTACACATTTTTCATCACACTCGTAAGCAATTAAGTTATCTTTTGGGATGTATAAAACATCGCCTGGATTGCAGATATAGGATTCACCATCACACGTTAACCTGAATGTACCCTCCATACAATAAATAATTTCATCACAGGTTAGTTCCCATGGAACTGATACTTGGTTTAAAAAATTTAAGCCACCACACATCGTGTCACTCACAGCACTCGTTACAAATGGCTTTATGTAGCTTTTCCCTGGCTCTAGAGTATGTAAGCGGTGCTCAATTTCACTATATTTATATAGTTTTGGTTTGTTATCTTTCATCATTGTCCTTATTCAGTTAAGTTAAGTTTTTCATTTAGTTCTACTACGTATCCATCTGGATCTTCAATAAATGCAAGGATGCGAGTTCCTGCATTCATCGGTTTAGCTGGACTAATTATTTTTGCCCCATTCGCCTCAAGATCTTCAACAGCTTTATACACATCTGGAGTTTCTATACAGATATGCCCCCAGCCATTTCCTTTATCATAATGCTCTTCTTGATCCCAGTTATGAGTCAACTCCAAGGCAGGAAATTCTATCTCAGGACCATAACCTACAAATGCATTGGTGTATCGACCACCTGGGTAATCAGTACGTCTTAATACTTGCATACCCAAAATATCACAATAAAAATGGATTGATTTTTCTAGGTCAAGCACCCTCATCATTGTGTGAGCCAATCTGTAGTCGCTATTAAAATTAGTATTGGTCATAATATTCTCCTTTATTAATTATTTATTGATTAATCAGTAACTGCTTTTGCAATCATCTCTTGAAACGCACGAACACTATTTTCCCAATGAGGAGATAGCAATCCTCCATCTGCAGCAACTGGTGAAGCCCTGCCAAGCTGTAATTTTTCGCAAATTGCATGATCCTCTTTATGTACATCCCACCATAGCTTTTTCATTGCTTCAACCTCTTCATTTGAAACAGTTTGGCCTTCTGTAGTGTAAATAACTCTTTTTTGTTGAGTGTGCTCTGGATCAACAGGAACATTTAAATAAACGCCAATTTGATCGGGTGCATATCGACCAATAATAAAGTTAGGAAATAGTGTGAGGTACCTAGAGCTCACCGAGAGACTCTCTTTTACTTTATCTTTATCATCTAAATCGATAGCACTTCCTACACATACACCATCGATGATTGTGTAATGATCTTCGAGAGGCTGCTTTGTTGTTGTGCGATGAACAAATTGAACATGGTAGGGTTCAATATAGTTTTCCATAAGAAATTTCCAATTTGTTGAAATTTCTCCAAAATCCAATGTTGCAACAGGTCTTACTTGCTGAAAATTAATATCATCAAAATTCTTTATTAGTGGTGCTGCATAATCTTCAAATGCTGGCGCATTGCCACTTAAATTAATAAATATCCAGTCATGCCAAATGAATATTTTTATAGATTTAAGGCCGTGGTCTGACATATTAAAGCCTTCTGGGTGATGCTCTTTACCTCCAAAAAATGGGGTGGCACATAGATCACCATCTAAACTGTAAGTCCAAGAATGGTAGGGGCAAGTCAACATGGGTCCAACATTTTTTGGTTCATCGACTAGCTTAAGGCAGCGATGTGAGCAGGCATTATGAAAGGCAGCAATTTGACCTTGATTATTCTTAATTAGTACAACAGGCATACCAGCAACTGAAATTGGAAAGGCATCACCTGGCTCAATTAATTCATGAGCAAAGCCAACAAAAACCCAATTATTAGTGAATACAGTGTCACACTCAGTACGAAAAAAATCGACATCAGTATAGGCAGAAGCTGGAAGACCATGTTTAAGCTTATCCTTCTGAAAAAATGTAGACATGTCAATTGTATTATTATTAATTGTTAACCCCTTAATAAATGAAGAATAGTATTTTTTTCTAAAATTATATACCTTAATATTACATATAAAGTAATTTAATTAGTAATAATTTGTTAATAAACACATTAATTAGATTAAAAATCATTAATATGTAATTATTATAGATGTTAATTGATGCTAACATTAAGTCTATTTTGGGTATTATTTATACCTATATTAAGCTTGTAATTATGAGGATTAAAGCATATGAGCACTGAGAAAGATGACATTAAAGTTAATCTTAAAGGGTTTGCAGGTCATGGATTAATCCATTCCAATGATTCTGATGATGAAATTACACTAGTTGGCTCTGGAACTCCAGCAGGTGAATATCTTAGGAGGTATTGGCAGCCAGTTTTTATTTCTTCTGAGCTCGATGATCTCCCTGTCGCAATAAAAATCCTAGGAGAAGATCTGGTCTTGTTCCGAGATAAAAGTAGTCAATTAGGTTTAGTTCATAAACATTGTCCTCATAGACAGGCTTCTCTTGAATTTGGTATTTGTCATGAAACAGGAATTCAATGTTGCTATCATGGATGGCATTTTGATGTTGATGGTACATTAATAGATGTACCTGGGCAGCCTGAACATATTGCAGATATTATCAAACAAAGAGTTCGACTTGGTGCTTATCCAACTCACGAATTTAAAGGTTTAATTTTTGCTTATCTTGGTCCAATTGATGAAAAACCTGAATTTCCAATTTATGATTCCTTTGATTTTGAAGACATGGATATGGTGCCTTATAAAGCCCCTTTTATGTGTAACTGGCTTCAGGTTCTAGATGCTATAGTCGACCCTATTCATACCTCTTTCCTTCACTCTAATATGAGTCGAGAACAATTTTCTGAAGGCTTTGGTGAGGTTGGAAAGATTGACTTCTTTGAACGTGATAGCTGGATTTTAGGATGTAATACTAGAAGAGTAGGTGACAATGTTTGGTTTAGAATTAATGAAGTTGTTTTGCCAAACTTTACTCAGGCAGGTGCAGCATTTGCAGCCGATGGCACAAAAAAAATTTACTATGGACGAAGTTCATTTACAAGATGGGTGGTTCCAATAGATGATGAAACTACTATTTGCTATGCTTGGGCTAATTTTGGAGATCGCGGCGACCCATATGAATATAACACTCCTGAAGGTCCTGAATTAATAGAGCAGGGAGAAGTATTTGATAGGCCCTATAAAGAGCGTCAAAGATTTCCTGCTGATAGAGAGGCATGTGAAGGCATGGGACCAATAAACATTCATAAAAATGAAAATTTAGTGACTAGTGATCAAGGTGTTGCAATGATGCGCCATAAAATAAGAGAGCAAATTAGAACAGTGTCTTCTGGCAAACAGCCATATCTTTCATCTAAGCATGTTGGGATGCCGATACCAACCTATGGTGGTGACTCTGTTCTGACAATTCCTAAAAATAAAGGTGATGACGATTCTTTGTTAAGTAAACTTGCTCATGAATTTGTTGAAATTCAGTTTCACGTTGATGGCAAGCCTGAGAAAGAGAGGATTAAAGTGGTAACAGAAAAGTTAAAAGAAATTCAGTCAAGGGAAAATTCAGTGGTAACTGAATAGGTAAATACACTATGTCAAGTGATAAAAAAATACGAGTACATTTTAAAAGTAATCATGCAGATCCAAAATCTTTCCCTCCAACGATTGAAGGAGAAAGCGTCTTCGCAATTACTGAGGATAGATTCAATCGTGCTATTGAGAATTACCCAGATCTAAAAGGCAAGATTGAACCCGTTTTTGATTGGGATTTAGATAACTTCTACGAGTCAATGAAAACAGCTGAAGTGCTTGTATGCTGGGATTTTCCAACCGAAGATCTTTCTAAAATTGCTCCCAATTTACGATGGATTCATATTATTGGTGCTGGATTAGAACATTTATGCCCAATGGACTGGGTTCCAAAAAATGTCTCGGTAGTTAATAATCGTGGAGTGCATTCAGAAAAAGCAGGAGAATTTGGTTTAATGGCTGTTTTAATGCTTCATACCCACATACCTGAAATAGTTCAAAACCAACAAAATAAGCACTGGGAATCCCTCTACTCTACTCCCATAATGGGGAAAACCTTACTAGTTATTGGGGTGGGGAATATAGGTCATGCTGTTGCAAAGAAGTGTAAATTATTAGGTATGAATATTATTGGAGTTAGTCGTCATGGAAAAGCTTTAGATGGTGTCGATCAAATGGTCAAAGTAGAGAAATTAGATGAAGTGCTTCCTCTACCTGATTACATTTTTATGTCCACCCCAAATACCAAAGAAACCCTCAACCTATTAGATAAGAGACGCCAGTCACTGATGAAGCCAGGGGTTGGTATTATTAATGTAGGTAGAGCGGCTACTATGGACTATGATGCTTTAGTAGAAAACTTAAGTTCTGGTCACATCAAAGCTGCTATTATCGATGTATTTGACCCTGAACCACTCCCATCAAATTCTCTATTATGGAATACACCTAATTTAATGGTTATGCCTCATATTTCTGCAGATGATGGTGATACCTATATTCCTCTAACCCTTGAACTTGTTATGATGAATATGCGTCGCTATCTCTCAAACCACAAATTAAATAATTTAGTGAATCCTGATCTTGGCTATTAAAGGTCTGAGTAATATTTTTTATAGTGCTGAGCAGCCTCTCGAGAAATGGCCATTAGACTTTCAAATGGATTTGCCATTGCCTCTTCTATTGATAATTCACTAGAGACAACACTAAACACCTTATCAATGCCATAATTACTTATTAGAGTGTCACTATTCTCTATAGTTCCAGCAATTATAAAGATACGACATTTATGTCTCTTTGCATACTCAATAACCCCTACAGGAGCTTTACCCCTATCACTTTGACTATCAATCTTGCCTTCCCCAGTTATAACTAAATCTGCGTTTAATAGATGATGATTAAAATCTACTTTATCAAGAATAATCTTAATGCCACTCTTCAGCTCTGCATCCAAAAAAGCTTTAAAGCCATAACCTATTCCACCAGCAGCGCCAGCACCAGGATACAAAGACACATCATTATTGAATTTCCTAGATATAACACCAGAGTAATGATTCAAAATAATATCTAGCTGATCAATCATTTGACTATCGGCACCTTTTTGAGAGGCAAAAATAGCAGAGGCTCCTTGAGGTCCAACCAAAGGATTATCAACATCACATGCCACCTCAAAACTAACACCCTTAAGACGAGGGTCTATATAACTTAAATCAATGTCAGAAAGCGAACTTAAACTGCTAACATCTCCACGAAGTTGATTCCCAGAAATATCTTGAAATCGAACCCCAATTGCTCGTAAAAAACCCATACCACCATCATTACTCGAACTACCCCCTAAGCCAATAATAATATGCTCAGCGCCTTCATCTACTGCAGCCAAAATAAGTTCTCCTACCCCATAACTAGAGGCAATCATTGGATTTCGTTTTTCAACGGAAACTAAGTGTAAGCCACAAGCTTCTGCAACCTCAATAACTGCCGTCTTCGTATCACCAAGCATGCCCCATCTTGCACTAACAGCCTCCCCCATAGGACCTAAAACATTTGTAGAAAAATAACTACCCTCTGTAGCAGAGACCAATACATCAACAGTGCCTTCACCGCCATCAGCAATAGGCGATTTATGTATTTCTGCACTCGGGAAAAATTCTAAAAAACCTGCTTCGATAGCATTTGCAGCTTCACTCGCAGAGAGGGTCTCTTTGAAGGAGTCTGGTGCAATTACTATCTTCATCTATTGTTATATATTGGTAAATAATTTAATAATAAAAACTTGTCTCTTATTCATTCTACACCTTAAATTTAATTGTATTTTTTACCCCAGCGCTCAAGAGAAATTGTAGCTAACAAAATTATTAGCATGCCTAGCCACTGAGAATAGCCGAGTATATCTTGGAGCAATACAACGCCAAGAATGATAGTAAAAACTGGCTCCATGTACATTACATTAGCCGTGCGTACAGGGCCAATTTTTGCAATAGAATGAAAGAAAAAGAAAAAACCGCCACTCATACCGATAGCTGAAGCAATACCCCACATTAACATCGGTGCAGTCACTGAGGCTATCGGTGCTGTCGTAGTCATAAAATAAATTAACACAAAAACCGTTGCAGGCAAAACCATAATATATTTAATTAAAGCCCATCCGGGATCTACACTCTCGTGACGAGATAGAATGTTAACAAACACCTGTGCAACTGATGCCAACAAACCCCAAAACACACCCCACAAATTCCACTCACTTGAATCACCATGCACTAGAACCCAAATACCTATTAAAGAGACAAGCAATGCCGTAACTGATAGTAGGTCAATTGACCTACTCTTTATCAACGAATTAGCAAAAAAAGTAATGATTGGAAACGTATAAATTACCACCACTGCCAAACTCAAAGGAATCAGTTTGATGGAATACATGTATGAACCAACAAATATTGCTTGAAAAATACTAATTAGCACTAACCTTATATGAGCTTCCTTAGTTCTTTGTTTTTTGGGTGACTTATCTAAAACACTCGACAAGAGAAAGGTGAAAATGTAGCGCACGCCAAGCAACAAGAAAACGCTACCTCCTACTTTGTAAAAGGTTGGAACAGCTGCTGCTGCTAGCGAGAAGCTAAAAGCTGATAGTATCGCTGCAAGGACATTTGTAGAGAATTTACTGCTCATTGAAAATACAAATTGCCTTTAAATGAAAGCCTGCATTTTATAACCCATTAAGAGTTATCGTCAAGAACTATATTTTTCCATCAGGAAAGCAGTCGAATTAAATGTCCCGGCTTATTTGTTGTTATTGAGGACGAGCCCCAATTTATTAATTTTTGAGCAACGTCTATGCTATCTATTGTCCAAGAGTGATATTCAAAACCAGCATTGATAGTCTGCTCAACTAAAGTTTTAGAAAATTCATTATCCGTACCGAGACCATCTGCCTTAATATTACGCATTACATCAATTAAATTATTGATATTACACCCCACTTCATAAGAATATAGTAAGAGTGCTCTAAAGTTAGGTGCTATTACTTTAAATTCTTTAATCACTTCCTCATCAAAAGAAATAATGACAGCATCATTTGAGTTAAGCTTTGATCGAGAAAGCTCACTGAACAAGGGTTTTACAATTTCACTACCACACTTGACTTCAATAAATATTTTTTTGCCGTCAGGCAAGATTTCAAGCACTTCAGCGAGTGTAGGGATTTTTATTTGAAGATTTTCAGTACCTTTATAATCTAAATCTAATGCTTTTAATTCTTTGAGAGTAGAATCACGAACAACTATGTTTTGTTTGCAAACTCGCCCAGTATCTTCATCATGAATACAAACTATAGCGCCATCCTTGGTTAGATGAAAGTCACCCTCTATACCATCAGCAGCATGATTCCATGAAATATTAAAAGCAGGTAGAGAGTTTTCTGGCAGATCAAATGAAACGCCACGATGTGCAATAATCATGGAGTCATTCTACAGAAAATTTACACAACACTTTTTTAAAAACTCAGAATAATGAAACAGATAGGCTCATCCAAAAACTTGGCATTAAACCAACCAATAAAATGAGAATTCCATTAATAGAAAGTACAACTCGCATGTCTAATGGAGCAGAAACAGTGTTCTCTTTATCGGCATCATCGAAATACATTGCTTTAATAATTTTTAAATAATAGTAAGCACTGATAACAGCAAAAACAACAGCAATTACAGCAAGAATTACATAACCCTCTGCAATAACTTGTTGGAGAATGAATAGCTTGGAGTAAAAACCTATAAATGGCGGAACGCCAGCCATTGAAAGCATCACCACTAAAATAATTAATGCAAACCATGGTGAGTGCTTACTTAAACCTTGATAATCAGAAATCTGATCAGCCTCAAAGCCACTCTTATTAAGAGCTATGATAGATCCAAAAGCAGCCAAACTCATCAATATGTACACCAATATATAAAACACTGCCGCGCCATAACCTTCAACTACACCAGTAACAAAACCTAACAGCACAAACCCAATATGTGAAATTGTTGAATAAGCAAGCATTCGCTTAATGTTTGATTGCATCAATGCAACTAAGGATCCAAGTGCAATCGATAGTACTGCAATAATCATCAATAAATCTGACCAATAATGCTGCAAATCGCCTAAACCATCAATTAATAAACGAATTAGTAAAGCTATAGCTGCTATTTTTGGAACAGTTGATAGAAACATTGTGACCGAAGTTGGTGAACCTTGATATACGTCAGGAACCCACATATGAAAAGGAACTGCACCAAGCTTAAAGGCAACACCAATCACCAAGAAAACCAAGCCAAAATTAAGAATTAATGTTTGTTGAGATGCAAGAGTAGAAGCCCTTGCAAAGTTTGAAATTTGGGCAATATCTAAGCTACCAGTTATACCGTAGATCATTGACATTCCATAAAGCAATAGTCCGGATGCAATTGCCCCTAAAACAAAATACTTAAGAGCTGCTTCAATTGCAACAGAACGGTCTCTTGCAGAGGCAATAAGCGCATACAAGGACAACGACATTATTTCTAGACCCATATATAAAGTAAGAAGGCTATGCCCAGAAACCATCACCATCATTCCTAAAATCGACATCAAAGCAAGAATAAAATATTCATTTCTAAGTAGTTCGTGTACTTTTAGGTAATGGCGTGTGTATACAAGGGCAATGATTGCAAAGCCCATTATGAAAACCTTAAAGGTTGACCCCATAGTATCAAGAACAAAAGTGCCACTAAAAATTGTCGCACTTTCACCAATTAAATCAAACACCAACCAACCTGTAATGATAAGTGAGAGTTGTGTTAAGTAATAAGTGATAGGCTTCAAACGCTCACTTGCAAATAAATCAAATATTAAAATTATTGAGATAGCACTTAACAGAAACAACTCTGGCAAGGCGAAAATTAGTTCTGAAGGATAAAATTGAAAATTCATCATAATGAAACTGGCAGTTTAGTAGTAAGTGCTTGCTCTAATAAATTAATAACTGAAGAATGCATTACCTCAATTACTGGTTGAGGATACATACCCATTAATAATACTGCTGTTGCTAGAATTGCAAAAATACATAATTCTCTGGCATTTATGTCACTCAATGTGCCTACATCAGGGTTATTAATTGGCCCCCAAAAAACACGTTTAACCATCCATAATGTATATGCTGCTCCAATAATTAATGTCGTAGCAGCCAAAAATGCAAACCAAAAGTTAGCCTGCAATGCGCCAAGAATAACCATAAACTCTCCTACAAAACCAGATGTTCCTGGTAAGCCGGCATTTGCCAATGCAAAGAGGACAGCAAACCCTGTAAATTTAGGCATCGAATTTATCACCCCCCCATAGGTAGAAATTTCTCTAGAGTGAAGTCGATCATATAGAACACCAACTACCAAGAACATAGCTGCTGATATGAATCCATGTGAAATCATTTGAATCATCGCACCCTCTAAACCAAGGTAAGCACTCTCAATACTTGAACCATTAATAGAAACAAGTTGACCATCAGCACTCATTTTCATAATCGAAAATACTACAAATACACCGAGAGTAACAAAGCCCATATGTGAAATAGAGGAGTATGCAATTAGCTTCTTCATATCTTTTTGAACTAGAGCAACAAAACCGATATAGACAATTGCAATCAATGAAAGAACTATCACAATAGTAGCAAATGAAGATGAAGCGTCAGGCGTAATAGGAAGTGAGAAGCGGAAAAAACCATAGCCTCCCATTTTAAGCATAATGGCCGCAAGAATAACGGAACCACCTGTTGGTGCTTGGACGTGTGCATCTGGAAGCCAAGTATGTACAGGAAACATTGGAACTTTTACTGCGAAAGCCAAGAAAAAAGCCCAAAAAATCCAACTCTGTTGAGTCAACGTGAGAGGCAAAGTATACATATCACTAATAGCGAATGACCCACTTAAATTGTACATATAGATAAGAGAAACTAACATAAAAACAGAACCCAAGAAAGTGTATAAAAAGAATTTAATTGAAGCATAGACGCGATTTTGTCCGCCCCAAACACCTATGATAAGAAGCATTGGTATGAGTGATGCCTCCCAGAAAACATAAAACAGCATAGAATCCATTGATGAAAAAACACCAATAATGAGACCCTCCATCATTAAGAAAGCAGCCATATAATCAGCTACTCTATTTTTTATTACCTCCCAACCAGCAATAATAACCAATACTGTTGAGAAGGTAGTGAGGATGATAAGTGGCATGGAAATTCCATCGATACCTAAATGATAAAAGACATTAAATTGCCCAATCCAGCTAGCCTTTTCAACAAACTGCATTGCAGAAGTCGAAGTGTCAAAATCTAGAAATAAATTTACTGATAAAACAAAAATTAATATAGAAATAGAAACACTAACCCAGCGAGCAATAGAAATTCTATTATTGCCTATTAATAGAACTAGGATAGCACCTAGAATGGGTAACCAAATCAATAAACTTAATATTGAATCCATACTAATATCCTAACTATAAAATGAATAATCAGATGCAACGAGAACCCATCCCAATACAAGCATCAAACTTATAATCATAAAAAAAGCGTAATGGTAGACATACCCAGTTTGAACGGGGCGAATAAAGGAGCCTACAAAACGGGCAAACCTTGCGCTACCATTAACTAATAGTTGGTCAATAATTGCCATATCTGAAATCTTCCACAATAAGTTACCAAGCTTTAATGCACCACGAACAAAGATAATTTCATTAAGCCTATCAAAACCATACAATGAAACTAATACATAATTTATACGTTTAAATCTTCTTTGAATGACGTCCGCCCACTCCGTTCTGTATAAAGAAAATAACCAAGCTGTGGCGATCCCGCCTACCATCATCCAGAATGGAAGTGTCATAACAGAGTGAGAAATAAGTGAAAATGCAGAATGAAAGTGATGCTTAAGATTTTCGACTGACTCATGAGATGTATCAATATAGATTCCATTGTCCAACCATCCACCAAAAAGCATCGGCTCAATTGTAAAGTATCCAATTACTACGGATGGTATTGCAAGCAATATCAAAGGCACTGTAATAGATGGAGCTGTCTCATGCAGATGTTCTTCAGTATGTTTATCTACTCTTGATTCGCCATGAAAAACTAAAAATAAAAGTCTCATACTATAAAAGGCAGTAATAAAGACGCCCAAAACAACAGCAAAGTAAACCCATCCAGAAAATGGCAGTTCTGAGTAATGAACAGCCTCAATAATCATATCTTTTGAATAGAAACCTGCAAATCCAGGAAAACCAATCAACGCCAAAGTTCCTAGTAGTGAGGTAATATAAGTTATTGGCATTTTCTTTCTAAGACCGCCCATTTTTCGAATATCTTGTTCGTGATGGAGGGCAACGATAACTGAGCCTGCAGCTAAAAAAAGTAGTGCCTTAAAAAACGCATGAGTCATCAAATGAAAGATTGCAACAGAGTATGCGCTAACGCCTAACGCAACAGTCATATAACCTAGTTGAGAAAGGGTTGAGTATGCTACAACTTTTTTAATATCATTTTGAACAATACCTAATAAACCCATAAATAAAGCTGTAATTGCACCTATAACCATCACTACTGTTAGCGCAACATCACTCAACTCAAATAATGGAGACATACGTGAAACCATAAAGATTCCAGCAGTTACCATGGTTGCTGCGTGGATTAGAGCTGAAATAGGAGTTGGTCCTTCCATCGAGCCTGGGAGCCATACATGCAGAGGTACCTGAGCTGACTTACCCATTGCGCCAACAAAAAGAAGTAAGCAAATTACTGTAATAGCAGAAAAATCACCAAACAAAGTTAATCCAATAATCTGGTCTTTTTGATTAAATGTTTCCGCATAGTCAAGTGTCCCAAAGAACATCAGAACCAATGCGATACCCAAAAGAAAACCAAAATCACCAACACGGTTTACAATAAAAGCTTTTAAGTTGGCTTCAATAGCAGACTCCTTATGATGCCAAAATCCAATTAGAAGATATGAAACAAGTCCGACAGCCTCCCAACCAAAGAACAACTGCATAAAGTTGTTAGACATTACCAGTGTAAACATAGCAAAGGTAAAGAGGGAAATATAGCTAAAGAATTTAGTGTAGCCCTCATCCTCATGCATATAGCCAATTGTATAAATATGAACCATTAATGAAATAAATGAAACAACTACTAGCATTACAGAAGTTAAATTATCAACAAGAAACCCGAAGCTAATATTAAGCCCGCCAATTTGCATCCATGTATAAATATTTTGATTAAAAATCTCTCCGTCATTCAGTACATGATGATTAAAAACATAAAGAGAAAGAACTGTTGAGATAGTAACGCCTAGAATAGTAATTGAATGAGATAATGTTCTGCCCAGTCTATTACCACCAAGCCCAACAACTATTGACCCTATTAAAGGCGCAAGTACAATTGTCAAATAAGTATTAATCATAACTATCCTTTCAAAGTGTTAGTTACGTCAATATCAATCGAGCCACGACTTCTAAACATCAAGGTCAAAATAGCAAGACCTATTGCAACCTCAGCAGCAGCCACTGTCAAAATAAAAAATACAAATATTTGCCCAGCTAGATCTCCGTTGAAGTATGAAAAAGCAATAAAATTGGTATTAACAGCTGCCAAAATTAGCTCAACACACATCAACAACATAATGATATTTGTTCTATTTATAAATATTCCTGCAAGCCCGATACAGAAAACGATGGAACTTAAAATCAGATAATCAGATAGAGCAATCATTTTGACTCCTTGGATGATTTAGGCTTTATCGAAGCAAACCTCATTCTATCTTTTGCCTGAACATTGACTTGCTCAGAAATATTTTGCTTTTTACTTCTAAGTTGATTCCTATGAACGAGTGTAATTGCTGCAATAATTGCAATTAATAAAAGAATTGCTGCCAACTCAAAAGGGTAAACATAAACAGTATAAAGTTGCTCAGCAATAGCTGTAATATTGCTGTAAGAAGCGTCATGTCTTTCGGGAATCCCTACCACCTCTAAATCAAACTGTCCAGCGTTAAGAACCAACACCATCTGCGCAATAACAACTATAGAAACAAAAATTCCTAAAGGTAGATAGCGAGTGAACTGTGCTCGAAGGGTCGACTTATCAGTATCGAGCATCTTAATAACAAACATAAATAACACCATAACGGCGCCAACATAAATCAAAATAAGTGTGATTGCTAAAAACTCAGCCTCAAGCAGTAACCACAAACTAGCAGCACTAAAAAACGTTAATATCAGTAACAAAGCAGCCTTTGCAGTATTTCGTGCAGTAATCATCATCACCGCACTAGTGACAAAGAAAAAGGAAAAAATATAAAATAAAACTGATGTAAATTCCATAGCTACCTGTTATTTATATTTAGAATCTTCGAGCCTAGCTTTGCTGATTGCTTTTTCATTCTCATCACCTA
>Ga0206678_10000704_pt1 | contig 21360 bp, 11 predicted proteins | sample M180m12015metaG_FD_155453 | JGI IMG/M metagenome (GOLD analysis project Ga0206678, IMG submission 155453) | Ammonia-oxidizing marine archaeal communities from Monterey Bay, California, United States - M1 80m 12015 | ecosystem: Environmental > Aquatic > Marine > Intertidal zone | place: USA... | reverse complement strand
CAGTAAATGCCTCATGGCCAGGAGTATCTAAGAAAGAAATTTGTTTTCCATTCGGAAGAGTTACCTCATAAGCACCAATATGCTGAGTAATACCACCCGCTTCACCAGCAATAACATTTTCTTCTCTAATATAATCAAGTAAAGAAGTTTTACCATGATCAACATGACCCATAATTGTAACGATAGGAGCTCTATCAACTAAATCCTCTTCATTTTCTACATCTTCTACCTCAATAGATTCTTGAACATCAGCACCAACAAACTCTAATTCAAAACCAAATTCTTCTACAATGATCTGAATTGTTTCCGCATCTAACCTTTGATTCATAGTAACCATCAAACCAAGAGACATTAATGAAGCAATAATTTCATTTACAGAAATTTCCATCATTGTTGAAAGCTCGTTTGCAGTTGCAAATTCTGCAACTTTAATTAACTTATTTTCAGCTGTCCTGTCTTGTAATTCCTGATCTGCAACTTCCTTATGAGCTTGTCTTTTATCTCTTCTGTTTTTTACAGATTGCTTTTTACCTCCACCCTGAAGTTTTGCTAATGTTTCTCTAATTCTTTTTTGTGCTTCTTCTGGAGAAATCTCAACTGGAGCTTTCTTAATTTTACCTCTGTTTTTTGCAAACTTCTTAGGGTTTACTTTATTAGAGATTCTTTTTCTTTTCTTTTTATTCTCTGTAGGGTTAGATGTTGATGTAGCTACAGGTTTTTTCTTTTTAGGAGCGAGTTTTGATAAATCAATTTTTTGTCCCGTCATTTTCGGGCCTGATAATTTTACAGACCCTGCCTTTATCACGTCTTTCTTAACCTCTTCTTCTGTAGGTTTTTCTTCCTCTTTAGTTTCTACTTCCTCCTTTTTTTCTTTTACTACTTTCTCTTTAGGAGTTACATCAACTCTTCCTACAAATTTTACATCTGATTTTTCTTCCTTTTTGTTTGATTCTTCCTCTTGAATGCTCTTCCCTTCTTGCTCCTTCAGTTCTTTTAGCTCCTGGGCTGCTATTTGCTTCTCTTCCTCCTCCTTTAATTTTAACTGCTCTTCTTCAATTCTTTGTTGCTCTCTTTTTTCTTCTCTTTCTTGGGAAGCTAAGTCAGCTGCTAATTTTGCTTTTAAATCAGGTTGAAATTCACCTAACAGATCCATATATAAAACATGATCTATTTTAGATGATGGTTTTATACCCTCCACTCCTTTTTCTTCAAGGAATGCAAGTATTCTATCCATACCTACATTAAACTCTTTGGCTAACTTATTTAACCTAACACTCTTTTTCTCAGACATATTTTAACTATCTTTTTTTAATCTTCTAATTCCGATCTCAGGATTCCTAATACATTTTCTACTGTTTCTTGCTCTAGATCTGTTCTTTTTACAAGGTCTTCCGCATTAATTTCTAACACACTTCTGGCAGAATCGCATCCAATACCTTGTAAAGTTTCAATTACCCACGAATCAATTTCATCCGAAAATTCTGATAAAGAAACATCATCTTCAAACCCTTCTGTATCTCTATAAACATCAATTTCATAACCCGTTAATTCTCCTGCAAGTTTGATATTATATCCCCTCTTACCAATCGCTAAAGAAACCTGATCCGGATCCATATAAACGCTTGCTCTTTTAGTCTCATCATTCAACTCAATAGAAGTAACTTTTGCAGGACTTAATGATCTGGTGATAAGTAAATTAATATTTTCTGTGTAATTTATTACATCAATATTTTCATTTCTTAACTCTCTAACAATTCCATGAATTCTACTTCCTTTTACACCTACACAAGCTCCTACCGGATCAATTCTGTCGTCATAAGACTCTACCATTACTTTAGCTCTTTCACCTGGCATTCTTACAACCTTTTTAATAGTAATAATTCCATCAAAAACTTCAGGAACTTCCATCTCGAAAAGACGCTCAATAAATTCAGGAGCAATTCTGGAAAGTACAATATGAGCTTTGTTATTTCTTAAATCTGCAGACTTAACAACTGTTTTTACATTATCCCCTTTTTTAAAGAAATCTCTTGGTATTTGCTCTAATTTTGGTAAAATTAAATCGGTACCGTCATCATCTTGTAATAAGATTTCATTTTTCCAGATTTGATATACCTCAGCATTTACAACTTCACCAATTCTGTCTTGGTAATTTTTTAAGATTTCATCTCTGTGAAGATCGTTAATTCTTCCTACTAAATTTTGTCTGATAGAAAGTACTTGTCTTCTTCCGAATTCTGATTCAAAACTAATTTGCTCAGAAACTTCCTCTCCAATCTCATAATCATCCTCAATTTTAAGTGCGTCAGAAAGTTTGATTTGAGTATTTTTATCCTCAAGTTCATTATCTGCAACTATTTCTCTGTTTTTCCAAATTTCTAAATCTCCTTTATCAATATTAATAATTACATCAAATATTTCGGCTCCATCATATTTCTTTTCTAAAACGGTTTTAAAAACATCCTCTAAGATGCTCATCATTGTTTCTCTATCAATATTTTTCACGTCTTTAAACTCCGAAAACGAATCAATTAGATTTTCAACATTCATTTTTTTATTTATTTAAATTTAATTATCAGTTTAGTTTCTTTTATTTTATCTGATGGAATTGTTAACTCTTCAATTAATAACTCCTTTTTCTTTTTTTTCTTTTTTGATGTTTCAATTACAACTTCTTCATCTGAATAGGAAAGTAATTTTCCTTTTTTTACATCACCTTCAGTAGTTTTAATCTTCACATCTCTACTTATATTTTTTTGGTATTGTTCTTTCACTACAAATGCTTTATCAATACCAGGAGAACAAACAGTAAGTTGGTAATCTTCTATATCTCTATCCAGATTTCCTTCAATATGTCGGCTCACTTTTAAAATATCTGGAATAAGTACTCCTTCTTCATTATCAAAATATACAGTAATCTCATTATTTGAGTTTATCTTAATATCAACTAAAAAATAATTTAGTTCAATTATCTTTTCTAAAGCTAATTTTTCTACTCTTTCTTTTGATATCATATCTTACAATAAAAGAAGGGGCTAATCGCCCCTCCTATTCTTTCTTCCGTAAATTCTTTGCAAAAATAAGCTTTTTTGCAATACAACCAAATATATTTACTGAACAACTACTCTTTTAGTAATAAATGAGTCGTTTGTTTTTATTTGTACCATGTAAATTCCTTTTGGATAAGCAGATAAATCTACTTGTTTTGTGTACTCTCCGACAAACATTTCTTCTGTTTCTACCAAAATTTGTTTACCATAAGCATCCGAAATACTCATATTTAAGGAAACAACTTCATCTGAAACAAAGGAAATATTAAACATACCTCTTGTCGGATTCGGATATATGTTAAGATTATTAGCAATAGCTTGGTCTCCTGCAGAAATTCTGATAGAAGACAATGTATTAAAATATTGCCAAGATGTAAATGCAGAAACATTTAAAAGATTTGCATCACAATTAGATTTTACTTTCCATTTATGAGTTTTATTTGCATTTAACCCAGTAAGAGAAAGAATATTAGGAGTTATTGTAGTAACTGTTAATCCTCCTCCAACTTGTCTCCATTTAATTTTATAAGAGTATGCAGACATATCATCCCAAACTAAATCTGCAGAATTTGCAGTTATATTAAGTGCAGTTGCATTAGTTGGTATCTGACAAGCAGCCTGTGTAGTAAATGATTGAGTAGAAGACCATGCAGACATGTTTGTTCCACTATAATCACAATGAGATCTTATTTCCCATTCGTAAGTTGTAGCAGCTGATAATCCAGAGAAATTTCTGGATGTTGAATACTCAATAATTATTGATCCCCAACTACCACCCTGTTCTCTTTTTCTGATATCATATTTAACAGCTCCTATTACGGCAGTCCAACTTACATTAGCACTACTCATTGCTATAGTAACTGAGAATCCGGAAGGAACTTGACAAGCTGTAAGAGTTGTGAAATTAGGTCCAGAAACTGCAGATGACATATTATATGAGCTACATCTTGAAATTACATTCCATACATATGTTGTTGACTGAGACAAACCAGTTATTGATAAATCCTTTTGAGAACCAGCAGCAGAGTAAGATGCTGAAACTCCAACTGGAAGTTGTGTAATATTAGTAACGATACTATTTCCACTTACTAATAATGTGTCCCAATTTGATGCAGATAACTCTTTAAACATTACAAGGAAATCTGTTCCTCCTGGCCCATACCATCTGACAGCAGCAGATGTTAAAGTAGTTTGGTTATTTCTAATTATTAGTCCTGAAGGTAATTGACATGGTTGATCAGTATTAAATGATTGCCATGCAGACCATGGAGATATTACAGAGTTTACAGTATCACAAATAGTTCTTATTTGCCAATCGTATGACGTTTGTGGGGATAATCCTGTTTTATCTAAATGAGAAACGGATGAAGGAAGTACCGAATAAATCCATCCTGAACCACCTTGTGAAGATTCCTTAACCCTAAGTTGATATGCTTGTGCATTCGGATGAACATCCCATTCTAATGTTGCTGTAGTTAATGTAATATTCTCAGTCTCAAGATTTGATGGAGCATTATCACAACTTACTAATGTTGAGAAAACTTCAGAAGCTGACCAAGCGGAGACTTCAGAAGTATCAGAAGAACACACAGATCTTACTTGCCACTCATATGTTTCTCCAGCAGTTAATCCAGAAAAAGTCCTTGATGTTGAATAATGATTATCTATATTTATTGACCAAGATGAGTTTCCTTGAACTCTACCTCTGATAGCATAATGATGAGCTGTTGCTGTTGCCGCCCAATTTGCAGTAGCATTTGTAGCTGAAACAGCAGTTGTTGATAAAGATGTTGGAGTTGAACATGGTTCAACTGTTGTTACATTATTACCACTTACAAAAGAAGAATTATTAATTCCACCTGCAGAACATTGAGCCATTACTTTCCACTCATAAGTTGTTCCGGCAGTAAGTCCTGTAAATACAAGTGTTACAAACGATCCGTTTCCTGTAACAGTAGATGTTGCGTTAATCCCTGTAGTTGTTACAGAAGAAGTAGTAACTATTAAAGTATCCCAAGTTGCAGATGTTGATTCTTTTATTAAAACCTCATAAGAATAGGTTCCTCCTAATCCATTCCAAGAAACTTTAAATGAAGATATAGTTGTTTGGTTTCCGTATACATTAAGATTTGACGGATCAGGACAAGGAACTAAAGTAGAGAATACTTGTTGTGGAGCCCAAGCTGATGCACTGATTCCAGATATATCACAAACTGCTTTTACTTGCCAGCTATAATTTGTATTAGCTGTTAATCCTGTTTTACTTAAACCAACCGTTGGTGCAGTTAAAGTATCATATATCCAAATTCCTCCAGATGTCAATCTAAACCTTACAAGATACGCTACTGCATTTGTGGTCCCTGTAAATGATAAATCTGCTGATGTTAATGTTATATTACTTTCAGTAAGTGCTGTTGGCTGTGTACTACAATCAACTAATGTTGAAAATGACTGTAGAGCCGACCATGCTGAAACATTTGAAGTGTCATTTGTACATGCTGATCTCATTTGGAATTCGTAAGTTTCTCCTGTAAGTAATCCATTAATAGTTCTATTATTACCATATACAATCGGTAGGTTTTTAGTCCAAGGGGTTGTGCCAACTACCCTACCTCTAATTGCATAATGATGAACAGAATTATTAGAGGTCCAAATCATTTTTACTGAGGTAGTTGTAATATTTGTAAATGAAATATTTGAAGCATTAGGACAACTTGAAGTTGTAAATGTATCTAATGAAGAATATGGAGAGGAATTTGTTCCATTATAATCACAATTAGAAGAAACTGCCCATTCGTAACTTAATCCGTATCCTAGGTTATTTGCAGTATATGTAGGATTTGTTACTGTAACTGTCTGCCATTGTGTGTTCCCTAATTTTCTATATTTAGCTGTATAAGAAACAGCACCTGTAACTACATCCCATGTAAATATTACATTTTGTCCGTTTACAAATGCAGCATTATTTGTAGGTAGCGCACAAGGAGTTAAAGTTGTGAAATTTGTTCCAGTTGCAAATGGAGATAAATTACTATCATCTGCCGAACATGATGATTGAGATTTCCACTCATAAGTTGTGCTATTATTTAATCCAGTAACGGTTTTTGAAGCATATATTCCACTAATATCGGATGAAGTAATTGTTAAAGTATCCCAAACAGAAGTATTTACATCTTTATAAAGTACATAGTAATGATCAGGATTATTTGGTCCATACATAATAAACTTTGCTGAAGTAAGGCCTATTTGAGTTACTGACATATTATATGGAACAGAACACGGAGTTATTGTATTAAAGTTATGTATTGCTGTCCATGGTGAATTATTTCCTCCATTAATATCACACATAGATTGTACTCTCCAATTGTATGTAGAACCTGAATTTAAACCTGTTAATGATAGTGAGTTAGTGTATATTGTATCAATAATCCAAGAAGAGGAAGATAATCTATATTTTACTCTGTATGCTACTGCTCCTGGTACAACATCCCAGTCTAATTGAATGGATGTTAATGTAGAATTTGAAGCAACTAAATTCATTGGAATAGGGCAAGGAGTTTGTGTAAATTGAGTTTGTGTGGCAGACCATGCACTAAAAGATGTTCCTGAAGCATCACATATTGACCTTACAGCCCACTCATAAGTGGTTCCAGGTAGTAAACCAGCTTTTATTCTTGATGTATCGTAGATATTGTTAATGACATTCCATGTCGCATTTCCTTGTTGTCTCCATCTAACTTCATAATGATCTGCAAGAGTTGTAGAACTCCAGTTAAATGTCATTCTGTCTAATAAAATATTAGTAGTATGTAAATTTTGAGGCACTTCACAAGGGTTAGCAGTGCTAAAATTAGGTCCGGAAATAGTGTCCGAATTGTTTAGTCCTGATGCATCACAAAAACTTATAATTTCCCAAATATGATCATCATATGTTGCTAGCCCAGTTAATGAGATATTTGAAGTTGTAGTAGTTGCAGAATTCCAAATTCCACTTCCTAATAAGGAATACCTAACAACTGTATGATCTGTTCCTAAAGGAGAAGTCCAACTTAAATACGCTTCATTTACACCAACACTATCAACTGTTAAAGAAGATGGATTTCCGCAGGGAGTTAAAGTGTTAAATGAAAGTATAGGTGTCCAACTTGAATTATTATTCCCAGCAGAATCACAAATAGATTGTACTCTCCAATTATAAGTAGAAGAATGATCTAACGAATTTAATGTTATTGAGCTTGTGAAAACTGTATCTATAATCCAAGTACTAGAAGATTTTCTATGTCTAACTCTATACGAATAAGCGTTAGGGTCTGCATCCCAAGTTAATGTTGCAAAATCTAATCCAATAACTGATTCATTAGGGTTAGTTGGAGTGCTACATGGTGACATTGTTTGAAAAGTAGTTGTATCTGACCAAGCTGACGTAAACGTACTTGTAGCGTCACAAGAAGTTCTTACTTGCCAATGGTAATCAGTTGAAGATGAAAGTCCTGTTTTTGTTCTGAAAGTCCCATATTCTGTAATTATTTGCCATGTAGAAGTTCCAACTTGTTTAAATCTAATCTCATAATGATGAGATCCAGCAACTACCGACCAATTCATAGTCGCTCTGTCTAATAAAATATTAGTAGTCGTTGTATTTGTTGGTACGGAACAAGTATTAATTGTTAATATTAATGTTACAGTACTATCACAACCATTTATAGTAGTAGTTAAAAAAGTATATGTTCCACTTGTTGTATATGTTGTCCCGTTCCAAGTATATGAATTATTTGCAGTAACTGTATCAGATGAAGTTGCACTGTAATTAATTGTAAGATTTAATGTAACTATACTGTCACATCCTCCAACATTTGTTAAAGTTACTGAAGATGTATTATTTGAAGAGGTATATGTTACTCCATCAATCCAAGTAAATGAATCACATGCAACTTGTACGTCTGTTGAACTATTCGGCACACATAAACAACTAATATTAAAAGGGAAATTCTGAACATCAGTATCACTTAATTCTGAATTAATTGTAGATGTAAAAATCAAAGAACCAGCTCCCGGATTAATAAATATATTATTGAAAATTACAGTCTGAGAATTACCAGATGTAACATTATTATTATCAGGTACTGATTGTGCAAGAATACTAATACCTCCAGCAACATTTGAGATCGTAAATGTTCCTAAGGACAATCCTGTTGCAATATTTATAGACTGGATAATAGCCTGGTTAGAAGAAATTATAGAACTAACAATTAATATAGTATTAAAGTTAAAGTTTCCAGCTTGCATTGTTGCACTACCAACAGTATCTCCAACATTCATTGAAGAAATTGTAAAAGACCCCCCATCAGAAGAGAACAAGGAAGTAGACATATCTGGCTCATTAGGATCTTGAGAGACACTAATAGTAAGGTCAGATAAACTATCGCAATTTGTGTTTGATAAAGAAACCGAAACTGTTGGAGAAAAAGGAATACAAGGCAAATCTCCAGTATTTCCTCCTACACAATTACCACAACTATCTGTATAAGCGGCACCTCCAAAATCTCCATTACAATCTGTACAGTCAATTATTTCAGTAGTAGTCTGAACATCAACATCTCCCAACTCAGAATTTATTGTAGAAGTAAAAGTAATTGTTGAAGGGCTTGGATTGGCAAATAATCCTGATAAATTAATGTTTTGACTATTCCCTTGTGTTACATTATTATTATCTGGTAATGAAGTAGAAACAATTAAAATTCCTGTAACTATATTTTCAATAGTAAAAGAGGAATAAACCTGACCACTTATATCATCAACAGATTTTACAGAAATCTTATCATTTGAAATTATAAAATCAACCATTAAAGTTGTAGTTACACTAATTTGTCCTCCAGCTGCTGAATTTACAGAAGATCCAACAGTGTCATTCGGACTTAACCCTGTAAAATCAAAACTTCCTCCATCTGATGAAAACACAGCAGAAGCAACATCTGGTTCGTTCGGGTCTTGAGAAAAAGAAAAGTTAAAATCTGTATTTGTATTACATTCGTTTGATGACAATGTCATACTTACAGTTGGTGTAAAATCAATACAAGGCAAATTTCCTGTAGTACCTTCAACACAGTTTCCACAACTATCAATATATGCAGTACCATTCGGAGTGTTATTACAATCTACCGGATAATTTGTTGTAGTAAATGCTTGTACTAATGACCAAGATGAAGAAGGAGAAGTCCCTGCAGAACAAACCGCTTTTGCTTGCCATTCATAAGTTAATAATGAATTTAGCCCAGAAAGGTTATATATAACTCCCGCAGGAACATTATGGTCGAATAACCATGTAGGGCTTCCTACTTCTCTATATCTAACTCTGTAATGGTCTACATTTGTATCCGCATCCCAATTAAGGTCTGCAGAAAAATTAGAAATATTGCTTGTACTCACATTGGTTGGAATGTCACAGTTTTGTGCATTCAAATTTGTAAAGCTAATTGCAAAAATTCCAGTTAATAAAAATGTGAAGAATAATCTAGTAAATTTCCCTTTCATAATACTTGTTTTTTGTTTTTTTTCTTTGTTCTTACTGCGTAAATCAGTCGACAAATATACGAAAAAAATAACACTTAATAGATTACGAAATTTAGAAAAAAATGTTCCAACTAAAAAACACTACCAAAAAAGGTAGTGTTTTGTTGCCCGACTAGGGCTCGAACCTAGACTCTTCTGCACCAAAAACAGACGTGTTGCCAGTTACACCATCGGGCATTCTCAAAAGGGTTTGCAAAACTAACAATTAATAATAATTACCAAAATATTTTTACATTTTTTCTGTTTTCTATTTTTATAATATAAAATCAAAATAAATTCCTAAATTCGCCAAATTGAAAAAACATTTATAAAACTATGAAGAACTTTAAGAAATTAAATAACATTATCGGGTGGGCAGTGTTTCTGATTGCAACATTTGTTTATCTAGCAACAATGGAGAAAACTGCAAGCCTGTGGGATTGTGGGGAATTCATTTCAGCAGCATATAAACTAGAAGTTGTACACGCCCCTGGAGCTCCATTCTTTTTGATGATGGGAAGAATTTTTACTCTTTTTGCAACTGACGTAACGCAAGTTGCAGTTATGGTAAACAGCATGTCAGCACTAGCAAGTTCGTTTACAATCTTGTTTTTGTTTTGGACGATCACCGCTTTCGGAAGAAAAATTTACTTTAAAAATGGTGAGGTAGAAAAATCAAAAATATATGCTATTTTAGGAGCGGGAATAGTTGGATCCTTAGCATATACTTTTTCAGATTCTTTTTGGTTTTCTGCAGTAGAAGGAGAAGTTTATGCTCTTTCTTCCTTTTTTACTGCCGTTACGTTTTGGTGTATTATGAAATGGGAAGAAGTTGCCGATTCTCCTCACTCTAGTAAATGGTTAGTACTTATTGCATATTTGATTGGTCTTTCAATAGGGGTACATTTACTTTCATTGCTTACTATTCCTGCAATGGGAATGATATACTACTTTAAAAACAATAAATATACACATGCAGGAGCAATTAAAGCCTTTTTAGTTTCATCTGTAGTTTTGGTTGTTATACAAGGTATACTTATACCAAAAACCGCTAGTTTGATGGGGACTTTCGATAGGATTTTTGTTAATGATTTTGGACTTCCTTTTAATTCTGGAGTATTATTTTTCTTCCTTTTAGTTATTGGATTAATTATATTTGGTTTATTTCAGACAAAAAAATCTGGGAAATCTACTTGGAATACTGCAATTTTAGGAGTTTTAGTTTTATTAATTGGTTATTCATCTTATGCAACCGTTATTTTAAGAAGCTCTGTAAATACTCCTATTAATATTGGAGCTCCAGATGACCCATTAAAACTATCTTCTTATTTACAAAGAGATCAGTATGGAGATTGGCCTATTGTTTCAGGGCAAAATTACAATCAAAAATATCCTCTCGTAAATCCTAACGGACAAGAAGAAATTGGAATGGATTACCTGAAAAATAAAGAAACTGGAGTGTATGAAGAAATGGGAAGTAAGATAAAATATACATACCCTAAAACTGAGTTTTTCCCAAGAATGTGGTCGGATCAGAAAGCGTCCGGATACAATAGGTGGAGAAGAGCAAACGGTAAAAACCCGAAAAGCAGAATTAAATTTGGAGAAAATCTTCATTTCTTTTTCGACTATCAGATTGGATGGTCCTACATGAGGTATTTTATGTGGAATTTTGCAGGAAGACAAAATGATGTAATGAGCATGGATCAAAATGATGTTTACGGGAATTGGGAAAGTGGTATAAATTTTAGTAAATATGATAACGCACCTTCTCACTTAAAAGATAATAAAGGAAAAAATCATTATTATTTCTTGCCCCTTATTATTGGTCTTATCGGGATTTTCTTTCATTTTAAATCTGAAAAAACTGATGCCCTTTCAGTATTGTTATTTTTCCTATTTACAGGGCTTTTAATTATTGTTTACCTGAATGTTCCTCCAGACCAACCTAGAGAAAGAGATTACGCTTATGTGGGTTCGTTCTACGCATTTTCTATTTGGATTGGAATTGGAGTTTTGGGAATATTTGATTTCTTAAAAGAGAAAATGAACAGACAAACTTCTGCTATTGTAGCAACTACTGTTTGTTTAATAGCAGCTCCTGTATTAATGGCAACCGAAAATTGGGACGACCACACAAGACAAGGAAGAACAATAACTATTGATGTAGCTAAAAATTATCTGGAAAATCTGGAACCAAATGCGCTTATTTTTACTAATGGAGATAACGATACCTACCCTCTTTGGTACGCACAAGAAGTAGAGGGAGTTAGACCAGATGTAAGAGTGGTGAACATGAGTTTATTAGGCATGGATTGGTATATAGAGCAAGTTAAAAGGCAGGCTTATGAAGCTTCTCCTGTCCCTCATTCATTAACTTATGATGATTATAAAGGAAATAAGAAAAACGGGACCCCAATCTATAAAAACAAGAACTATAAAAATGCTACAAAAGCAATGCGGGAAATAAAAAATACAAATGGAACTAGTAGAGGTTGTCCTAAAAATATAATTATTACGGTAGACACAAATAAAATACCTGCTTCTGATTTAGCAAAATGGAAGGGTAAAAATATTGTTTCTGAAATTCCATTAAAATTAAAAGGAGGAAGAATAAATCAGCATGAAATTGCATTACTTGATATACTTGCTAATTTCGGATTTGAAAGGCCAATTTATTTCATCTCAGCACAACAGACTTTAGATAGGTTTTCGTTAATTGGGAAAGGCAATCCTCAAACACAGCAACAATTAATCAACTATGTAGGATTACTTGATTTTGTACAAGAAGAAGGTGCTGTTTCTAGGTTAGTTCCTTTCAGAACAGGGTTTGCTAATAACAGAAACATTGATGTAGAAACTAGTACAGAAAATCTTTTAACAAATTACAATTATGGTAATGTTATAAAAGATGAGGTATATTATGATTACTATTCTGCAAGGTCAATTGTAGGGTTTAGATATCCATTCTTAAAAACTGCTAATGAACTAATGCAAAGAAAAAACCATGAAGAAGCTATAAAACTAGCAGATAAATACTTTGAAAATATACCAATTTCAAGCGGAGTACTTGACCCTACTTCAATTAAAATGGCAGCTATTTATGTAAGCACAAATCATGAGGAAGGATATAAATGGGTAAATACACTTTTAGAAGAATTTACATTACAACTAAATTATCTAAACAATCTTCAAAGAAAAGGTGCTTATCTTTCTGGAGACGGGCAAAGACTTCTGACACATTCAAAACAAAGTGTTTCAGAATTGCAAAACCTTAAAAATAAAATGGAGGAAGACGAAGATACAGAAGCAGAAGAGAATATTCAGGAGTAAAAGTGCAAATAGTAAAACCTCCTTTTTTTGTTAGGAAGATTTTCCCTTCTTTAGTTTGGAATTTACCAAATAACAAAAAAAAGATTTACTTAACTTTTGATGATAGCCCTACTCCAAATTTTACAAAGTGGATTTTAGATCTGTTAAGTATCCTTAACATTAAGGCTACTTTTTTTTGTGTTGGGGAGTCTGCTGTAAAACATCCTAAAATAATAACGAAAATGATTTCTCAAGGACATGAAATAGGAAATCATTCTTACTCACATAAAAATGCTTGGTTTACATCAACAAATAAATATATTACTGATATAGAAAAGTGTAAATCTGTTTTACCTAAAACATCTCTTTTCAGACCTCCGTACGGCAAACTATATCCTTGGCAAATCAGAAAGATAAAACAACACTATAAAATAATAATATGGGATATCTTAGCTTATGATTTTGATAAAAAAATTACACCAAAAAAAATAAAAAGTAATGTTTTAAACAATGTTGAAGATGGATCAATAATTGTGTTTCATGACAATAAAAAATCTGAAAAAATATTAAAAAAATCTCTGGAAGAAATTCTGATTAACTTAAAAGAAAAAGGATTTGTTTTTTCTTTATTTAGTAGCGATACAGAAATAATCTAAACATTTATCGTCCATTTTGCTGATAAAATAATCTGTATGTATAACTCCACCCACTAATTGTTCGTTTTTATCCTGTAATTTATGTCTGTTGAATCTGTTTAAAATATCATAAGGGATTTGCAATATCCATCTTGGCATATTTTTTTCTAACTTCAAAATATCCCATTTTCTTATTCTTTCTACAGATGCTTTATTAGTATTATAATATTCCATAACTTTTTCATTTCCATAAACTCCATTCATCTCTAAGTTTTTGAATGATGTACTTAAAATATCTTGCATTGCTTGTGGAGTATATTCTCTTATATGCCATGGGTTTCTGGATAAAGACATAAGTAAATTTGGAGTAGTAAGGATTAGTTTCCCACCTGGTTTTAATACTCTGAAAATCTCTTTTACAAATTTTTCATCATCTTGTATGTGTTCAATTACCTGAAAAGTAACAACAAAATCTACCGAATCAGATTCTATTCCTTTTAATGGAGGAACATTCATTTGTTTAAATTCGATATCATTTTTTGATTTTAACTCCTCTGAAATTGGAGAAGCAAATTTATCAATTGCTATATATTTTTCTGTTTTATCCGCAAGTTCCATTACTCCATAACCTTCCCCACTACCAATTTCTAAAACAGTACCGCTAATAATCTTTGCCGCTTCTTTATATGCTATTAAATGTCTCTGAAAAATAACATTTTCTGATGGGTCAAGATGAGAACTACGCTCAGCAGTTTGTAAAATACTCATAATTTTTATTTTTAGGTTTGCAAATGTAGTAAATAAATCTAATCAGTTAACTCCAACAAAACAGGACAATGATCGGAGTGTACTGCTGAAGGTAATATCTGACTTCTTTTTAGTTTTGGGAGTAAGGATTCTGACATTATCTGATAATCAATTCTCCACCCCAAATTCTTAGCTCTTGCATTAGCTCTATAACTCCACCAAGTGTAATTATGTGGTTCTTTATTTAAATGTCGAAAAGGATCAACAAAACCGCTTTCCAGAAACTTAGTAACCCACTCTCTTTCTTCCGGTAAAAACCCTGAGGTGTTTTTATTTCTTTTAGGGTTATGTATGTCTATTGATTGATGGCAAATATTATAATCTCCGCACAACACCAAATTAGGAATTTGTTTCTTTAATTTATCAATATATGTCTTGAATTTTTCTAAAAAATACATTTTAAATTCTTGTCTTATTTCTCCGCTACTTCCGCTCGGGAAATAAATACTCATCACCGAATAATCCTCAAAATCAACACGAACAAATCTACCTTCAAAATCTATGTCTTCTATTCCACAACCAAATTCAATATGTTTTGGAGTTTCTTTACATAAAATTGCTACACCACTATATCCTTTCTTCTCTGCAGGATTCCAATAACAATTATATCCTAATTCTGAAAAAACTGATTCGTCAAATTGATTAGGATTTGCCTTTATTTCTTGTAAACAAATTACATCTGCATTTGTAGATTTCAACCATTTATCAAAATCCTTTCTTAGAGCAGCTCTTATTCCGTTTACATTATATGTTAATATTACTGACATGATTTTTGTTTTATGAATGGATAAAAATAATACTTTTGATATGAATTTATAAGGAAAAATTCTTTTTTTCGTTATTAAAGTCGATTATACAGAAATTTGAAAATTTTATCTAAAATATTATTACTTTTTTTACTTATTCCCTTAAGTTCTTATACTCAGAATTCTGGTGAAATAATCAAAGATATTCTGATAACAAAAACAGAAATTCAGTTAGATAGTTTTAGTATAATTCCCTCTACCTTATCCGTTTATAAAACAGATTCCCTATTGTCAGACGAATTATACTTAATAAATGAAATAGATGCAAAAATCAAAATTATAGATAGCTGTTTAATAAATACAACCTTAACTTTCAGATATAAAATTTACCCTGTTCTTTTATCAAAAACATATTATAACAGAAAACTAAACTTTATTGAAGGTGATAATACTAATAGTTACTGGGAAAGAAATAAATACGTAATAAATAAAGAAAGCTCATCTCAACTATTTAAAGAAGGGGAATTAAGTAGAAATATATTGATGGGAAACAATCAGAATATGTCTGTTTTATCAAATATTGATTTAAGAATTAATGGAAAATTAAGTAATGATTTAAAAATACAAGCTGTTATTTCTGATAACAATTTACCATTTCAGGAAGATGGAAGTAGTTATAAATTACAAGAATTTGATAAAGTGTTTATCCGAATTTATAATGAAAAAACAGAAATAATTACAGGAGATATATTCACTAAAAATAAAAGTAGGTTTTTAAACTACCAAAGAAAATCAAAAGGAATTGTAGTAAATAATAACAGAGATTTTAATAGTTATAATTACAAAAGTTCTACATCCTTAAGTATGAGTAAAGGGAAATATAGTTTTAATAATTTTTTAGGAATTGAAGGTAATCAGGGGCCATACAAACTAAAAGGTAAAAACGGAGAGAATTATATTGTAGTTTTATCTGGCACAGAAAAAGTATTTATGGACGGTAAACTTCTGAAAAGAGGGACTGAAAACGATTACATAATAGATTATAACACTTCCGAAATTATTTTTACATCAAATAATCTGATTACAAAAGACAAAAGATTTTATGTGGAGTTTGAATATAACGACAGAAGTTACGCTCAGTCCATAATTACAAATCATCAAAAAATTTCTTCAGAAAAAATTAACTTTAATTTTGATTTTTATTCTGAAACAGATTGGAAAAATCAGAATTATTTAACTAATCTTAATGATGAAGAAAGAATAATTATTGCAGAAAATGGAGATAATGAAAACGATATTTTTTCTTCTTCAGTAGATAGTGTTTCGTTCTCTGAAAATAAAATTTTATACAAAAAGAATGACACAATAATTAACGGAACTAATCTGATTTTTTATAGTTATTCTGTAAATCCGGATTCAGCAAAATATCAAATCAGATTTACACAAACAGAGGAAAACTCATCAAACTATATATTGAAAGAAGAAGGAATAAACGGAAAGATATTTCAATGGATTCCTCCAATTATTGTAAATGACAATTTAATTCCGCAAGGAAATTTCACTCCAAACATCAAGCTAGTTAGTCCAAAATCAAAAACAATTGTATCATCCGAATTAAACTACAAACTGAACAAAAACACAACAATTATTTCAAATTTTACTTTACAAAATTTTGATAAAAACTTATTTTCTGATTTAGATGATACAGATAATACCTCTATTGCAACTTATATAAGTTTAAAAAATAAAATATTCGAAAAAGAGGATTTCTCAGTAATTCTAGCTAATAAAATTGAATATATATCTGCAGAATATGTTGGTGTAAATAGGTTTAGAGATGTAGAATTTAACAGAAATTGGAACATAAGTAACACAACTTTCGGAAATCAGTTAATGCTAAAAAGTGATATAAAATTATTAAAAAAAGAAAATGAAATTGCAAAATTTGCCTATCAAAATCTGAGAATTGACAACTATAAAACTATTAACAAATTTTCTACAAATATAAACCTGAGAAGTAAAAATATTTCATTTTCTACAAACTCTGATTATCTGAAAAGTAAAACAACAAACTCTAATTCCGATATATTATTCTTAAATAGTTCGATCTCTAATAATTATAAATTGTTTGATGTTTCATTAAATTTAAGGTTAGAAGAATTCTCTCATTTTGATAGTACTTTAAATTTACTGTGGAATAGTAGATCTTTTACAGAACTTGAATCGGTTTTATCAGATAAGAATGAAAAAATTAAGTTTAGTGTTTTATCTAGGAATGATAGAAAGCTAAGTGATTTTAGTAAAGGGAATCAAATTCAATTAAAATTAAATATTTTAGAACATAAAAACTACAAATTTAACAGTAATTCTACTTACAGAAAGTTAGATTATATATCTGATAGCCTTTCGAATGAAAGTAATGTTTTAAGTTCGAATAATTTTTCTGTAAATCTATTGAAAAATCTTTTTCAGATACACACAAATTATGAAATTGGAAAAGGGAAAGAAGCAAAAAAAGAACAACAATTTATTAAAGTCCCTGAAGGAATTGGTACGCATATTTGGGTAGATGCAAATAATAACAACATGCAAGAACTAGATGAATTTATGATTGCTCAGTTTCAGGATGAAGCAGAATATGTAATTTTACTTTTACCTTCTACAGAACTTGAGGATGTTTATATTCTAAATTATAATCATAATATAATTACAGATTTAGCTAAAGTTTCTGATCATAAGATTCTGAATAAATTTTATTTCAATTCTAACTTTAATCTGAAAAATAAAGGAGATAACTTAACATTAAATCCTTTTGAATCTGACATTTTTAATAGTAGTAAAAGTTATTTATTTCAGAATGTAAACTCTGTTAGTATTAACAGAAATAATAAGAATTTCAACTTAAAAGTAAGTAATATGATTAGTAGCTCTCAGAATAATTTTTCTTACGGAAATGATATGCAAAAAAGCAATCAGAATAAAATTGAAAATAACAGTAAAGTTTTTGGAGTTACTAATAATTTGAGTGTTTCCATATCTGACAAAGAAAATATTTCAGACTTTTTTGAAAATAAAAATTATAAATACAAACATTTAAGGGTAGAAAACAAATCCTTTTTTCAACTTAAGGGTGGAGGAATTATTTCTGCACAATATGTAAAACAAAAGAAAGAAAATAACTCTATAAATATTAAACTGATTTCAGATGAAATTGCTGCTAATTTTACATCTTCAAAATCTGATAAATTTTTATTTTCCTCAGAATTAAAATACATCCATATAAAATTTTCGGAGAGCGAAAATAGTATTTTAAATTATGAACTTCTGGAAGGATTAAAAAGTGGAAATAACTTTTTGTTTACAGTAAATTTCACGAAAAAACTAAAAAATAATTTACAAATTAACTTGCGATACAATGCCAGAAAATCTGAAAAAAACTCAGTAAAACATGTTGGTAATTTAGGTGTTACAGCCTACTTTTAATTTAATTTGAAACTACTTCCCCCTACTTTTTTATTATCAATATAAAAGTAAACTTTATATTTTCCACTTCCCAAAACATCACCTCTTTGCCAATCAATACAGATTTCTGTTTCCTCATTATTAAAATCAAAATCTACATAAGTTGTAGATAGTAATTCAAACTCATCTACAATAAAAACATTATCATTTGGTGTGTCTGAAGATTGTAATAACTTTCCGTTTTCATCTACAAACTGAACAAAAACTCTTTTGTTTTCTGCCTTTGCTATCTGATTTGCCGAAATCTTAAAACAACATCTTAGAATCTGAATATTTTTTGCCCATATAACACTTCTTTCTTGTCCATGAGAACCAAACTTTAATTTATCAATTTCCACATCATACACTTCAAGTGTAGATCCAATTTCTAATCTTTGATTTAAATCTGTATTTTCCTCATTTAAATTTTTATTCTTTGTTTTAATATGAGTGTTTTCTGTAATCAAATTAGTATTTTGATTTTGTAATTCTTCTGTTTTCCCTAGCAAAGAATCAACTTGTGCAAAATACTTTTTTGATATGTTTTGTAGGGAAACTATTTTCTTTTTAGCTTCTTTTAAATCATGTTTTACATTTAATAAATCTCTTATTTCTTTTTTAAGTTCATCAATTTCTGATTGTTTACCATCCAAATCTAAATTCAAATGATCAACTTCATCTCTTGAGTTATCATATTGTTCGATAATATCATCTAATTCCGAACGCAAATTGTTTTCCTCCTCTAATTTAAGAATTCTAAGATTTTCAGACTCCACAAATTTATTTTCAGAAGTTTGAGAAAAATCATAAAAAGAATAAGACACAATAACAATAACTAAAACTAATATTGCAATTATTATCTTACTAATATTATTTTTTATCTGTTCCATTTTCTTTCTTTTCTTCTTTGGTGTCTTCAACTTTTTTGTTTTTCTCATCTACATAATTCAGTTTTAATTCAGAAACCATCTGAACTATTGTCTTTTCAATTTCTTCTGTAGTGTTCCCTTTTGTTTTTACAGATAACATTTCTAACAAATCAATAGTCTGTCTTACATAATCCAAATTTCTGCTTATTTGTCCTGTTGGGTCTGCTACTTTTCCTAGCCCCTGCATTGCAGAAGTATGAAACATGTAAATAAGCTGTAATAATATCTGATCGTTCTTTCCCATAATTTTTTATTTATATACAAAAATATAAAACATCTTATAAGTAAACTCCAAAAGTAAGAATTTAGTTTACTTTTGTAAAAAAACTTCTATGATTTTAATTGCAGATAGCGGTTCCACGAAATGTAGTTGGGCAGAATGTTCCTTAAAGGGAAATCTAATTAAGGTCCACAACACAGTGGGTTTTAATCCGAAATACACAACATCAGAAAATTTATTATCCGAACTAAGAAATAGTACTCTTTCATCAATTAAAGGAAAGGTAACAGAAATTTACTTTTATGGTGCTGGTTGTTCTTCTGATGAGAAAAATAAAAAAATATCAGATCCATTAAGTCAATTTTTTACAAATGCAAAGATTGTTGTAAAACACGATATAGAAGCTGCTGTAAAAGCAACATATAATGGAACTCCAATTATTTCTTGCATTTTAGGAACGGGATCAAATTCTTGTTTTTTTGATGGAGAAAAAATTCACGAAAACTCTCCGTCATTAGGATATATATTAGGAGATGAATCTAGTGGGAATTATTTTGGAAAGAGGCTAATTAATCTGTATGTAAATAATGCTTTGCCAAAAAATTTGATTGAAGAATTTGAAAATTGGACTGCCGAAAGAAAAGAAGATATTATTGAAAACATCTATTCCGTGCAACGACCTAATTTGTATTTGGCTACTTTCTTTAGGTTTATGGTGGAAAATAAAGAGGAGGAAATATTTGATACAATATTTAGAGAAGGAGTGCACCATTTCTTTGATTTACACATAAAATGTTTTAATAATTACAAAGATTATCCTCTCACATTTGTCGGTTCGGTTGCCTTTTATTTATCCGGTTATATAAAAGAGATTGCCAAAAAAGAAGGAATCCAAGTACAAGAAATACTACAATCCCCTATTGATAATTTAGTAAAGGAACATTTTAGACAATAAAAACCCCACCTAAAAGGTGAGGTTTTGTGGGCCCAGTTGGGCTTGAACCAACGACCCCTTGATTATGAGTCAAGTGCTCTAACCAGCTGAGCTATGGGCCCCGAAAATTCGTGCTGCAAATCTATTAAAATGATTTTATATTTTACACATTTGCAAAATGAAAAATATAAAATCTATTATTTTTGATTTAGGTGCTGTTTTGCTCAATATAGATTACCAAAAAACTATTTGCGAGTTTGAGAAATTAGGCATTGAAAAGTCTGCCGAATTTTACTCCAAAAAAACTCAAACTAATATCTTTAGCCTTCTGGAAACAGGTAAAATATCTGATGAAGATTTTGTTAAAGAAATACAACTATTATGTAAAGATGCGAAAGGATATCAAGTAATTTTTGCATGGAATGCATTACTTTTAGACTTACCAAAAGAAAGAATTGAATTGCTGAAAAAACTGAAACAAGATTTTCCTATTTATCTTTTATCGAACACAAACTCTATTCATATTTCTGAATTCAAGAAAAAATTAGGTAAAACAAAGTATCAAGAATTTTATAATTTATTTGACAAAGTATATTATTCTCATGAAATAGGATTTAGAAAACCTAATAAGGATGCCTTTCAACTTATTTTAGATGAGAACAATTTAAAAGCTAATG
>Ga0206678_10000697_pt1 | contig 21415 bp, 17 predicted proteins | sample M180m12015metaG_FD_155453 | JGI IMG/M metagenome (GOLD analysis project Ga0206678, IMG submission 155453) | Ammonia-oxidizing marine archaeal communities from Monterey Bay, California, United States - M1 80m 12015 | ecosystem: Environmental > Aquatic > Marine > Intertidal zone | place: USA... | reverse complement strand
CACAATCCAGTAAATTCTGGCATGAATCTTCTCCATATCGAAAGTTACCTGTTGCCGTGATGGTAAAAATCGACATGGGGCGTGCAATCAAATCCTTTTGATCATCACGAAACATTTGCAGCATTTTCGCCATCGCTGGCACGCCATTTTCACTAAAGGCCCCGGACACCACCGGTTTTTTTGATGTCGTCAGCGTCATATACAAGCGCCAGGCATCCGATACCTGAGATTCAATGTCCTCATTGGTTGAAAAAGCAGTAGCCAGATAGGAAATATGCTCCAACCCATCGCAGAGCCTGGCATACTCGATAAAATCGTTAGAATTAGCCAGTCTGGCCTGCCCACTGCGATGATCGAGGATTTTTAACCCACTCGAACCTGGGACATAGTGGACATTATTTCCTCCAATTTCGGTATAGAAATCCCCATCTCGATTAAACAGCGAAAACGACTTAGGCGCATCCGCTATAGCCCTATCAACCACATGTTCAGGAAAGAGCACACGTTGACTAACGGGATCGGCCTGTAAACCATGATCAAGCAGTCGCTGTCTCAATTTAGTGCCGCGTATTTCGATACCCACTTCAGCCATGAGACGTTTAGCCTCACCGAGAATACGGTTGATCATTTCTTCATTCAGCGTCTGTAATAGTGGTCGCATAAATCTTTCCAGTAGCGGTGGTTCAGCTTTGTTTTATTTCTTTTTTACGCTGGCTGACATAATCATTTAAAGCTGCCTGCGTGGATACACCCATTTCAGGTTGTTGGTACTCATCCAGCAGGGTCTTCCAGACCTGATTGGCCCTGGTTACTGTATCCTGCGCGCCAAGTTCTTCCCAACTCTCGAAATTCTGTCGACTTGACAGCATGGAGGGATAAAAAGCATTTTCATACCGAGCCAGGGTATGCTCAGTTGCAAAGTGGTGCCCCCCAGGTGGCACTTCTACTATCGTCTGCAATGCCAGCTCATCTTCGGTTACAGCAAGGGGCTCCAGCGTCTGCGTCATCATCTGTAACATTTCCGCGTCCAGAATAAGTTTTTCAAATGATGCGGTCAAACCTCCCTCAAGCCAACCTGCAGCATGATTAACCAGGTTGGTATGACCCATCACAGAACCCCACAACGACATTTCACTCTCGTAAGCAGATTGAGCATCGACACAATTAGATGACGTTGTATTGCTGGACCGGCTCGGCAACCCAAGGTAACGAGCGATCTGAGAACTAGCCAGGGCCATTTTTGTAAATTCCGGTGTGCCCATCGCAGGAGCGCCACTTTTCATGTCAACATTGGATGCAAACGAACCATAGACTACCGGCGCACCCGGGCGTACACATTGTACCAGAGTAACCGTTGCCAGTACCTCTGCTGTCTGTTGCACCAGCGTTCCAGCCAGACTAACTGGACTCATTGAGCCGGCAAGGGTAAAAGGCGTAACACAACTGACCTGACCTGCCCCGGCCAGTTCAATGATCGCCTCAGACATGGGGACATCCAACTGCATGGGTGAGTTGGTATTGATAATGCCAAGCACCGCTGGCTTGTCTAACAGTTCGCGCCGGTCCGTATCCAATGCAATACAAGTCATTTCAATACAATCAATGGTCCGGTCCCTGCCCAGCGCATAGGCCTGGACATTCTTATCCAATAAAGTGAACTGGGCCAAATAGAGATCCAGATGGCGTGATAAAGGTGGCAAGTCCATGGCTTCGAATGCACCACCGCCTTCCTGATGAATAATATTGAGACTCTGCACAAGGCGCAGATAATCACACAATTCTGCGTAGGTCCCAGGACGACGGCCTTTATCAAGATCGCTACAGAATGCTGGCCCACCGACAGAAGTAAAGACAATGTTATTACCGCCAATGGTTAAATCATGCTGCGAATTCCGTGCCCGCAGTCCAAACGACGCCGGGGCCCAGGAAAGATGTTCAAGTACCATCTCACGATCAAAACGGATGCTCTGCTGGGCTGGATCTTCTTTACCGCCCGCAGCTACTAGCAAACGTCCACTCTGGTCATGCAAAAATCGCATGCCTTTGGTCTCCAGAATGGTTAGAGCACCATCAACGATTTTCTCAATCTGGCCTGCGGTAAGAATCTCCATAGCTGGATAAGGATTGTTTACCCCAGCAAAAGGTAGCTGAGAAACACCTCTACTTTGCTTCCTTTTTACGCTTATTCGACCACGTCTGCTAGCCATCTAATTGATCCTTTTAGATCCTAAAAGGATCCATTTCAACCCCGGAATCAATCACCAGCCATGTGCTGATAAAGACCCTGAATCATCTGCGATGAAAACTGTAAATGCTTAGCCTGGGCGTCCAATACCAAAGCCTGCTCAAGACCGGGCCATCTGCTAAATTCAGCTGTAGTGCTCGCACACCAAACCGGCCGCAGACAAATCTTGGGGCCCGTTAAGCTGCCAGAATCTACTAGATCAGGAGCTACTAGATCAGGAGCTATTAATTAAAACTGCATTTAATCACTGCAGGTCGAACCAAATACACCCATCGACCTTCGAACTTCTCTATTGTAGCGCCCTGCCTGGTGGTGTTACAAAAAATTTTAGAGTTGAAAGTTACTAAAAAATACCAGAGTATTCAAAACTTCCGGCATCGATACCAAATTATCTCAAAGCCGCCGCTAGCCCTTTAAACAGAATATCAACGCCTTCGGGGAAGAATTCCTGGACGAAATAATGGTCACCATCTATGACTAACCCTTTGACTGAACTACTCAACGAGCGTGATTACCTGCTCGCTGACGGCGCTACCGGCACCAACATGATGGCCATGGGCCTGCCCGCAGGACAAGCAGCAGATCTATGGAACCTGGATGCTCCTGAAAAAGTAACCCGACTCCACAACAACTTTCTAGAAGCCGGCGCAGACATCCTGCTGACCAATACTTTCAGTTCAAACCAGTATCGCCTGTGCCTTGATCATGCCCAGCACCTGACCACTGACATCAATGTGGCAGCCGCAAGGCTGGCTCGTTCAGCAGGCGAATCGGTAGACCGGCCTGTCATCGTAGCCGGTTCAATGGGCCCCTCTGGAGAACTCATGGAACCCCACGGTACCATGAATCACGAAGCTGCCGTTGCCGCTTTCACTGAGCAGGCCAATGCACTAGCTGAAGGCGGGGTCGATATCCTCTGGATAGAGACTATTTTCGCCTTTGACGAGTTATTAGCGGCAGTCACAGCCGCGGCCAGCACGGGTTTACCTGTGGCGTCGACCATGACTTTCGATACTGCTGGAAGGACCATGATGGGCAATACCCCGGAACAGGCCAGCGAATATATGAAATCCACGTTACCGCCACTGATTGCCTATGGTGCGAACTGCGGCGCCGGCCCTTCCATGCTAGTGGACACCATCTCCAAGTTCAGTCGCTGTGCGGCTGAAGATGACATCATTATTGCCAAGGGCAACTGCGGCATTCCCCAGTCTATTGGCGGTGAAATCGTGTATAGCGGTGATGATGAAACCATGTGGCGCTATGCCCGCCTGGTTCGCGATTGTGGCGCGCGAATTATCGGTGGCTGCTGCGGCACTACACCGGCACGACTCAAAACCATCGCCACAGCACTCAAGGACTACACACCTGGCAGTCACCCTGATGAAGCCGCCATTGAGGCCTCACTCGGGCCAATTCAAAAAAGCAAAAAACGCAGCAAAAGGGGTAATTCGAGAAAAAACTCCTGAACCAGGCTCTATCCAGCGCTTGCAGGCAAGCAAGGCACAATCCTAGCCTGAAGGCGATGCCCCGAACTCAAAGCAATATCACCGCTATGATCACCGATTTCGTTCATTTACGCAGCTTAAAAAACTACTGCAGCAATTCAATCCTGGCTTACCTCACTTTGGGTTATCATAAACAGTTCAACTGCCGGAGTTACAATGCCAATTCGAGACGCAAGATACGACATCCTGTTTGAACCTATCAAAATTGGACCCGTCGAGGCAAAAAACCGATTTTATCAAGTGCCTCACTGCACCGGCATGGGCTGGTCTCGACCTCGCATGGTGGCAGGCCTGCGAGGGATGAAAGCAGAAGGAGGTTGGGGTGTTATCTGTACCGAATATTGTTCGATCCATCCATCAACTGATGACATCCCTTTCAACAGTCACTCTATCTGGGACAAAGGAGATATCAGGGCGCATCGCTTAATGACCGACAAATGCCATGAACATGGCGCCCTGGCTGGAGTAGAACTGTGGGTCAGCGGCGCCGAATCAGTCAACTACCTGACTCGCGAAGTGCCCATGGATGTAGTCTCAATGCCGAATGGAAATGGCGAGCCCTATCAAGCCCGAGCAATGAACAAATCTGATATCAGGGAATTACGTCGCTGGCATCGCAATGCTGCTCTACGCGCTAAAGAAGCTGGTTTTGATATCGTCTATGTCTACGCCACCCACCATTACCTCTTGGACAATTTCCTGAATCCATCCATTAATACCAGAACTGATGAATATGGCGGCAGCCAGGTAAATCGTATGCGTATTGTTCGTGAGATCATCGAGGAAACCCGAGAGGCAGTCGGCGACTCGTGCGCTGTCGCTGTACGTTTTAGTGTTGATGACGGCGGAGGCCCCGACGGAACACCCGTTCATGCTGATCGTTTGGAAATTTTTGAGGCCCTATCAGAATTACCTGACCTATGGGATATCAATATCTCTGACTATTCCTGGGAAATGGGCTCGTCGCGCTTTACTCAGCAAGGTGCCCTGGAATCCTACCTGGCTGAGGTGAAATCAAAAACCACCAAACCCGTGGTATCCGTTGGCCGCTTCACCTCTCCGGATGCCATGGCCAGCCAGATCAGCCGAGGAGTCCTTGATTTTATCGGTGCCGCAAGACCTTCTATTGCTGACCCGTTTCTGCCAAACAAAATCAAAGAGGGTCGAATAGAGGATATCCGCGAATGTATTGGTTGCAACATCTGCTATACCGGAGACAGTAAGCACTACCCCCTGCGCTGCACACAAAACCCCACCATGGGAGAAGAGTGGCGTCGTGGCTGGCACCCTGAACAGATAGCAGTAAAAGGCTCGGATGCTAACGTTCTGGTGGTTGGCGCTGGACCCGCGGGCCTGGAAGCTTCACTGGCGCTGGGACAACGCGGCTACTCGGTCACGTTAGCCGAAGCGACACGTGAACTTGGCGGCCGGGTGACCCTGGAAAGCCAACTGCCTGGCCTGGCCGAGTGGGCAAGGGTACGCGATTATCGTTTGGGGCAGTTGGCCAAGCTGCCTGAAGTAGAGATCTTTCGCGAAAGCAGGCTAACCCTGGCAGACATCCTTGCTGTGGAAGCCGATCATGTTGCCATCGCTACTGGCGCGACCTGGCGGCGAGATGGCTATGGCATTTACTCCACTTGTCCTATGGATCCAATGCCACCCGCCGAACAAACTTTTACACCTGACGATATTATGGCAGGGAAAATCCCAGACGGCCCCACCATTGTGTATGACGACGAGCGCTTCTACCTGGCAGGCCTGATTGCTGAGAAACTGCGCATGACTGGCATGGCTGTTACCTACATAACACCGGCTCCCCGGGTATCAAACTGGAGCATCAACACAACGGAACAATTCAGGATACACCAGCGATTAGCTGAGCTTGGAGTGGATATCATTCTGAATCATGGCCTGGAAGGTTTTGACGGCAGCCAGGCAACTATCAGCTGCGCCTATACGGAAAAAGAGCAGGCTATTGTCGCTGACAACCTGGTTCTGGTGACCTGCCGGCAACCAGAAGATAACCTATTCAACGAAGTCCAAAGCGCCATCGAGCAAAAGCTGAAAGGTGCTCCTTTAACAGTAAAACGGATCGGCGATGCCGATGCTCCAGCGATTATTGCCGCAGCAGTATTTTCAGGTCACAAGTACGCGCGAGAACTAGACGTTGAGGTCGATGGCGATAACCCAATAAAGTACGACCGAGTTTTTTTTGATGATGAATAAGGACTGCAACTCTCAGAGCTGTGGATGGCCAGGGTGCTGCCCATAGCCCGTTCCAATTCAAACTCTATGGCAACTCTTTTAAAGAACCGGATCTTTAATCGTTGGTATCTATTTATTCTGATCAGTCTGCCCATATCCATTGCCGTTATATCCGTTATGAATCTGACCGATATGAATACAGCTGACGGTGTTTCTGCCATGATTCAATTTGCCGTTCGCTGCTCAGTACCCTTTTTGTATATAGCCTTCATAGCTTCTGCCGCACATGCGCTCTACCCAGGTCAGCTGAGTCAATGGCTATTACGTAATCGGGTTATTTTCGGGTTATGTTTTGCGGCATCTATGGCGTGGCAGCTGCTCTTTATACTCTGGCTGGTAGGCATCCATACTGAGTATTACATTGGTAGTGTCTATGTCTTGCGAGATGCAATTGAAGGGGTATTGGGTTATGTCCTACTCACTTTTATGACTTTAACCTCCTTCAAAACAACCCGCCGGAAAATCTCTCCCAAACACTGGAAATTTCTCCACAAAACAGGCATCTACTACCTCTGGGCTTATGCCTGGAGTGTCTATTGGTATGAGCTCTATTATTACAAGGATCCAGAATTGATCGACTATATATACTACTGGCTGGGTCTGGCGGCTCTGTGCTTGCGCATTACCGCCTGGTATCTAAAGCAGACTTACTCTAAAGCGAGTCCTGCCCTGGCGTGGCCCACAGCGTTCCTTGCCGGCATTGTCATCATCTCAGGATTAGCCGCTGCCAGCACCGGCTCCAGTTGGAGCGATCCGGCTCATGCCTTATTACTGGGTAATAGCCCTCTACAACTGTTCGAGGCGTATCTGCCCTATTATCCCTTTGTGCCTTTTTTGCCTGTCTTTGCCATCGCCTTGGGTGCCTGGCTGTTAACCAGGCAGGCGCTTACCCCTGCCACCCGGTTCCGAGACTAAAACCAGCTGAACAAGTAGGCCTGGCCTGAAATTGGGCTAAGCCTTTAGCTACAGTCTGCTCAGCAATCAAGCAAGGCCACGAGACGATCAGGGTTTAAATCCTCTCCTGAATAAAGCAGTCCATCGATACTAAGAACCGGCGCGGTACGAATACCCTGTTTCTCCATGAGCGCTGCTGCTGCTTCGTTTACTAACAAATCCTGAACCTCAAAGACCAGTCTCTCGCTAACCAGGATGCGCTTAAGCAGTTCACAGGGAGCGCAAAGGGGTGTTGTATAAACAATGATCTTAGGCTGCATTGGTCAGCTGTCGCTCTGTTGTTTCTGCCGACGATAGCGTTCTTTAGCGGCCATCCAGTTATCATAAGCATCCCCCTCCAGGAATGGCTGCTCTTGAGTGAAAATGAGTTCTTTCCACTTTTCCCCTTCTGGCCAATGGTAGGGGGCAGTGACGGTTGTACCCGCCTCATCTGCTGACTCTAATAGCCCCAGAGCCAGCTCCAGGATACTAGATTGCATGTCCTGATTAAACGGTACTCCACAAGGATTACCCAACGGGAAATCAACAAATACAAGCCTTGGCACGCCACAATATTCAACAATATCTCTCGCTGTAGCAATCATTACAGTCGGGATACCGTTGGCTTCGAGATAACGCGCGACCAGACTCACGGTCTGGTGACAGACGGGTCACACAGGAGTCAAAACAGCAATATCTACTTCGTCTTCTCGACACCGCTTCAATACTTCCGGGGCATCGGATTCGAGGGTTTTCTTCTGGCTGTATGCGGTATAAACGCCATGGCACCGCGGCGCCATACTATTGATTCGTCCCTGCTCTACCTTCTCCAACAGGCGGGTCACCGGAAAATAAGAGTTCACATCCTCCAAATGAGTCGCATGCTGGTCAAAGTGTTCCTGCCGGGAAAACAATCTGTCTTCAGGCGTGTTAGTGGGAATCACGTAAGCATTACCGATTAGCATCTCATCACTCTTATCGCGACCAGCCCCACTGGCATTTCTTACCGCTACATCACTGGTTGAAACCAGTGCCAGCCGACTCTCTGACAGCGGCTTTCTGAGCCGGGTAAACGGTATATCCTCGAAGTGCGCCCACTGATAGGGCTTTTTGTAACCCTGGCTCAGGTAGTAGTCTCGGGTTCGATTAATGTACTTGACGGGATCGCCCACGATTATTCTCCACCAGAAAGATTGTTAACCACAGGTTACTCTTTGGTTGAAACCACCGCAACGGCCTGGCTATCCCTGCAATTTAGCAAGGATTCAGGCCAGAAACCTTAGTTGGTACTGCTCCAGTATTAAAGATCAGATCGCCAGAAACTGCTCTTTGGCTCGGCAGATTCGTATTCGAGGATATCATCCGCGCTGTCCAGAAAATCATCGTAATCGAAGTCAACGCCGAGGTTAACGCCCTTATTCGCGTACACCATGTCTGACGCGAAGCGGCCACCAGCAGCCTGAATGATTCTACCATTTGGTGCATCCTCTGAGGCCATGAACAACACTGCCGGACTCACTAGCTTGGCATGATTGGTCGGATCAGGGTTATCTGCATCAATACTACTGCCTGGCACACTGGCCGTCATTCTTGTCGAAGCTCCTGGCGATAGGCAGTTCACATGAATATTATGTGAAGCGCCTTCTCTGCAAAGATTATTCATCAAGCCAACCATGCCCATTTTCGCAGCGCCATAATTTGCCTGCCCGAAACTGCCCAGGATGCCCGACACAGATGAGGTAAATATCACCCTGCCATAATTCTTCTCATACATAATGGGCCAGGCATGCCAGGTAACATAAGCCGACCCCATCAAATGAACATTGATGACCAGATCCCATTCATCAAGGCTCATCTTCTTGAAAGATTTATCTCGTAAAATACCCGCATTGTTAACGACTATATCAACCGTTCCATATTCACGTACCGCAGTTTCGACGATGCTCTTGGCGCCCTCACGGTCAGATACAGATGCTTTATTCGCAACCGCTTCTCCACCGGCCGCACGGATTTCCGCGACTACCGCATCAGCAGCATCGCTCTGTCCGGAGCCATCTACCGCCCCACCTAGATCGTTAACTACAACTCGCGCACCATGCTCGGCAAATAGCAGGGCATGCTCTTTACCTAAACCACCGCCAGCACCTGTAATAATGGCTACTTTTCCGTCCACACTCATGGGATCACCTCCATTTCATCTGAACACGCAATAAAGCACTTCTCAGTCAGGTTAGCAACATTAACAAGGCGGGAAACTTTCGCCGCGGATGGGTACCAAAGAGGGCGAACAGGCTGACCCAACCTATCAGCCGTTAACGCCACCAGCTTTCCCCTTGTTCCTGCTTATAAAATTTAAAGTTGACGGTCACTAAAAGACTTAGCCGCCACGACGGTTACCCATCTAAATAACAGGAGCTGATCTTGTGGCTGGCCTCTAGGCCAGAGATAAAATCCTCTCCCGACCGACCGAAAGCCGATGACTATCGAAGTAGCATACAGTTAAGTACACTACTTAAACGACTAGCCAACTGATTAGCTAAAGATCTGTCCAACCATGAAGGGAGTCATAAAGTGAACACCCGAACCACCAATACGCTAAGTATCCAGGGCACGGTTGCACCTGGCTTTGAATCCGTTCATCGATTATATGAATACAACATGCGAACACTCGCGGAAAGAAATACCCAGCTTTGTGTCTACCACAACGGCAAACGAGTCGTTGACCTTTGGGCGTCTGCCATTGGCGATACCGACTTTTCCGCAGACACGCTGGTTAATGTGTTCAGTAGCGGTAAGAGCCTGGAAGCCATTGCCCTGGCATCCCTGGTTGACAAGGGGCTGTTGGATTATAACGCCCGCATCATCGATTACTGGCCGGCATTCGGAGGTTCTGGGAAAGCAGCGCTTACCGTCGCAGAACTCATGCGCCATGAAGCCGGCCTGGCCACATTTAATACCAGCCTGAATCCGCAGGATCTACTGGCCGAGAACATTAAGATGAATAAAATTGGCCGGGTCATAGAAAGCGAAAGCCAAAATTACAGCAACGCGGGCCCTGGCAAGAGAGAATACCACGCCATGACCCGAGGTTGGATTGTAAACGAGGTATTTCGCAGGGTGGATCCTGCCGGTAGAACCATCGGCGAATTTCTCCGAGAAGATATAAGTGAACCCATGCAGACTGATGTCATCATCGGAGTCAGAAACACAGAACTCGATCGTATTGCCGATGTTGTCCCACTTGGATTCGGCTTCCAGTTACTGGAAAGCCTGAAACCCAAATTCTTAAGGAAAATGGAAAATAACCTCTTTCAGATCCTCGCTAAATTAATTTTATTCCTCCCCATGCTACGTAACAGTAGAGGCAAACGGGCTCCTGCACCCTTGAAAGGCATGGGGGAAATTAAACTTACTGACCATCCTGCCTCCGGGAACGCCACCTTAAACCAAGACATAACCCCGTCAGGCACTAACACAGAATTCAGCGGCTTGAACTTTTTTAACGAGCCAACCTTCAGGATGGGTGAAACACCTTCAGCCAATGCAAATTGCACTGCAAGAGGTCTGGCCAAACTGGCGGCCATGATGTCAGCAGGCGGGGTGTGGGAGGGAGACCAATATCTGAGCGAAACTGCCTGGAAGGCCTTACATGATCATCCCGTTGTTGCGGCGATGGGAACAAACAAATTCACCTTTACCCAGGGCGGTGTGGCTCATTTTGCAGAACCGTCGCAACCCAGCACCAGTATGGAGAGAGCCCTCAATACTGGCAGAGAAGGGTTTTACGGCTGGATGGGATTGGGCGGGTCAATCTTTCAATGGCACCCGCAGCATTGCATTGGCTTTGGCTACGTTCCTACCTCACTCAACTTTTTAGACCTTGTTAACGAGAGAGGCAAGACCTATCAGGCTGAAGTTCTAAAGTGCATCGACAACCTGTAAGCAATCCAGCTTGACTTCGATAGCAGCAGGCTCCAACCCAACCCTATAAAAAAAGCAATGTAACGACCAGTCCATCCCGTTGATGGAAGATCAGCGCTGCTACTTAATCCCTCGAAGCCATCGAGTATCTCTGGAACCAGAGCCTTCAAGCGGATCTCAGATAGACCAAATCACTGGAAACAAAGGGTGCTGCATTGGTGCGCCAGGGACTAGATCAAGATCATGGTAAGGAGGAGAAGTGACCCAGGGTCTGACGGCAAACCGAGCATCATCACCCAGCCAACGCGTTGAAAAACCGCGGCGCCGAGTCGTTAATCCAACGGTTGACGGCGCACCATGAAGGGTCCGCATATGAAAAACAATACAATCACCAAGTTGCAAATCCCAGGAAAGGATCGATCGATCATCCCTCTGCGCATCAATATCTGGCACGTCCTGGTATGCCGGCGCACTGCCTGCGTAACTGGAATGGTCAACAAACAGTCTTGGTTTGAATAAAGTGCCGTCAGTATGCGTTCCAGCAACAAATTCAGGACAGGCACTTTTTGGAACCGGATCAAGCGGTAACCAAATGGAGCAAAGCTGATCACCCTCCACGCCATAATACGGCTGATCATGATGCCAGGGTGTCACCTCCTGGGTACCGGGTTCTTTAACCAGTACATGTTCGTGGTATATCCGGGCGCTGGATGATCGCATTAATTGACCGGCGATCTCTGCCGCAGCAGACTCCATAATAAATTCGCGATATTCACGAATACGTTGCCAATTACAGTAATCATCGTAAAAGCAACCTGGCTCACCCTCGGGAGTGTAAATTGTGCTATCCGGCCCTGGATCAGCGAAATTCTTTTCCAAACCAACGCTTAGACGCTCCACCCATTTAGATTCAAACAGGCCGCGCAGGCAAATGACTCCATCATCACTGAAGCTGCTGATATCAGCATCGCTAAGGCGTATCAAATTAGCCTCCACCTATTTCCTATTCAGTACAACAGTGGGTATCCAAACCCATCTTCTCAGGCGCCCAGCCGCTAGTTTACACCCTGATCTCGCCTACATTAACCAAGCTCGATCTTGACCTTGCTGCTAACCAACCCCGATACAGAAGAACAACAGAGGCCTGCAAAAAAACTAAACTGAACCCGCCTGCTAGAGACTTCAATCATAGCCTATCCTGCTGACCTGCATAGCTAAAGGTGACCCAGGATCTAGCCCTGACCCAGTACTTTGATATACCGACTTCAACTGCTAACCATCACCCAACTGGAAGCACACCTTCAAATTTGGCCTGATCCAGAACTCTGAGCATGGCAGGCAATTTTAGAGGTGCGTTAGAAGCATGGAAATGAATAAAAAAGCACATCCCATTGCCCTAACCGGTCAAAACTATTTGCCAGACGTCGTTGGAAATGAAAGAATTTTCGTCTTGTAGCAATTCTTAAGGGTCATCAATGGGCAATCAGGCCCCTCTCAAACTAGGTTTATGGAGCCAGGCAAAAGAGATGGCCCTGCAAACACCCGAATCTCGTAACCGCTACGTCGATTTCCTACGAGCCCTTTCAATTCTTGCAGTCATATCCGGTCACTGGCTAATGATCGCGCCACAGGTGAGTGCTAATAACCTCCTTTTAAATAACATGCTTGCATTCGCTCCCTGGACGCACTGGCTGAGTTGGGGATTCCAGGTGATGCCGATTTTTTTCCTGGTCGGGGGCTATGCTAACGGTGTTTCCTGGAGCGCCGCGGTCAGGCAGGGACATCCCTATAACGAATGGCTCAGTAATCGCCTTGGTCGGTTGATCCGGCCTGTTCTGCCACTACTACTGGGATGGATGCTAATCATCTGGGTGGGACATCTCGTCGGTATTCCAACACAAATTCTCTCCATTGCATCACAAGTCGCACTGGTTCCCATCTGGTTTTTGGCGGTCTACATCATGGTAGCGCTGCTGGTACCTTTGACCTACACCGCCTGGTCTCGCTTTGGTCTTTACTCGTTCTGGTTCCTGGCCTTCCTGGCCTTGGTCAATGACGCCTTGTTCTTTGCGGCCGGAATAAAGGCGGTGGGATGGCTCAATTACGCTTTTGTCTGGTTGGCTGTGCACCAATTAGGTTATGCGTGGCGAGACGGCCACCTGAGTGGACTACGCAGTGCGCTGGCCTGGGCGGGAGGCGGCGCATTATTTCTTTTCATTATAATGTATTTTGGCCCTTACCCCATCGCTATGGTCAGCGTACCCGGGGACGAGGTTAGCAACACCCTGCCGCCGAAGGTCGCCATGCTGGCATTAGGAATAACCCAGATGGGTATTCTCATGGCATTTGAAACCAGAATGCAGCGCTGGCTCACTGGTGTTGGCCCCTGGGCAGTCACCATACTGATCAACGCCATGATCATGACCATCTATTTATGGCACCTGACTGCCTCAACCCTGGTTATTGGCATTGCCTGGCAGTTCGGCGATATTGGCCTTGATATAAATCCGGGCACGAAAACCTGGTGGTTACTACGACCAGTATGGCTGGTGGTTTATATCATTGCCCTGACTCTATTAGCCGTTATATTTGGACGGCTCGAGCGGGGCGGCAGCTCATCCCCACCCGGTTCGAGTTGGCAATTAGTACTCGGTGCACTAGTGGCCTGTGCCGGCCTTGCCATACTGGCACTAAACGGAATTGTCGGGGAGCAATGGTTAGGGCTCAGGCTCTACGTACTCTGTCTACCCTTTCTTGGTGCTGTCATTGCTGGTTTGATTCCCCTACCAAGCAGGTCAAAAAGCAGCTGAAATTGCCCACCCTGTGACTACTACAATTCAATAAGCCCACAACCTGATGCCAATCAGGCCATAGTAGCTTAAATACCCCGCAGCAATAGACAGGGCCACGGACACCAGCAGGGAATGCCACCAGACCAGAACGCCTACTTCCATCCTTCTAGAACGATACTGAAGAATAAGAGCAACAGAGATCAGGGCCATGGCCGCCCATAGAATAGAAAGACCCCAGTAGGCAACAGAAGCGATCGAGAAGGTGCCCACTTCAGTAAGATCAGCGGACGACAACCAGACTACAGAACTCACCAAACAAACAATAGTGAGCAACGGTAGCAATCGCACCCTGAGATAATTAATTTTTGACGGCCTACCCAGCAGTCTGGCTATCAACCATAGAGGTGCATATATTATTGAACTGGCGATCATCAAACCGACCATTGCCAGCAAACCTATCTTCAGATATGCCCAATGACTTGAGATCTGCCTGACTGTTCCACCCCTGCCTTGCAGAACCGTTTCCCCTGCCTTGGAAGTGAGGAGCATTAATGAAGGCAGCGCATCACCTTGCTTAATAAACATATTGTCCGTCACCGCAAGTAATTCTATCTCGTCACCGAATATCGGGCTGAGCAACAACCTATTGCCTTCGAATTTCACCCTGGACAAACCGAACAGTTTTTCTAGTCCTTTCCCAAATTCGGCCCTGGGAGAATAGGGCTCATAAAAACCCGACCAGTCACTAGCAAATTCAGCGGATTCGATGACCGCAACTGCTTCAGGCTTTTCCAATCCTGCCAGCAAAAAAGACTTTAATTCGTCACCGATTGCCGCATATGCAGATCCATTGCCCGCATTCAAAGAGAAAAAGTAACCTCGACCTGCATCTGGCAGGTATGCATAGCTAGATAAGAACCCGTCGATGCCACCATCATGGCCGTGAAAAACAAAGCCCTGACTTTGCTCATAAGAATTACTTAAGCCATAGCCTGCCTGCAGACCATTTCTTGCAGCAAGACTCGATCTGGGGGATTCAACACGAACCACCGAGCTTTCCTGCAATATACGCTTACCATCTAGTTTTCCCCTTCCTATCAACATCCTCAGTAACTGAATCATATCGCCACTGGAAGCATTCAGCGCACCCGATGACCTGACGGGGATATGGACATAGGGTTGCAGATTCTTACCATCCGCAGCGTAACTCGAAACCACTTTTTCGTCATAATAAAACGTCGCACTATCCATATGCAGCGCATCCAGCAGTTCACTATCTACATATTCTTCAAATGACTTGCCTGTCACCTTTTCGATCATGAGGGCAGCCAGCGGTGGACCCATGTTAGAGTACGAGAACCGACTGCCAGGTCTCCATCTAGCCTGCCGAGAGCCATTATTAAACAATATGCCTTCCAGGGTAGATACCTCAGGATCACTGAACACATAATCCCTGAAATGAATATCATCCAACCCGGCCGTATGTTCCAGCAGGTGAACTAATCTGATGGGATCACTCGAGCGCCATGGGTTTTCTATGAGCGCTTCAGGGATCATGTCGTGTACAGGCTGATCAAGAGACAATTGCCCCCTTTCTACTAATTGCATAACGGCGAGAGAGACGAAGGTTTTCGATATTGAGCCAACACGAAAAAGACTATCTACTCCGACAGGTTGCTGAGATTCAATATCCGTTATCCCAATAGCACCCTGCCAGATTATTTTCTGGTCAGAAACAACCGCAGCTATCAGGCCCGGTGTCTGATTCTCAGCGAGAATATCAACCAATCGAGATTCCAATGCGCTGAGCCGTTCAGTCGAGTTAACCCCTGTGGTATCAAATGCAACAGTCGGGGAGGCAAACAATACAACACAAAATGCAAGTGCTAACGCAGGACTAACCAAAGTTTTCATGTCTTGCCCAGCCTAGAGATGCTATTCAGGAGTTCCTATTGTACTAGCTTTGAAATACAAGACAGCACTAATTCTTCTGGGCGGTGGCAGTATTTCAACTTGTCTATCTGCCGGGTGCGTTTAGCGCCCCTGCTTGAGGGTAGCCGAAGCACAGTACGCTTGAAAGACTGAAATCCAAAAGCAAACTAGCAAAATCCGGCAAATCCATAAGTCAGAGTGCCTGGCACCGATATCGAAAATATTCAGTTTCAAGAGAAAACGGTAGTACACTCGTCAGTGAACGACTTTGCGCTAACAACTACCCACCAGCACTAACGCAAAGGGACTTGATTGCGAGGATCGATAGATGAAAGGTTTTCTGCCAGAAAAGCAACCGCTGCAAGAATACAGCTTCACGTCCTCAGCATCCTTAAATCGACTTCAGGATATTGCCAATCTACTCCCAAAATTACTGTTAACCAGTCGTCTACCGAAGACAATAGGATCACTCCAAAGAGACGATTTCGCAATAGAAGACCTGCTGACCAGCAACTCCGAACAGGATCTGCAGTTGGCTATGGTCCAGCTGAGTTTCATAGCTCATGCCCTGGTACTTGGCGGACCAAAACCCATCCAGGTCATTCCTGAAGTTGTCGCCAAACCCTGGGTCCAGCTATCGGAACAACTGGGCAGGCCGCCGGTATTGAGTTACGCCAGCTATTGCCTGGAGAACTGGTTTCTTATAGAGAATCAGGATGAAATCAGCCCGGAAAATATCGGTCTAATAACTAATTTCCTTGGTGGCGTCGATGAAGACTGGTTCGTTACTATCCACGTCTGTATTGAAAATGCGGCCTCAGATGCCGTTAAAGCCGCCGGCTTAATCGCCAACTGCTCAGAAACTTCAGATCCAGCTGACGTTACCGCTTTGCTGGATCGAATCTGTCAATCCCTGATTCAGGTAAACCACATATTCTCTCGAATGCCGGAAAGATGTGACCCTTACATTTACTACCATAGAGTACGACCGTTTATTTTTGGATCGAAAGACAACCCGGAATTTGCCAACGGCCTCATTTTTGAAAATCAATTTGCAAACAAACCGCAATACTTCAGAGGGGAAACAGGAGCGCAAAGCAGCATCATTCCGAGCCTTGATGGGGCTTTAGGCATAAAACATAAACAAGACTCATTAAGACACTATCTAAATGAAATGCGCGACTACATGCCACCCGCCCATAAAGCCTTTATCGAGAAAGTAGAGACTACATCCCAGGTCAGGGATTTAGTCAGCCAGTCCAGCGGGATGACCGATTCCTACAATAGCTGTCTTGAACAACTGAGAATATTTCGATCCATGCACCTAAATTATGCTGATCTCTATATTCACCAACAGGCCCAGAAAGCCAATCCTTTTGGAACAGGCGGGTCTACCATCACGGGCACGGGTGGTACCCCGTTCATGTCGTATTTAAAAAAGCATCGAGACGAAACCGCAAAACAAAAAAAATAGCTGAGCCAGGAAAATTCAAGCTAGCGGTTCGCAGGCAACACCATACTATTTACCGGCCTTTGAACTCGGCTGGTCTTTTTTGCAAAAACGCCGCAACTCCTTCGCTGCTGTCTGCACTTTGTTGCGCCTGGCTCTGCAGTTCAGATTCAAGCTGCAACTGTTTGTTAAAATCATTTTCCCAGGAGGCCCAGTAAGCCTTCCTAATCAATCCCAACGACATCGGTCCATCCGCAAGTCGTGTTGCCATGGCCATGGCATCTGCCATCAAATCGCTATCTCCACTAACTCTATTAACCAGGCCCCAATCAAGGGCTTTATCGGCCGGTAATCGCTCAGCCAACATTGACAATTCCATAGCTCGTCCCCAGCCAATCAATCTTGGCAGGTACCAGGTTGCCCCACCATCGGGAACCAGACCAATCTTTGCAAACGCCTGTAGGAAGTAAGCGCTTTCAGCTGCCATGACAATATCACCCACCAGGGCAAGGCTCATACCAACCCCCGCTGCGACCCCATTTACAGCGGTGACCAAAGGGAAGGGTAAGTTTCGTAGTTTATTAATCAATGGTGCATAGTGCGTCTCAAGGACAGATCCAGCTGGTTCTGAATCATCTGCTGGACCACTACCCTGCAAATTTGCTCCAGCGCAGAAGCCCCTGCCAACACCGGTAACTAACAGGCATCGAACCTGATCAGCCCGGCTCGCTTCAGACACGGCTACAGAAACTTCCCTCACCATTTCCGCTGACAGCGCGTTCAAAACATCAGGCTCATTCAGTTTCAAAACCGCAACCTTTCCCTCTATTTCCAGTATCACTGATTTATACGACATCACTTTCCCCCCGGTAAACTACAAATAATTGCCTCTATCTTCCCCCAGTTAAATAACCGGCACAAGGTATCCAGACAAGTTCTGGCCCCCGGCGCTGTTGACCTTGGGTCGTTTAACATCAAGCTCCTTAACCTCTAATTCAAAGGCCCGACGGAACCTTCCTCAAAAAAGGCAGATTGTTTTCCTAGCCTGATCTAAGCGTCAGGCGCGTTTAATTTTTTCCGGGCAATCCAGTTAGAAACCAGGATATCAAGGATAAACATGGGCGGCTGACCATGATCAAGAATGACCGAATGGAATTCTCGAATGTCGAACAAATCGCCAAGTTCAGTTCTGGCTCGTTCGCGCATTTCTAAAATTTTCAGCATGCCCATTTTGTAACTGCAGGCCTGACCTGGCCAGACTATGTAACGCTCGATTTCAGCCCGAACTTCCGTATCTGACATCCCGGTCATATCCTTCATATAACCGACGGCTGACTGCCTTGACCACTTCTTATAATGAATCCCAGTATCGACCACCAGACGTACTGCACGAAACAACTCACTTTGCAACACACCCAGCTCATCGTAGGAATTATTCAGCAGACCTGCCTCTACCGCCAGCTTTTCTGCATACAGAGCCCAACCTTCGCTAAATGCCGAAGTGCCATAGCCAAATCGTCGATAGAGGGAAAGCTCATCATTTTCCAGATTCAAGGCTATCTGCAAGTGATGCCCAGGAATCGCCTCATGAAAAGCCAGAGTCTGCATGCTGTAGGACGGCGTCTGCTTTATGTCGTATAAGTTGGCATAAAATACCCCGGGACGACTGCCATCCAGGCTTGGTTGCATATAGTAACCACCCGCCTGGGTCTCCTCGGAGTACTCCGGTACTGCCTTGACCATGACACTGGTCTGAGGCATTCGACTAAAGTAAGACGATATCTTACCCTGAGCATCTTCTACCATTTTATTAAAATCAGAGACAACAAGGGCTTTACGATCTGGGGTATCAGCGTACAAAAACTCGGGATTCTCATTCAGATCATTCATTAGCAGACCGACTGGACGCCCCGGGTCGTATCCAAGGTCATCCAATATAACTCGCATTCGTGCGGTAATCCGTTCTACTTCACTCAAGCCTAATTGATGTATCGCCTCCGGGCTATAATCGGTGGTAGTAGAAGCCCGAAGCCTTAACTGGTAATAAGCATCGCCTGATGGCAGCGACCAGACACCATCATGTTGATTAGCCTGATCGTAAGTTTCTTCCAGGTAGTTGAGCAAGCCGCCATAGCCGACATTCAAATGTTCATCTATGGCTTGATCGAGATCATCCGAAAGTGCTGATATCACCTTTGGAGCTAATCCAATTTCAGTCGTTTTATCTTTAAAAACCTGTCGCAAGGGGTGCTGGTCCTGATAGGCAAGCATCTCTTTTAGCTGTCGTATCACATGGTCGTACACAAATTCAGGCGCAAAAATTCCAGCCTCCCGTTGCTGTTCCAACCAGGCAAGCAAGTTTTCACTGACCTCATCAAGAAGCTTAATACGAGCGATAAAATCTTCTGCTTCGCGCTCATTCCTAATAGGATGAATATCAGTCATAAACTCAAGCAGATTCAAGTGGGTGCCACCAATCTGATTCAATGGGTAATCATGAAAACGAAAAGACTCAAACCCATTAATATTATTCTGAGTAGAAAATACGGCAATTGCTTGGGAAATTTTTTCGTCATCTGACAACCTGTCGGTCTGATACCCCTGCAGAATCTCTAACCGGGCAAGACTTTCCTGGTAGTCGGCTTCCTCATCTGCCAGCGTGGTCAGAGACCACTTCGAATTATGACCTGTGATTGGATTAAGTGCGTCAAACAGTCCAACTGAAGTTAAGGCTTCTGGAGAATCGACAAGCTCAATGATCAGTTCTTTAGCCAGAAAATGATCCAGCAGTAACGGCCGCATAAAAAAAAGATTGATCAGGTAAAGCAACAGCAAAACCAGAAGCAGTGCCAGACTGTATTTTACTTTTTGAAGTATTGATTTCATACGAAGACTCTGTGGGCAAAGAGCATCAGTTGAGAAAAATTAAATAATAGCTATTCAGGGAGCCTTCTGCATCTTTTCGGCTAGCGGTTAACGCTGATCCCAAGCCACTAAGGGTTAACAAAACCCAGGCCAGGCTTGAAAAACCGCCAGCGGCTATCAACCAACAGATTGCCGTCAGAGCCGGGCCTGAATAATCAATGACACGCCAGATATGCTAACTTGCCTATTCAGATCAATTCGAAGGGATAATTATGACGTCAGCATCTGACTATGTCTTAAACCAGACAATGTTACGAATCAAAGATCCTGAAAAATCAGTCGCCTTTTACCAGGATGTCCTGGGTATGACCCTGCTCGACAAATATGACTTCCCGGATATGACATTTAGCCTTTATTTTATGGGTTATCCACAAACAGCTGTCCCAAAGGACCCCTCAGCCCGAGCTGAATGGGTGTTCTCTCAAACGGGCCTGCTTGAACTGACTCACAATTATGGCACTGAGGCAATCGCAGATTTTTCATATCATGATGGCAATCAAGCCCCCCAGGGATTCGGTCATATCGGCCTATCAGTTCCAGATGTGCAGACCGCCTGTGACCGATTTGACAGCCTCGGCGTTACCTATGTTAAACGCCCGGAGGATGGCACGATGAAAGGCCTTGCGTTTATCAAGGACCCAGATGGCTACTGGATCGAAATCCTATCAGCTAAAGGATTACGAGACCTTATACTGAACTAAAGACCTAAACCCCTGCGTTGCACCTGTGCAGCCAAATATCACTCATGTTAGATTGATTAACAGAACCTTAAAGGAGACGAATATGACCTTAGCCCAGGATATCAAGCCTGTTAACAGTGAACTAATGGATACATTGGTTGAAGCCTCAAAAATGGAGTGGCTGCAAACCAGCGAGAAGTCTTTTATGAAAATCCTTTATACCGGCTCAGAAAGTGGCTCCTGGGCCGTGTTGCTGCGATGGCTGAAAGGTTACACAGCCGCACCCCATAAGCATTTAAGCGGTTCGCACACTTTTATTCTCAATGGCAAGTTGCAGGTAAGGGACGGTGTTCTAAACGCTGGCGATTACGTTTACGAGCCTAATGGTATGCTGCACGATGAAACCACGGCTCTGGAAGACACCGAATATCTTTTTATCAGTAATGGCCCGGTACTGTTTTTCGACGATGATAACTTCACCAGCTATCTGAGCTGGGAAGAACTGCGCAGAATGCAAGGCGGATAATCCACCGGCGAGCTTGATCAACGTATCGTGCCATCAACTACAATGATATGAGCTTGCGGGTCTGGACCTGAAACGCCTAACAGTTGCACAATGCCCTTAGCAATTAACAAAGAAAAAGAACCAACTAACTAACTGAAAGATCCAACTAACTGAAAGACCCAACTAACTGAAAGATCCAACTAACTGAAAGAACTAACTAACTGAAAGAACTAACTGAAAGAAAGGACAGGTTATGGCA